>Ga0209979_1005039_pt1 | contig 10588 bp, 7 predicted proteins | sample AnhtaG_FD_183114 | JGI IMG/M metagenome (GOLD analysis project Ga0209979, IMG submission 183114) | Deep subsurface microbial communities from Anholt, Denmark to uncover new lineages of life (NeLLi) - Anholt_01485 metaG (SPAdes) (version 2) | ecosystem: Environmental > Aquatic > Marine > Oceanic >...
GAGAAACGATATATTGATATCATACCAGACCTAAATAGCAAAAAAGTTGAAATCCCTTTTGAAGAATTATCAAACAAAATTGGTGGTAGAATTTACGCTAATATTATCGCTCTTGGAGTTATTATTTGTATGTTAAAAGCAAAGATTAGCATTTTACATACCCTACTTTCTGAAAACTTTAAGAGTAAAGGAGAAACAGTTATTGAGAATAATATTAGAGCTGCCAACAAAGGATATGAAACCGCTGAAGAGTTATTGAAAAACCATATACTAAGCAGAGAATTTGAAATCGAGAGGGTTCCAGAAGTAGTGAATGATTACATTATAGATGGAACGCAAGCTATTGGTTTAGGTGCGATTGCTGGTGGCTGCAATTTCGCTTGTTTTTACCCAATGGCACCATCTACGGGCATAGGGACATTTCTTGCTCAACACGCCCTTGAATTCGATATGATTGTAGATCAGTCGGAGGACGAAATTAGCGTGATTAATAAAGCGCTAGGAGCGTCTTATGCCGGTGCTCGAGCGTTTGTATCAACTGCTGGAGGAGGTTTTTCCTTAATGTCTGAAGGGGTTAGTTTAGCAGGTATGACAGAGTTGCCGATTGTAATTGTGGTAGGGATGCGTCCCGGACCTGCTACTGGAATGCCAACAAGGACATGTCAAGAAGATATTGAACTTGTATTATATGCTGGAGCGGGGTTTTTTCCGAAAGTGATTTTTGCTCCAGGTTCTATTGAAGATGCATTTTTGCTTACGCAAAGAGCATTCAATATAACTCAAAAATACCACGTCCCTGTATTTATTTTACCAGATCAATATTTAGTAGATTCCTACTATAATATTAGCTCGCTAAACATTGATACTCTTCAAATTAATAAGAACATAGTTAAAACGGATGCAAGCTACGAAAGGTATAAGTTCACAGATAGTGGAATTTCTCCTCGAGGAGTTCCGGGATATGGTGATGGACTCGTTGATGCTGATTCTCACACTCATACCGAAAGCGGCGAAATTACCGAAGATCCAATTCTCCGTAAAAAATCAGTCCAGAAACGGTTTAAGAAACTAGGACTATTAAGAAAAGAAGCAATACCCCCTGAATTCATAGGTAGTGAAGATTGCAAATACTTGGTTGTTAGTTGGGGTAGTAATTACTACTTAATCAAAGAAGCGTTAGAAAAACTTGATAGAGACGATGTAGGATTTTTATTCTTCAAACAGATATATCCCGTTCATAAAATTGTTTTTGACTACCTTATTAAGGCGGAAGTAAAGATCGCTATTGAACAAAATCCAACTGGTCAATTTGCGAAACTGTTAGAAAATGAAACCCATATCAACATGAATCATAGAATTCTAAAACACAGTGGATACACATTTTCAGTCGAGGAAATACATGATAGATTAAAAAGAGTAATAGAGGGTGATGAAAATATCTAGTAAAGAATTCGATTTAGATGAGGTTGAAATATCGTGGTGTCCTGGTTGCGGTAATTATAGCGCATTAAAAGTAATGAAAGAAGCTTTAGTTGATTTAGGAATTAAACCGCATGAATTTGTGTTAGTTTCTGGCATAGGACAAGCTGGAAAGTTTCCACATTTTATAAAAACTCAAAGTTTTAACGGATTACACGGTCGATATCTCTCTGCAGCGTTGGGAATAAAAGCATCTAATCCCGAGCTCACAGTAATCGCAGTAAGTGGCGATGGGTGCACCTTAAGCGAAGGAGGTAACCATTTTCTGCATACGATTAGATATAACCCTAATATCGTAAATGTTGTGCATAACAATCAAGTTTATGGTTTGACTAAAGGTCAGGCATCACCGACCAGTCAATTAGGTTTTAAAACAAAAGTCCAAGTGTTTGGAGTTATAAACGAGCCCTTTAACGCACTGGCAGTTGCTATTTCTCTTAACGCATCATTTGTAGCAAGAGCTTTTGTAGGAGATATAGATAAAACGAAGGAACTACTAAAGAAGGCAATCAATCATAAAGGATATGCCCTAATCGACTTATTATGCCCTTGTGTTACTTTCAATCGCGTAAATACGTTTCAATGGTATAAAGAACATAGTTACTACATTGATGATGCTCACGATCCTTACGACCAAATGAAAGCAATGAAATTAGCGTTGGATACAAGTCGTTTAGCATTAGGAATATTATACAAGAATCCAATTAGACGACCTTACAGCGAAAATGTTCGTATATATAATGATGATAAACGACCTTTATATCAACGAGATCTAAATAAAGAGAAATTCAACCAATTACTCGAAAGCCTTAGATAAGCATTCTAAGCGTATTTTTTTATAGATTATTAGTAAAACCTTTTTAACCAATATAAGAATATTACATTTTAATGAGAGTCGAAGAATTTGATGTAGTTGTAGTAGGTGCAGGTTTAAGTGGCTTGAGAGCGGGTTTAGAACTATCGGAAAAATGGAACACAGCAGTTATTAGCAAAGTCTATCCTGTCCGAAGTCATTCAGGAGCGGCTCAAGGTGGAATAAATGCTGCGTTGGGTAATTTAGAAGAAAGCAAAAACGACACACCGAAAGGACATGCGTTTGATACAGTCAAAGGTTCAGATTATCTTGCTGATCAAGATGTAGTTATGTTTATGTGTAAGGAGGCTCCTAAAATCGTTGTTGAGTTTGAAAGCATGGGAGCACCATTTTCGAGATTAGAATCTGGTCTTATTGCTCAACGTCCTTTTGGTGGGGCTGGTTTTCCTCGAACTTGCTACGCTGGGGATCGAACAGGACACGCATTACTCCATACTTTAAACGAACAGAGCGTTAGAAATGGCGTAGAGTTTTTTAACGAATATTTTTTAATAGACCTAATTGTGGTCAACGAAAAAATCACAGGAGTAATTACACTAGATATAAATAAAGGAGAACTCGTAATTTTTCGAGCTTCGTACGTCATATTGGCAACAGGAGGATTTGGTAGGATTTTTAAACATTCTACAAATGCCTTAATTAACACGGGAGATGGTGTAGGTGCTGCATTTCGAGCGGGAGTTCCCATGCAAGATGTAGAATTCGTACAATTTCACCCAACTACGCTATATGGCACAAATATTTTAATTACTGAAGGCGCACGTGGAGAGGGAGGTTATTTGTTTAACACAAAAGGGGAACGTTTTATGGATAAGACCGCTCCAAAAGCAATGGAACTTGCTCCTAGGGATATAGTCGCAAGAGCTAACGATATAGAAGTTCTTGAGGGGAGAGGTTTTAAAAACGCTTACGTTCATTTGGATCTTACTCATCTAGGCGCTGATCGCATAAAAGAAAGGTTACCGGGAATAAGAGATATCTCGATTTTTTTTGCTGGAGTCGATCCCATTGAAGAACCAATACCCGTACAACCTGGACAACATTACTCGATGGGTGGGATCGGAACAAAATATAAGGGTATTTACGGAGAAACAGATCTCCCTGGTTTATATACAATTGGTGAGTGTTCTTGTCTCTCAGTTCACGGTGCTAATCGTTTAGGGGGGAATTCTCTTTTAGAAACTGCCGTATTTGGTCGTTATCTTGGAAGGAAGCTATTAGAAATTGGCTTACCTAAAAAAGTATCATTAAGCAATGTGAAAAGCGCTGAAGATAAAGTTATAAATGATGTAGAAAATCTTTTAAAAAGTTGGGATAACAATACAAGTAAAAAACCAATAGAGATCAAGGATAAGATGGGCGAGACTATGAACAAGAATGTTGGAGTTTTTAGAACTCACGGTGATCTGAAAAAAGCGAACGAAATCCTTGTAGGGTTACAAAAAGATTTTTTAAATGTTCATGTTTCAACCGAAGATCGAAAATTTAATTACGGGTTACTTCGAAATCTAGAACTCAGATGTCTTTTAGATATTGCAGAGGCTACTGCGTATGCTGCTTTATGGAGGAAAGAAAGCAGAGGCGGACACTATCGCTGGGATTACGATTCTCGTGATGACGATAATTTTCTTAACCATTCGATGATATATCGCGTAAAAGATGGCTTAGATTTGAAAACTAAACCTGTCATATTAGGAATTTTTGAAGTAAAAGAGAGGACATACTAAAAAGAGTGTGATTAAAAATGAGAGAGAAACAAAAATTTTTGGTTTATAGAAATTTAGGAGATGGATCCGTTCGATACGAAAGATATGAAGTACCCCTTACAAAAAGTATGAGCGTATTAGATGCCCTTTTTTACATACAAGATTACCACGATTCTACTTTCGCTTTCCGTTACGCTTGTAGAGGGGCAATCTGCGGTAGTTGCGGAATGACGATTGATAAGGTTCCTATGTTGGCATGTAGAACTCAAGTAACAACCGTTAAAACTGCTAAAAAACCTATGAATCTTCCAGAAGTAGTTTTTGGAGATACTTCAGATTGGGATCAAGATAATGAAATTTTAATAGAACCTTTACCAAATATGACTGTTATTAAAGATTTAGTAGTAGATATGGAACCATTCTGGAAATTTTATCAAGAGGTTGAACCCTACTTTACAAAGGATTGGAACGATATCGCCCCGGAATCGACTCAGTCTCCTAACGACATGAAAACAATAGAAAGATTAGTCTATTGTATATTGTGCGGAATATGTTGGATGTGCCCCGTTAACGCAAAAAATCCAGAATATCTAGGTCCAGCTCAGTTAGCAAAATCAGATAGATTTATACGAGATTCAAGAATTAACAGCCAGAAACAGGAAAGAGTTCTTTCACGAGTTTTACAAGATGACGCTGTTCCCGCTTGTGAAAAATTTTTCGTCTGTAATAGAGTGTGTCCTAAAGGCGTTATGCCTGGAACTGCAATCAAGGACATTCGAGATAATTGGGTATCAGAAAAATAAAAAAAATACAATAGTAAAAAATCTATTTCCATTGAGAAAGCGTAGGATTCCACATTCCTACATAGAATCCCTCATCGAAATTATCTAAAGTAGCCATATCCTCCCCGGAGATAGTAAAATCAAAGATCTTGCTGTTTTCAATTATGTGAACTTCTGTAGATGATTTTGGAATTTCTATAACATTATGTTGTAAACCCCAACGTATTAGAATTTGAGCACTTGATTTATTATATTTGTTCGCTATATCCATGAGTTTAATATCATTTAGCTTTCTACCTCGAGTTAATGGGCTATATGCTTCTAATCTTATTCCTTTATTGTCGCAGTACTCTTTAAGCTCTTTCAAATAAAGATAAGGGCTAAATTCGACTTGATTTACCGCAGGAATTATATCTGTCCCACTTAGTAATTCATCAAGATGATTTTGATAAAAATTGCTGACACCAATTGAACGGGCCTTACCCTCTTTAAGAATTGTTTCTAGGGCTTTCCAAGCTTCTCGTCTATAAGTTGGTTCTGGCCAATGTAGCAAATAGAGGTCAACATAGTCTATTCCTAAATTGTTTAGACTTCTATTAAACGCTTTTAATGCCTTCTCGTATTTAAATGAATCAATCCAAAGCTTTGTAGTAATGAAAATATCTTCTCGTTTTATACCTTGTTCTTCTAAAGAGAGCTTTAAACCCTTTCCAACACCCTTTTCATTTCCATAAATCCTTGCTGTATCAATATGTCTATACCCATTACTTATGGCTATTTGTACTGCATTTAAAATAGTTTCTCCTTCAGATATTTCCCATGTACCTAATCCGAAAATTGGCATCTCAATGCCATTGTTCAATTTAACCTTTGAATTAATATTTAAACTCATAATTTCTTACCAATTAATTAATCAACCTTTTTGGTAGAAGCAGCCGTTTTATCAGGATCTGTCATAACCTCAACTATAGCCGGTTTACCTGATTTTATGGCTTCCTGCAATGCTCTATCCAATTTATCTGGTGTGTCTACTCTTATTCCAAATCCTCCACATGATTCAGCAAATTGGGCAAAATTTGGATTAGGAAACTCAACGCCAAATATGGGGTAACCATCGCGTACTAATTCCTTCTTAATGTTCTTCAATACGCTATCATTAAATACAATAGCAATAATATTTAATTTTTCTCTCACAGCAGTGGTGAAATCAGCCATTAACATGCCAAAACCACCATCTCCAGCCACGCATACTACTTGTCTTTCGGGAAAATCTAACTTTGCCACTAAAGCTGCCGGTAGAGCGAAACCCATACTTGCCATATTTGCATTTAGGTAAGGTCTATGCCCTTCACAAAGGAATTTCTTGTAGAACCAATAAGTATGGTCTCCTACATCCACGGTGATAATCGCATCATTATCTAAATGTCTTCTTAATGCTTGTATCACAAAACCTGGATTGATGGGAACAGAGAAGTCTTTCGATTCTTTTTCTAATTCTTCCATATGCCTAAGTTTCATGTCAAAAACTTGGTATAGAAAGTCCCCATTTTCTTCTTTTTCTTCGATTAGTGGTACTAATTTTTCCAAAACTCGATGACCGTCTCCAACTAGTCCTACATCTACATCAAAAGTTTTTCCGATCCTTGTTGGGTCCTTGTCAATTTGCACAAACTTTACTCCAGGCGATACCAGATTTGCTTGCCTAAAACCAGATCCGATAATAATAATTAAATCACAGTCCCTTATAGCCTTGGCAGCGTATTTTGTTCCTATAGAACCTAATACTCCTAAAGAATATTGATATGTTTCATGAACGACACCTTTAGCCCGGGATGTAGTCGCAATTGGGGCTTTAAGTTTTCTAGATAGTTCCATAAGCAATTCTCCAGAAAATCGGGAACCCCAACCTCCGAAAATTACCGGTCTATTACACCTATTAATTAAGTCCGCAGCTTTTTGAATGTCTTGTTCAGCAGAAACTGATTCGCTGCCAAAAATCCTCTTATCTGGGTCAATAATGGAATCGTCCAATTTATCAGCTAGTACATCTGTAGGACAACTCAATACTGATAATCCCGGTTTTTTTAGAGCATACTTGGCTGCCATCATGGTCAATTTCATAGCTTGGTTAGCCCTCGCAACAGTTTCTGCATATTCGGCAAAGGGGCGAAATAAAGATATTTGAGATATTTCTTGAAATGCCTCGCTTCCAAGGTAAACTTCAGCTACTTGACCTACGAGTGCTAATACGGGGCTTCTGTCAGTAGCCGAATCCATCAATCCCGTGATTAAATTAGTTGCACCCGGACCAGCAATAGACATGCACACTCCTAATTTACCAGTTATTTTTCCGTGAGCCGAAGCCATAAAGGCTGCCGTTTCTTCGTGTCGCGTTAAAATAAAATCGATATTATCGTTTTTCCTTATAGCATTGAGAAGAGGTAGATTAGAGTCTCCAGGTATACCGTAAACATGCGTAACTCCAAACGCTACTAATTGTTCAATAATTTTTTCTGCAACATTAGTTTCAATACTTTCATCTCCTTTACTCACACCTTCAGCAACAAAAGCAGATTTAGGAGCACCACATACGGGGCAATTCCATGAATCAGGTAAATCACCGAAGTTCTGATCTTCATTCTTCTCATCGTAAATGTAATTGCACACAGAACATCTATATTTAGCCAATAAATTCACCTTAATGTCAAATATACAAATTTAGTTATTAATAGAATCAGATTCAATAAGAAATAAATGTAAGGTCTATAATTTTAAAATTCAACCTTTAAATTCTAAATATTATTCCTTTTAAAAGTTAGATGTGATGAAATTACTCGAAATCTTTATCTAAGAATACGTAGAAATCCAATATGTTTTTATTTAACGAGGCTTTATTTTTCACAATCTTATTTTTACTGAGATCGGTGTATAGAATGAAAGATGAAGAAAAGCTTGATCAAACAATTACGTTAAAAGACGGTAGGAAACTTGGATATATCGAATTAGGTAGATCTGATGGAAAGCCTTTGTTTCATTTTCATGGTTTTCCAGGATCTCGTTTAGAGGCGAATCTTCTAGCTGATAGAATAGGAGAGATGAATCTTAGACTTATAGGAATAGATAGACCGGGAATGGGACTCTCAGATTTTAAAAAAAATCGCTCACTCTTAGATTGGCCAGATGATGTTGTTGAATTAGCCGATGCTTTAGGTATAGATAAATTCGCAGTTGAAGGAATATCAGGAGGGGGTCCATATGCTGCAGCTTGTGCTTATAAAATTCCTGAGCGATTAACATCTTGTGGGATAATTAGTGGAGTAGCTTCAAAAGACCTAGAAATTGAAAAAAAAATGAAATTATTTTCGATCATTCGATTATTTCCTTGGTTATTCAAGTTGATGATATGGATACAATCTCGTGGTATGAAGGATTTAGAAAAAGCAGAGAAAAACTTGAAGAAAGCTTTGATAAAATTTCCAGAAGCTGATAGAAAAGTATTAGATGATCCTCAAATTCTTTCTAAGTTTATTAAGGAAAGTGCTGAAGCATTTCGTCAAGGTAGTAAAGGAGCATATCATGAAGGAAAAATCTACGCTAAATCTTGGGGTTTTAACCTTGAAGATATATCTTCAAAACTTAAAGTGTATATATGGCATGGAGAAGCGGATGAAGCTGTACCTGTAGCTATGGGTCGCGAGATGTGCAATTTAATCCCTAATTGTGTAGGGAAATTTTATCCAGGTGAAGGACACTATTCTACGATTTTTAACTATTATGAAGATATAATCGATGCTTTAACTTCTTAAATCTACTAATTTCTTAGTTTATTAATTTCAGAACCTTGAAATTCATTTATTGAATATTAGTATAAACTTTTTTTATGAACCTATTTCTAATAACCTTATAAGTAAACAATTTATGGTTGTTATAAATTTTGAATTACCGCACAGAAAAAGATGTTTTAGGCGAAGTAGAAGTCCCAAACGATGTATACTGGGGAATTAACACACAAAGAGCTATCCAGAATTTCCAAATTAGTGGTAAGAGATTCCCTAATATATTTATCATGTCGTTAGCACAGCTTAAAAAAGCGTGTTTATTAGCAAACATGGAGTTGGGCTTAATCGATGAAGAAATTGGAGCTCCCATCTTACAGGCTGTAAACGAGATCTTAAACGAAGAGAAACACTTAGATCAATTTCCAATTGATATCTATCAAACTGGAAGTGGGACTCAAACAAACATGAACATGAACGAAGTTTTAGCTAATCGAGCCTCTCAAATCTTAGGATCTCCTATGGGCAAAAAACATCCCGTCCATCCTAATGATCACGTAAACAAAAGCCAATCTTCTAACGATGTCATCCCAAGTGCGATGCATCTATCTATTGTACATCTAATCCAAAAATTATCGCCAGTATTAAACAATTTAATAGAAGTTCTTGCTAACAAAATTGAAGAATTCGAAGATATTATCAAAGTAGGAAGAACTCATTTACAAGATGCTGTCCCAATACCATTATCGTTAGAGTTTAAAGTTTACAAAAAACAAATCGAAACTAATATTAAGCGATTAGATAAGGTCTTGGATGAGTTATTCTACATTCCAATAGGTGGTACTGCGTTAGGAACTGGATTGAACGCTCATAAAGATTTTGATAAACTCACTGTATCCCACCTCTCAAAAATAACTTCGCTATCCTTTAAACTCAATCCCGTAAAAGCAGAGGGAATATCCTCGCACAATACCATAGCGTACGCTAGTAGTAGTTTAAAACTATTAGCATTATCGCTCTTAAAAATGGCAAACGATATACGATGGATGGGTAGTGGTCCAAGAGCTGGCCTTTCAGAATTAATTTTACCGCAAAATGAACCGGGATCGTCTATAATGCCTGGAAAGATTAATCCTACTCAATCGGAAGCTTTAATTCAAGTGTGTCTTCAAGTGATTGGAAATGATTCTGCCGTTACGAGTGGAGAAATGTATGGAAGCATTTTGGATTTAAATATGAGTAAACCGCTAATGATCGTAAATGTTCTTGAATCTATTGACATTTTAATTGGTGGAATTAATTCTTTTACTGACCACTGTTTAGTAGACCTAAAAGCAAACTCGGAGCAAATCGATTCGAACTTAGAGCAAATGTTAATGCTTGTTACTAACCTAACACCGATAATAGGCTACGACAAATGTTCTGAAATTGCCCAACGGGCCTATAACGAAGGTAAATCGTGTAAAGTAGTAATTAAAGAGATGGGTTTAAAAATTGACAATTTGGACGAACTTTTAGATCCTAAGAATATGGTATAGGAGAATATAGAGGTGAAAGTATGACATTAGAAGAAATGACTTTAACTAAGGTTCGAGAGGAAGCTAAGAAGAAACTCATGGGAGTGTGTGGGGTATACAAAATATGCGATGGAGATGCAATGCGAATTTGTCAAGGTCAGAGCTATGGAAGACCGCTTGGATTTGGTGGAACTGGAAGCGGAGCTTCTTTTAATAACAATGTTCTAGCGTTGAAAAAATTGAAGCTAAAAATGAAAACAATTGGAGATCATTTTGAAGCAGATACTACTTATGATTTTTTTGGTAGAGAACTAACGATGCCAATAATGGGGGCGAGCATAGCAGGTGTAAATAGTTTTGGTGGAGAAAAGGTAATTTCAGAAAAAGAATTCTGCCGTTCAGTGGTCCTTGGTTGTAAGGATGCTGGAACAATAGGCTGGCGGGGCGACACTTA
>Ga0209979_1005042_pt1 | contig 10585 bp, 8 predicted proteins | sample AnhtaG_FD_183114 | JGI IMG/M metagenome (GOLD analysis project Ga0209979, IMG submission 183114) | Deep subsurface microbial communities from Anholt, Denmark to uncover new lineages of life (NeLLi) - Anholt_01485 metaG (SPAdes) (version 2) | ecosystem: Environmental > Aquatic > Marine > Oceanic >...
GGAGAGTAAAGATGGGCGAAAGAATCTTAATGAAAGGCAACGAGGCCATGGCGGAGGGGGCGGTGCGGGCCGGCTGTCGCTTCTTTGCCGGATATCCGATAACGCCTCAAAATGAGGTTCCCGAATACATGTCCTGGCGGCTTCCCGAGGTGGGAGGCTTTTTCATTCAGGCCGAATCCGAGGTGGCGGCTTCAAACATGCTTTTCGGGGCGGCCGCCTGCGGGGTGAGGGTGATGACCTCCTCCTCCTCCCCGGGCATAAGCCTAAAGCAGGAGGGAATCAGCTATTGTGCCGGCGCCGATCTCCCGATCTTCTATGCCGACATCGTCAGAGGCGGCCCCGGTTTGGGGAACATCGCTCCCTCCCAGGGAAACTATTTCCAGGCCACCAGAGGCGGCGGACACGGAGATTATCAGGTGATCGTGCTGGCGCCCAACTCCGTCAGCGAGATGGCGAATTTCCCCAGGCTCTGCTATGAGCTCGCCTTCAAATACCGGGTCCCGGCCATGATCTCCGCCGACGGCATTCTCGGTCAGATGATGGAGCCGATCGAGTTCGACTTCGAGCCGATCGACCCCGACACTCTGCCCAAGCCGGACTGGGCCATAGGAGATGCCACCGGCAGGGAGAGACGGGTGGTCAAATCTTACGACCTCCGGGTGGGAGCGGTGGAAAAGCAGAACTGGGAGCGGAATGAGAGATTCGAAGCCATCAGAACAAACGAGGTCCGTTACCAGTTAGAATACGAAGAGGGTGCAGAGTTGATAGTTGCTGCCTACGGCAGCTGCGCCCGGGTAGCCAAGAGTGCGGTCATGATGGCTCGCTCCGAAGGCTTGAAGGTGGGGATCATGAGACCGATCACTCTGTGGCCCTTCCCCACTGAGGTCTTAAACGAGTTGGCAGACAAGGTCGAGAACATCCTGGTGATGGAGATGAACCTGGGACAGATGGTTCAGGATGTAAAGCTGGCGGTGGAGGGGAAAACCCGGGTGCACTTCTACGGCCGCCCCGCAGGAGGCATTCCCACCTCAGAGGAATTCCTGCAGAAGATCAAAGAAGCGATAAAGGGCGGTCCGGTGATACCGATCGATCCCGAAGATATTTGAAACCGTTTCGCTGAGGCCGTAACAATGAAAAAGGTATTTGAGAGAACCAGGGGCCTGACCGAGGTGCGGATGCGCTACTGCCCCGGCTGTGGTCACGGCATCGCCCACAGGTTGGTGGGGGAGGTGATCGAGGAGCTGGGGGTGCGCCAGAGGACCATCTGCGTCGGGCCCGTCGGCTGCTCCGTTTTCGCCGACGAGTATTTCAACTGCGATGCCATCCAGGGCGCTCACGGTCGGGGTCCGGCGATTGCCACCGGTATAAAGAGGACCAATCCCGATCTGGTTGTCTTCTCCTATCAAGGAGATGGAGACTTGGCCTCCATCGGGATGGCCGAGACTATTCACTCTGCCTCTCGGGGTGAGAATATCACCATAATCTTCATCAACAACGCCATCTACGGCATGACCGGGGGACAGATGGCTCCCACCACTCTCCTGGGAATGTGGTCCAGCACCTCTCCCGCCGGGAGAAAGGCGGAAGTGGATGGCTATCCCTTCCGGATGTGTGAGCTCCTCTCCAGCCTACCAGGTGCTGTCTATCTGGAGAGAGTGGCCATGAACAAACCCGCCAACATCATCAAAGCAAGAAAGGCCGTAAAGAAAGCCTTCCAGACCCAGATAGAGAGGAAGGGGTTCTCCATGGTGGAACTCCTCTCCCCCTGCCCCACCGACTGGGCCATGCCGCCCCTGGAGGCGCTCAAATTCTTAGAGGAGAAAATGATTCCCTACTATCCTTTGGGGGTGTACAAGGATTGGGAGGAGAAAGTCGAGAAGAAAAAACCCGAGAAGGTTGGCGTCGAGAAATAGAGGCTATAATATGTATCAAGGTGTGATAATAGCAGGCTTCGGTGGTCAGGGGGTGGTGTCGATGGGGGTCCTCTTGGCTTACTCCGGGATGGTTGACGGAAAGAACGTCACCTTCTTCCCGGCTTACGGGGCGGAGATGCGGGGCGGAACCGCCAACTGCACCGTGGTGGTCTCCTCCGAGGAAGTCGCCTCTCCGGTGGTCTCCAGATTGGATACGCTGGTTATCATGAACGAACCCTCGCTTCTGAAATTCGAGCCCCAGGTAAAACCCGGAGGCCGGCTCCTCATAAACAGCTCTCTGGTCAACGCCAAGCCCAAGAGAACCGACATTGAGATTACCTACATTCCCGCCAACGAAATCGCCGAAGAGGTCGGAAGCATAAAAACAGCCAACATGGTGATGATGGGCGCCTATGCCGAGCTGACAAAAGCGGTGCCGATTCCCGCCATCAAGGAGTCCATCCCCAAGGTTTACAGTCGCGCCAAAAAAGAAATTCTGGAGATGAACTATAAGGCGGTGGACCGAGGCGCCGAAGCGGCAAAAAAAAGCTCAATCCAAGAGGATAAAAGATAACGCCCCGAGCTTATCGGGGCGTTTTTTGTTTCCAGAACAGGACAGGCTTCCGCTTACTTGACTAGCATCATTCTCCGGGTCTCGGTGCAATCGCCTGCTGTCAGCTTGTAAAAATAGAGACCGGAGGAGACTCCCGAAGCGTCCCAATTCACCGACTTGTATCCCGCCTCTTGCCCTTCGTCAACCAATGTTGCCACTTTTCGCCCAAGCAGGTTGTAGACCTCCAGTTTGACGTGGCCACCAGCTGCCAACTGGTAATCAATGATGGTGCTGGCGTTGAAGGGGTTGGGGTAGTTCTGGGACAAAACAGTGAGCGTGGGCAAAGGTCTCTCCGTTTCTGACCGGGGTACTTCTACCAGCTCCCACTCGGTATTATTCCCTATCTTCCAGGGCGAGCACTCCATAATGCGGGCGTTCATGCAGCAGAACAGGTCGTAATCACCAAGAGACCCAGCGACCGAGGCACTATACTTACCCGGCCTAGCTGCATACGGGACCTTGAAGAAATAGTATTCCTCCGTAACGCCAGGAGGATATGTCTTGGTCCTCCGTATGGTGACCAAAGTGTTGGGTGGGTCACAGTCATGATTAGAATACGCGCTAAAAGCCAGGATGCCTGAGACCTCGCTACCGGTGTTGTTGCTGACAATGAGCTTGAAGTTGAAACGGCCGCCACGGCAGAACACGCGGCTCAGACCTTGGCAAAACAGCTATACACCATACTGGTGGAAGTACAGTGCTCCGATGTCCGCTCTGGTGCCATCTGGGTCCAGAAGAGAGTTAGGGTCACCGGCATCTACGCAGCATGATTTCGTGCTGTCAGGCTCCGGATAGTTTTGCCAGGTTATTTGGAAGTCCCCGTTTGCAGAGTCTCCGAACAGGGGGTCGCAGTTGAGATTGCCTTGTCCGGGAAAGCCACCCCTGACATCGCAGTAAGCGACAATTGGATTGCCACTTCCTTCGTCAATCTCCGGGCCCCATGAAGCTACATTTCCCCATACGATGGTATTTGTGATGATTGGATTGGACGCATCGCAAAAAATCCCACCACCGCAGCCTCCATCGCCAGATACCCGATTTCCGCTGATGGTGTTGTTGTGTATCGTAGGATTCGAATTCGTGCAGTGAATCCCGCCACCGCCAGGGTGTTCATATCCAGACACCGAGTTTCCACTGATGATATTATGACTTACCGTGGTGCCGGAACCGGCGCAAGAAATCCCCCCACCGGACCGATAAGCCCAGTTGTCACTGATGGTGTTATGACTTATCGTGGCGTCGGACGACCCGTAGCAATAGATTCCACCACCTTGGTCACCCGCCAAATTGCCAACTATGGTATTGTGGCCTATCACGGGGCTCGAGTTATCGTAGCACACAATCCCGCCCCCGAAAATTGCCAGATTGCCGCTTATGTAATTGTTGTATATGGTGGGGCGGGAATAATATCCAACACACCCAATGCCGCCCCCACTGTGGCCGCTGGAATTTCCCACTATGGCGTTGTTGGTTATAGTAGGACTCGAACGGAAACAACAATGAATCGCGCCGCCGTGGGAATCTGTTGAGTTGTCACTGATGGTATTACTGCTTATGGTTGGACTAGAATAGTAGCAGTAGATGGCCCCGCCATAAAAGTCTGGGTAACTACCGGTGGCGCTTCCATATTGCAACCGACAATGGCTTATCTGGCAAGTGCTGTCCGCATAAAGGAAACGAATCCCATGCCAGCCGCTGTTTGGTTGCTCTGCCGTGAAGATTATGGAATCGGTTTCAGTCCCCACCGCCAGAAGTGTCGCCAAGCTGTCCACAATGAATTTACAGTGACCCTGGAAATTGACCAAAACTCCAGGCTCAATTACTAGCGTTGACTCCGGTGGGACCCGGATTTCTCCGACCACATTGTAGGGGCTGTTGTCCCTTGTCCAGGTGCCCCACTGGTCGCCCCAGACGTCAATAGCTTTGGCAGTCAGCGGAAACAATACGACCGCCGCCAGTAAAAACGTCAATGCAACTCGCATCTCAACCTCCTAAAGATTCTATTCAGTTGTCAAAAAGAAGACTTAGCGTGCCTAGAACTCTATATTCTAATATACACTTTCTCAACGCTGTTGTCAAGAAAAACCAGCACGCTTTTGATTCGAAGGTTGGGTCATAGAGCGGGAGGCAACTCAACAGCTCCCTCAAAAACCCTCGACATCACAACCCAAAGGGATTGACTTTCGAAGGAGGATACGATTTCTTATTCGGAACCTTTAAGCATCTCTTTATTGGTGTTGAATTTTGACTTTTCTGGAGAAATTGCTCGAAGCCTCCCGGCGTAATCGTTCCTGGCTCTGCGTCGGTTTAGACCCCGATCCGGAGAGCTTGCCAACCTCTCTCAAGGAGCGAGAAAATCCGGTCAGGGAATTTTGCCGGCAGATCATCGGGGCGACCCGGGATTTAGTTTGCGCCTACAAGCCGAATATCGCCTTCTTCGAGGCCCTGGGAGAGTCTGGTTGGCCCACCTTGAAGGAGGTGATTGATTCTGTCCCCGACGATGTTCCCGTCATCCTCGACGCCAAAAGGGGAGATATCGGCAACACCGCCAGGATGTATGCCCAGGCATATTTCCAGGGACTGGGAGTGGATGCCGTCACCGTCAATCCTTATATGGGAAAAGACAGCATCACTCCGTTTCTCGAATATGAAGATAAGACTGCTTTCATCCTGTGCCTGACCTCGAATCCTTCGTCTGCGGACTTCCAACAGAGAGAATTCGGGGACAAACCTCTCTATCACGAGGTGGCTTCGATGGCGAACTCCCTCAATCGAGATGGAAATTGTGGTCTGGTGGTGGGGGCGACAAAGCCGGAGCAGCTGCGGGAGTTGCGGGAGCTCTGTCCCGACTTGCCCTTCCTGATTCCCGGAGTGGGTGCTCAGGGAGGGGACCTGGAATCGGCGGTGAAGTACGGCTCTGACAAGGAGGGAAACTTAGCGATCATAAACGTCTCCAGAGCCATCTTGTATGCCTCCAAAGAAAAGGACTTCGCAGAATCTGCCGGAGAAAAAGCAGAATCTTTCCGAGAGCAGATAAACCTGTTTAGACGAAGTAAGGTCTCCAGTCCGGTGTAGTTATGAAACTATCGACCGCACAGCAGATGAAAAACATCGACAAGTCCGCCATCGAGGGGATGGGCATTCCCGGCTTGAAATTGATGGAGGTAGCGGGAAAATCAGTAGCGGAGGTGATCGCCGATTATATGGTCGAGGTCGAAGACAAAAAAGTCCTCATCTTTTGCGGCAAGGGAAACAACGGCGGCGACGGCTTCGTGGTGGCAAGATATCTCACCGAGTGGGGAGCGAAGGTCGACTGCTTCCTTCTCGGCAGAAAGACGGAGGTGAGAGGGGATGCCAACGTCAATCTAAAGAAAGCCCTGGATTTGAACATATCGATAACCGAAGTTCAGTCCTCCACGGAACTCGACCGGAAAATGGATGCCGATCTTCTGGTCGATGGCATCTTCGGTACGGGCTTCAAGGGAGAGATAAAGGGAGAACTCGGCGAAATAGTAGAAAGATTGAATCAAATGGAGATCCCGAAGCTCTCCATCGATGCCCCCTCCGGTCTGGATTGTGACACCGGTGAGGTCGCCTCCAACTGCTTCAGGGCGGATGTGACCGTCACCTTAGCTCTCCCGAAGCTGGGACAGTTTGTCTTCCCGGGAAAAAGCTACTGCGGTCATACCCATGTCGCCGACATCGGGATCCCACAGAAGGCCGTCGAGGGCGAAGAAATCAAACTGAACGTTTTGACCCCATCGGAGGTCGCCTCGATGTTGCCTAAAAGACCTCCAGATGCCCACAAGGGGACTTGCGGTAAGCTTTTAGTGATTGCCGGCTCCGTTGGAATGACCGGCGCCGCCACTCTGACCTCCCTTTCGGCACTCAAAGCCGGATGTGGGATGGTCATCCTCGGTTGTCCTGCAAGCCTCAATGACATCTTCGAGATTAAGATGACCGAGGTCATGACCAAGCCTCTCCCGGAAGTGAGAAGGAAGAGAGTATTAGCGAAGAGGTCTTTGGGTGAGATCCGACAGCTCTTGAAGTGGGCCGACACCTTGGCATTGGGACCGGGCCTGGGCCAACATTTCGAGACCGTTGAGCTGGTGCAGAGATTGGTGTCAACACTAAAACATCCAGTAGTTATCGACGCCGACGGGCTGAATGCATTGGCCAAGAATGTCGACATCCTGAAAAACCGCAAGACTCCGACGATAATCACCCCCCACATCGGCGAGCTGTCGCGATTGGTTGCTTTACCCATTGAGGAGATAGAGACCGACAGGATCGAGATCGCGAGAAAGACCGCTTCTGATTTCGGCCTGATTCTGGTTTTGAAGGGGGCACCAACGGTTATCGCCGAACCGGGCGGAGATGCATGGATCAACCCCACCGGAAATGACGGTATGGCTACGGCCGGCTGTGGAGATGTCCTCACCGGGATCATCGCCTCCTTCTTAACTCAGGGGATGGGACCTCTGGAGGCGGCCATTTGCGGCGTTTACATACACGGTTTGGCCGGGGACTTGGCCGCTTATGATAGAGGTCAGTTCGGCAGCATCGCCGGCGACATAATGGAGATGGTCCCGGAAGCGATCATCGAGATGCAGGGGGCAGAAGCCACCGCTTCAGACAAGATAAAGCTCCTAACGCCGTGAAAACAGGGAAGCAGGAGACAGGAAACGGGGAACAGGAAGGATGTCTGAAATTTACAGGTGAATTTCTTTTCATCTGGAGATGTGAAAAGGGAATTGATTCTATTCACTATCCACTATTTACCATTTACCATTTACTATTCACCATTCACCATTAACTATCAGCCACCATGAACCATGAACCACCAGCCGTCAAACTCTGTTTGACAATTGCGGGTTCGGATTCCGGCGCCGGCGCCGGAATACAGGCCGACCTCAAGACCTTTGCCACCCTGGGAACCTATGGTTGCTGTGTCATCACTGCGGTCACCGCTCAGAATACCAAAGGCGTCGACAGAATCTTCGAACTCCCTCCCGATATCGTAGGCGCACAAATCGATTCTGTCTTCGATGATTTCAAAATCGAGGCCGTCAAGACTGGAATGCTGGCAAATTCGGAGATCATTGATATCGTCGCCAGCAAACTGCGAGAATATCAGGTCAAGAATTTGGTCGTTGACCCGGTACTGCTCTCCAAAAGTGGAACCCGCCTTCTAAAGAAAGAGGCTGAGAAAACACTTGTAGAAGAAATCCTACCATTAGCTACAATCATCACACCCAACCTCTTCGAGGCCGAGCTTCTAAGCGGAGTGAAGATCGCCTCGATGGAAGATTCGAGAAAAGCGGCAGAGAAGATTCTGTCCTTCGATTCGAAAAGTGTGGTCATAAAGGGCGGTCATTCCGAGGGTGCACCGATTGACCTTTTTTATGATGGCAGAGAATTTCTGGAGCTGGCCTCCGAGCGGATTGAGACAAAAAACGACCATGGCGTCGGCTGCACCTTCTCGGCGGCTATTGTGGCTTTGCTGGCGAAGGGTGAGGATTTGTGGTCTGCCCTAACCGGTGCCAAGGAATACATCACCGAGGCCCTGAGGACTTCCTATTCCATCGGCAGTGGCCACAGCCCCGTGAATCATTTCTACAATTTCTATCCTCGCTCACCTGATAAGCAAGCTTAACAGACTATAGATAAAAGCTAGCGAAAAGATCCAGTCACAGATCGAAGGAGTCCCCTATGTCAGATATTGATAGCCAGTATAAACTCATCATCATCGGTGCCGGGCCCGGCGGTTATGTCGCTGCTATTCGAGCTGCCCAATTAAGTCTTAAAACCTTGATCGTGGAGAGGCAATTCATCGGGGGAACCTGCCTCAATGTCGGCTGTATCCCCTCCAAGGATTTGCTGACCGCCACCGAGTTATACGAGTCGATAAAGCATGCCAAAGACTTCGGCATCACTGTCGGGGAGGTCTCAATCGATCTGAAGAAAATGCAGAGCCGGAAGAATCGTAATGTCAAAGCCCTCACCGCCGGGGTCGAATATCTCCTAAAACAGAACAAGGTGGACATCTTCAAGGGAAGCGCCAAGTTTCTGGACAAAAACAGTCTGGAACTCTCCGCTGGAGACGAGATCCAGAAGGTCACCGCTGAGAATGTAATCATCGCCACTGGCACGGTTCCGATTGAACTGCCGGGCCTATCCTTCGGTGATCCCGACATCCTCGATTCCACCAAGGCTCTGGCGCTCGATTCTGTCCCCAAGGATATGGTCGTTATAGGCGGCGGCGCCATCGGCCTGGAGATGGCGACTGTTTATATGCGCCTGGGGACAGAGATAACCATCGTGGAGATGTTAGAGACCATACTCCCGGGTATGGATATTGATTTGACCTCCCAAGCCGAGGCGATCTTCAAGAAGCAGGGAATGAAGATCATGACCTCCACCATGGTCTCCGGCGCAACTAAGGTGAATGGCAGATTCCAACTTTCGCTTGTCGATGCCAAGGAGAGGAAAGACGAGGGCAAAATCTCGTGCGAGAAGGTTCTGGTGTCGGTCGGCAGGAAGGTTGATACATCTGGTCTGGGACTGGACGAGGCCGGCGTTAAGACAGATAAGCGAGGCTTCATTGAAGTCGACGACCACATGAAGACCAACCTGCCCGGCATATATGCCATCGGTGACGTTGTCGGCGGAAAACTCCTCGCTCATAAGGCCTCAAAGGAGGGCGAAATCGCAGCCGAAGTCATAGCTGGACGGGATTCACAGATGGACTATAAGGCCGTCCCTGGTGTGGTTTACACCGAGCCGGAGATCGCCTCCGTCGGCTTGACGGAACAGGAGGCCAAGGAGCAGAACTTCGAGTTGAAGATTGGCAGGTTTCCTTTCCGGGCCTCGGGGAGAGCTCGCACAATGGGGATGATGGATGGTGTGGTCAAAGTTATGGCGGATAGATCTACGGGCAAGGTTCTGGGAGTGCATATAATCGGGCCCAAAGCTTCGGACTTGATTGCGGAGGCGACATTCGCGATTTCTCTCGGTGCCACCGTTGAAGACATAGCTGAGACCATCCACGCCCATCCCACACTCTCAGAGACCGTCATGGAGGCCGCCCTGAACGCTGAGGGCCGCGCCATCCACATTTTGAATAAGTAACAGGGTAGCCCAGCGGCCTCTGCCGCTGGGAATCGTAGTGCCGTCAGGTGTTACGACCTGACGGTTTCTGTCGGGAGGAAACTCCCGACAGCACCTTTAGTAACCCTACGTCACTGCTGTTGGTCACGGATGCCCTCATCCGTGACCTTTCTGGTATCGGACGGGGCGCTTCATACGAGCAGTATGGCCGATGCCAACAAGCAGAGCAGCCCCCACTATGAACTATGAACCATCAACCATTAACCTATTGCAGGTCACCTCATCGGTTTACCGATGGGGATTATATATAAGGGGGCTTCCTCTTTGCTTCCCAGGAAATCCTTTACGAAATCATCGTTGAAAGCGCCGATGCCGACGCAGCCTAGTCCCAGAGCAGTTGCCTGAAGCATTACATTCTGCCCGGCATGTCCCACCTCCATGTGGACATAGCGAATCCCCCGCTCACCATATTTGCCCGTGGTGCGTTTGTAAACCGCAGAGATGATTAGAGTCACCGGTGCCTGCTTTATTATCCTCGGTTGATAGACTGCCTCGGAAAATGATCCTCGCTGATCCTTCTCCTTGACCTTGGTTAAGGTGTGTTTGCCAATGTCGTATTTATACAAACCGGAAGGCAAACCCTCAATTCTTCCAACCAGCGCATACACCTCCAAAGGATAGAGCGCGCCAGCAGAGGGGGCAGTCCGAAACTCGCGCCCGTGGGTAATCCCCTGGGCCGACCACAACAGTTGCGAGAGATCCTTAAGCGTTAACGGTTCATCCGTAAAGCTTCTAATGGACTGCCGCTTCGATAAGGCCTCCTCTAAGCTGATCTCACTTTCCCTGGAGGCAGCAGGCAGAGTAACTGTCTCCCCCGTCTCTTTTGACAGAGCAGCGACCGGCTTGAGCAATACAACGAAAAATAAAAACAATAGACAAAGGCAGGTTA
>Ga0209979_1005043_pt1 | contig 10584 bp, 8 predicted proteins | sample AnhtaG_FD_183114 | JGI IMG/M metagenome (GOLD analysis project Ga0209979, IMG submission 183114) | Deep subsurface microbial communities from Anholt, Denmark to uncover new lineages of life (NeLLi) - Anholt_01485 metaG (SPAdes) (version 2) | ecosystem: Environmental > Aquatic > Marine > Oceanic >...
CCTCCATCTGCGGACAGGCACCCTCAGTATACCCCGAACTCACTGAAAAACTGGTGGAGTGGGGTATTACTTCAGTTTCAGTAAGCCCGGATATGATTGGCACCACCAGAGAGATAATTGCTAAAGCAGAAAAGCGATTAAAAATCAATGATTAGTCAGCTTAATATTCGCCAGATAACTGAACAGCGGGAAGAATCTCTTTCCCCCTATGCGGTGAAAAGCAGGTTATCACGGGGCAGGCTTAAATACGAAGAACCTTGCCCGGTACGAACTGCCTTTCAGCGTGACCGAGACCGCATTATCCACTCCAAGGCTTTCCGCCGCCTCAAGCATAAGACGCAGGTTTTCATTGCCCCCTTGGGTGACCACTATGTAACTCGGCTTACCCACACCCTTGAGGTGGCTCAAATAGCTCGAACCATAAGCCGAGCCCTAAACCTCAATGAGGATTTGACTGAGGCAATTGCCTCGGGGCATGACCTAGGGCATACCCCGTTCGGTCATGTTGGTGAGGATGTCCTAGATGAACTTTATCATCACGGCTTCAGACATAATGAGCAAAGCCTTAGAATCGTTGACCTTTTAGAAAAAGATGGTCAGGGGCTCAATCTTACCTGGGAGGTTAGAGACGGCATTCTAAATCACTCCAAGACAAGGGTAGATATTCTGGGGCAAAGCTGGGGGAAAGTAAACACCCTAGAGGGTGAGGTGGTTAAGATTGCCGATACCGTTGCCTATATTAACCATGATATTGGCGACGCCGTAAGAGCCGGCATCATCACCGAGGGCGATTTACCACTGTCACCTATTACTGTATTAGGTCGTTTCCATTCACAACGAATTAATACCATGGTCTGCGATATTATTGACTACTCATGGTCAGCAAGTGGTTATGTTGCTGAAGGAAGCCCCACTATAGGGATGAGCCCTCAGGTTCTGGAGGCAACAAATAACCTCCGTGAATTTCTGTTTAACAAGGTATATAACCTGCACGCCGCCGAGAAAGAAGCAGAAAGGGCAAGAGAGGTGGTGCGCCTATTATATGAGTACTTTAATGAGCATATAGACAAGCTGCCACCAGAGTATAGTTTTTACAGTGATGAGCCGGAACGGAGGGTGGTTGACTATATTGCCGGTATGACCGACCAGTATGCCCTGAGGACTGCTGAAGAGCTATCATTAACCAAAGACAAGGCTAAACAACAAATTATTATTAAGGAAGAGCCAAGGGGCGAAACCCCTCCACAACTAACACTCCCTTTATCTTTCAAACGAAAGGGGGACTAAACGGGAGGGGGGCCAAATGAAGCACTTGGGCTGGAAGATAGTTTTTGGTATCTCGTGGATTCCGGGATTTTTCCTATATGGCAATCTGGTTACTGGTCTAATTGCCATGGGTAAGCCAGAAGGCATAGAATCTCTCAGGGAAGTTTGAAGGGGCGAAGCCCCTTCAAAACCTACTCTTCCCCCCTCATGATAGGAATATATATCCATATCATGGAGAGGGAGACAAAGGGGGAGAGGTAGGTATATAATTAAATAAGAATATGAGTGTTATTGACGAGGTAAAGCAAAGAACAGACATTGTTGATGTGGTTAGCCAGTATGTCAAATTAACCAAGTCAGGGCGAACCTTCAGGGCATTGTGCCCGTTCCATAGTGAAAAGCACCCTTCCTTCTTCGTCTATCCCGAGCAGCAGACTTGGCACTGCTTTGGTGCCTGCAATACCGGCGGTGATGTCTTCTCCTTCATTATGAAAAAACAGGGCATTGACTTTGGTGATACGCTACGTCTTCTTGGCGAAAAGGCAGGAGTTGACATTGCCTCAAGGTTTGAGCCGGAAGCCGAAGGGAAGGAGAAGGAAAGGTTATATCAAATTAATGAGGCAGCAACCCAATATTTCCACAACCTACTCCTTAACTCTCCAGATGGGGAAAAGGCACGAAATTATCTAGCCAGCCGAGGTTTCTCCCTAAAAACCATTGCCGACTTTCAACTGGGCTTTAGCCTGAATAAGTGGGAAGCTCTAAAGAAATATCTAATGGAAAGAGACTATACCGAGAACGAACTACTGACCGCCGGTTTAGTAATAGAGGCAGAGGGTGGTAAATCTCACGACCGATTTCGTAACTTGTTAATGTTCCCCATATGCGATGCTAGGGGACGCACTACCGGTTTTGGGGCAAGGGTACTTGATGATTCGCTACCTAAGTATCTCAACTCACCACAGACGCCAATCTTTGACAAGAGTAGCAGCCTATATGGCATAAACCTTGCCACGGCGGCTATTAGACGGCAAAATCAAGCAGTGATTGTCGAGGGCTACATGGATGTTATCACTGCCCACCAAAATGGGTTCAATAATGTAGTTGCCTCTATGGGAACTTCAGTTACCGAGAAGCAGGTCGGCATGCTAAAGAGGCTAACCAAAAATATGGCTTTAGCCCTTGATGCCGATGCTGCTGGGGACGAAGCTAGTCTGCGGTGTGTAGACTATGAAAATACTCTTGGTGCCGAGGTAAAGGTTATCATCCTGCCCAGAGGCAAAGACCCTGATGATGTTATTAAAGAAGACACTAAGATTTGGCAACACCTGCTAGAAGAGGCTCTACCTGTAGTTGATTACACCTTTAATATGGTCACTGCTAACCTTGACCTGACTACAGCCAGTGGCAAATCTGTAGCCGTAGATAAGCTTCTGCCCATCATTGCTGAGATAAAAGATGATATACGCCGTGACCACTATCTGAACAAACTGGCTAGGTTGACGGAAACCAGTTATCGTAGTATGGAAGCTGCTTTAAGTAAAATTAAGCCTCACCGCAGGGCTAAGGAGCCAATCCAAGAGCGCATTACCCGGGCTGTACACCCACTCTTATCCAGCCCTCTTGAGGAATATTGCCTAGCACTACTGCTGCAGCACCCGGAGCTCAGAGATAGGAGCCAGGATCTCTTACCTGAATATTTTGAAAATAGTGAAAACCGTGAAATCTTCATCGCCTGGCAGCAAGCTAATGACCTACCATCACTTAAGGAGAAGCTTGATACTGCAATTTGGGAGCACCTTGATGCCTTAATCAACAAGAACATACTCGCCAACCAAATAGACCAGAGATATACTTATTGCGCTCTTAATCTGCGGAAAAAATTCCTCCAAAATTTGGAGGCAAAAAAAGCGGAGGTGCTAGCCTTAGAAGCAGAGACCGGAGGCACTGCTGCCGAGCTGGCTAAGCTTGAGGCACAAGGCATAGAAGTCAGCGTTCAACTAAAAGAGGTTTTTACTCAAAAAAGTCGGATGAGGTCAGCACCAAAGGAGGCGGGGAATGAACCTAGAAGATAATAAGCACTCTAAAGACATTCTACCCAAAGAGCAATCCAATGAGAAGCTACCCTCGGATGAAAGACTAGATATTGAGCATGAGCCCCTGGTAGATTTAGAGTTAGAAACACCGATAGAACAACTGGAAGAGCAAGAGGTAATAGACGACCCAGTTCGTATGTACCTTCATGAAATTGGTCGGGTGCATCTTCTCACCGCCCAGGAGGAAAAGGTCTTAGCCGAGAAGATGGAGAGGGGTAAACGCATCAATGAGATTAAACAACACTGGCTACAGAGATATGGAAGGTCCCCGTCAGCAACTGAAATATTTCTTACTATGCTCAACGAGCTGGGGCAGGCTTCCACCATCATCCATCTCGTCCAAAAACAGCTTAGTTTACCGCGTAAAGCCAGCTTTATAGAGATAATCTCCGATGGTAAATTACGAGAAAACATTACTGGTGAGATAAACCAGCAGCTAATCCAGGCTATTGCCCAGCAGATAGATAAGTCCATACCTGAAACAGAACACCTTCTTATAAAGCTGTCACTAAATAGTAGCCTGTTACCACAGGAAGTCCTTAGTGCTATTGGAGATACTGTCTCTCTAGCTGACATAGAGAATCTGGTGACAAGGTCTGCCTTTATTAATTCCATTCAGGTTCATGAAAGGCAATTCAAGGCTTACCTGGGGAATATTGAGCGTGAGGCTGAAAAAGCACAAAGGCATCTTACTGAAGCCAATCTGCGTTTGGTGGTCAGCGTAGCCAAGAAACACATTGGACGAGGCATGTCGCTCCTCGACCTTATTCAGGAGGGAAATATTGGACTAATCAGGGCTGTGGAGAAGTTTGATTACCATAAAGGTTATAAATTCAGCACCTATGCTACTTGGTGGATTCGCCAAGCTATTACCCGGTCTATAGCTGACCAGGCTCGTACTATCCGCATCCCGGTCCATATGGTTGAGACCATTAATAAACTGCTAAAAGCGAGTCGCCGCTTGGCCCAGGAATATGGACGAGAGCCTACCGCCAAGGAAATCGGTGAGGGAATGGAACTGTCTCCACAAAAGGTCAAGGAGATAGTCAAGGTATCACAACTGCCAATATCCCTAGAGTCACCTATGGGTGAGGAGGAAAACAGCCACTTGGGTGATTTTATAGAGGACCGCAATGCCGTGCCACCAGCTGATGCCGCATCCAAACAGCTACTTAAGGAGCAAATCGACGAAGTGCTGTTCACCCTTAGTCCTCGTGAGCAGCGAGTACTCCAGCTTAGATTTGGTCTTGAGGATGGACGAAGCCGGACCCTAGAGGAAGTGGGAAAGGAGTTCAATGTAACCAGAGAGCGTATTCGCCAAATCGAGGCTAAGGCACTTCGTAAGCTACGCCACCCCAGCCGAAGCCGAAAACTAAAGGATTACCTAGAATAACACTACCTAAACATCCCCATTAAATTCTTAGGTAGTTTACCCCCAATACCCATCTTCATCAGCCTCTGCATCTGGTGAAACTGGTTAAGGAGTTGATTAATATCTTGTGGTTTCACCCCACTACCCCGAGCAATGCGACGTCGCCGGCTGCCATCAATAATACTTGGGTTATGCCTCTCCTCAGGGGTCATAGACAGTATAATAGATTCAGCTTTCTTTAGCCGCTTCTCTTCCATGCCGTCAGGTAGTCGCCCTGCCAACTGGGGTAAACCAGGGAGCATCTCAACCAGTTGGGTTAGAGGTCCTATCTTCTTAATCTCCCTTAGCTGGGATAGAAAGTCGTCTAAATCAAAGCTGGCAGTCCGCACCTTTCTTTCCAGCTCTTTAGCCCGCTGCTCATCAACGGTCTTCTCAACCTTCTCGATGAAGGTAAGCATATCACCCATACCCAAGATGCGCGATGCCAAACGGTCAGGGTAAAAGGGTTCAAAGGCATCAACCTTCTCACCAATACCGATGAACTTGATAGGCACCCCACTAACCCACCTGATAGAAAGAGCCGCCCCACCCCGGGCATCCCCATCCATCTTGGTTAGGATAAGCCCGGTTAGGCTCACCTTAGAATGAAACTCTTCAGCTACCAATACTGCATCCTGACCGGTCATAGCATCAACCACCAGTAGCACCTCACACGGCTTTAGCTCCCTTTCCACCTGAGCCAACTCTTCCATCATTGCCTCATCTATATGGAGACGACCAGCCGTGTCAACTATAACCCAGGTAGCGGCTAAGTCCTTGGCTTTTGTTAAAGCATGGGCACAAATATCCTTACTGGTAATGCCCGGAGCTTCACTATAAACTGGTATGTCAAGCTGCTCACCCAAGGTAGCCAGCTGCTCTATAGCTGCCGGTCGGCGATTATCTGCTGCCACCAGCAAAGGGCGCTGTCCTGAGTGTTTTAAATGAAGGGCTAGCTTGGCGGCAGTGGTAGTCTTACCACAACCGTGTAACCCCACCAGCATGGCTACTGAAGGAGGATGAGCCGATGATTCCAGGCGACTCTGCCCTCCACCTAGTGTATTAATAAGCTCCTCGTTGACGATTTTGATTATCTGCTGGGCTGGGGTTAGGCTTCGCATTACCTCAGCACTGAGGGAGCGCTCTCGCACCCTGGCGGTAAAATCCTTGACCACCCTAAAGTTTACATCCGCTTCCAGAAGGGCTAACCGCACCTGGCGCAGGGCATCATCTATATCCTTCTCACTCAACCGGCCTTTGCTACTCAGCCCACGGAATACTTTGCTTAACTTATCACTAAGAATTTCAAACATGCTGATTTCATTCTAATTGGGGGATGCCTTAGCCGTCAAGCTGAAATTTTGGGAAACGATATTATTAAAAATCAGGGAAACGATTCCTTCGTGATTAGCTTTGAATCGTTTTTAGAGTTATGTTAACCTAGCCGTCAAGCTGAAACCCTGGGAACAGTTGGGGAGGTTAATAAATCATAAGCCCTCGGCCTGAGTAGACCGAGGGCTTAATCTGCTTAAGTGTTTAGTATGCCCTGCGCCTAACCAGGAAGAAAATGAGTAATCCCACTACTATCACCGCGCCTATGATTCCGCCAACTAGAGGCCAGTTGAATGGTGGCGTGACTTCTGGCGGTGGCGCTGGTGGTGGGGGTGCTGGTGGTGGAGGTGCTGGAGGCGCTGGTGCTGGTTCTGGCGCTGGTTCCGGTGCTGGTTCCGGTGTTGGCGCGGCGGGAGCAATAATGGCAAATGGGGTAAAGTGTGTTAGCTGAGCGGTAGCGGTATTGGCTACAGTATCGACAGTGGTTGGCAAGGTTACCCACTTGTCACCGTCCCAGTAGGCCAGAACCAAATCCTCTTCACTGACCTCATCAGGTATATCCGCCGGGTCGTAGGTCAGAATTATAGTTATCTCCGGTTCAAAGGTAGTCCCATCAGGCAGACAGTCGTAGGCAGGACCAACCAAGACGTAGCCTGGAGGAGGGGGCGGTGTCGACAGAATTATGATTTCTATGTTTTCTAATACGTTACCTTCAGCATCAAGCACCTGTGTTCCCAAAGGAATAATTATGGTAAACAGACCATCGGTGGACTTGAGAACTATCTCCACTGTAGTTTGGCCTCCGGCATCAAGGTAAGGAGAAAGGTCTATAGAGCCGACCCCAGGAATAGAAACAACCGCTAGTGGTCCTCCTCCGCCTCCACCTCCAGCAGCTATGGTAACTGTCAGGTCTAGCTCTGTAATTCCCTCACTATGCCATTCAGCAGTTTGATTGGTAGAGACGCCATCCACATAGAAGGTTAAAGTTTCCCCCTCTGCAATATCGCCCTGGACAACTAATCTATGTTCAAATGGATTGGAAGTGCCGTAAATACCAACTACAGTGGTAATGGTGGGGTTATCCGCTATACCAGTCAGAACCCCTTCACCCCTGGCCTCTACCCTGGTGCCAGCAGGGGCTTGAAGAACACCATTTATGGTTACACTGCCATAGAAGGAGTGGGGCAGTGGCAGTATGCCGTTAGCATAGACAGGGGTGGCACAGAGCACCAACACAAAAGCCAGAACTATAAAGATAGTTAGCTTTTTCATAGCTTATCTCCTAGGGGGGCTCTGCTAAAGCAGAGCCCCCTCATTTGCGATTTAAGGCTGAGGAGTAACCTCTGTAATTGGCGTAGATGTAAAGCCGCCCAGTGTTCCCTGATTTACCATGTAGACCCAGTAACCGTTGGTTGGGACAAAGTTCTTAGGTAGACTTTGTTCACCACGTAGATACGTCCAGTAGGTCTGGTTTACTGCCGGGCTGATTGCCTGGCTGTAACCGTCTATCGTCTGCGTTGAGCTAGTTCCATAGTAAGCAGAAAGTAGGGCACCATTTACATACATCTGATAGAGCTCAGCCGGACCTACCAGGTTCCAGCCCTGATACATCACCCTTGATGGCGGTGCGGTGTAGCTTGAGCCGAACCACACATCTATGGTGTCGGCGGCAGTTGTATGCAGATAGATAGCCTGCAGCGGTGTAAGGCTACTGGCAACTGCCCAATGTGGGGTGGTTCCGGAACTGTCATAGTACCAAGCAGCGTCCACATGGCTTGAACCCCAGACAGCAAGCGCTTCAGCTAAGGTGTCGCAAGAGCTATCAAGGGCAATGGGTGTGGAATAGATGTTCCACTCGTTAGCAACCAGAGTAGTATGAATCAGCCACGGGATGTAGTCCACATTGGCGCTAACATCATTAATTGACCCTGCATAAGTATCGTAGGGATTTGTCAAAATGTTGGGACCGGCAGCATTGCCCCACCAGTTGTACTGGGCATCTACTGTGACATCGGTCTCTTCGTTCAAAAGACCATTGGTGGTATTACCCATAATTTTATTGTAGTTGGCGGTAATGGTACCAACGGTACCGACCCCATCCTTAACCTCAATGCCCCACGCGTTACCGATTATGGTATTGTTCTGAATGGTGACATCGCCGGTTAGGGCCTCTCCCTGAAACCATATTCCATCGTTGCTGTTCACTATCGTGTTGCTCTCGATGGTAATGCCGCCGACTCCGGCTAACTCTATAGCGGCACAGCCCTTTGTGCCACTGTCTCTCAAGCCCATACCTTCAAAAATGTTGTTCGAGATGGTAATGGTTTGGTCGGCAGTAGTTCCGGTCGCCAAATATATCCCAGAGTCAACGCACCGGATTGGGTCAATGCCTGGAGGGAAAGAATTTCCATCAAAGGTGCTGCCTGTAACGTCGTTGTTCACATAAATCCCCGTCACCTCGTTGGCTGTTATCGCGAAATAGGCCAGGAAGACGTTATCCTCCACCATTGCCCCAGATACGCCGGGGCCGAGAACCATAAGGTAGTAGTCTCCTATAAACCGGTTATCGGTAATGGTGGCGTCGTTGGCACCTATGATGGAAATCACCCCATTTGTCCCAGCACCTGTACCCCTAATTATGAAACCCTTGTCCGTACCACCGATGGTTACGCCAGCAGCACTTATTGCAATTACCATGCCAGCGTCAACTGAGTCAATGATGGTGGTATCCGCACCGGAAACCGACTCAATAGTCAGGTTAGCTACATTCACGTCAATTGGGAAGGTTTCTGCGTCATATGTCCCCGCATAAACCATTACGGTCTCGCTGGCGACGGCACAAGCAACCGCACTCTGAATCGACTGGAAGTATGCAGTTGGACACTGCACCCTGTCGTCATCGACCGTCAACGGACGCCCAGCAGGGAGCTCTAGCTCGTAGGTGACATCGTTAATGGTGATATCGTCAATGTAGACGGTTGAAGCTACATCGGCTGGGTCTTGCGGATACCTGAGCTCAATTCTGACCTCTGTAACTGTGGCTTTTCCATCAAGGACGCTGTGTATCTGTTCCCAGGTGTAGTAATCGTAAGCAGCTTCATAAACATAAGCGGCACTGTATACGAATATTGACCAATAGGCACCACTGCCGACGTTAATAGTAGCATCATCATGGGTTCCGTATTTCTCCCATCCTAACGCGCCGTCAGACATAAGCGTAGGAGACAGGGCCTCGGACTGACCCGGCTGGGAGGCTAGCACGACTATCTTGTTTTGGAGATCCACATCAGTACCAGTACCCTTGTTCGATGCTGGGAGGATAACTCCCGCAACGTTGTCGACCACCGCCTTGATGTCGTGCAGGGGCAGAGCTTGTGCTTCTGCTCCTCCCTCTACCCAGACCGAGAAATCGGCAAAGTCCTCAAATTCCATATCCAGAGGCATAACCACCTTGCCGTAGTCCCCGGTGGCAGCAGGCGCAAACAGCTTAAGAGAGTAGCTTCCAGTGAGGTATTCATCGGCTGACCACTCAGCGACGCCAACGCCATCAGTTATCAGCGTGTACTCCGCCTCTGCCGCCGCCGCTGGCATCGCTGGGAGCAGGCTGAAGCTCAGCGCCAGCACCAGGGCAAACAAAATAGATATAAACTTTCTCACTTTATAAATCTCCTTCCTTTTTTTTGAGGCCGAATTTTCCCCTTTATCTGTTCTATTGGCACCTCCTCCTTTTTGTATTCCAGTTAATTCGCTGAATGGCGAATATCTCTATATTCATTTTACTACTTTACCCCTGCTTGTCAAGCCCTTTCACAAAATTTAACAAATTTTTAATCTTTATTTAATTCTTAATCTCCTTTGAAGGAGTATATGCTAAAGGAGAGTCAAAGAGAGGCGAAGCCTCTCTTACATAACCAGATCCCCTTCCCCTTAGCAAGGGGAAGGGGATAAAGGGGATAGGGTTACTAAATAAAAACCTAAGGGGATGAGGCAGATAAATAATCTCTAAATTATACTAAAATAGGGAAACGGAGTTTTAGACAGGCTGAGCCCTTCTAATGAAATTACTAAGCTCTTCCAGCAGTGGGTTCACCCTGGATAATCAGGATGCTATTTGTCACCTTATTTCTCAAGCCGTACCTATTCTGAATACCTTAGCCCCACAAACCGGGCATATTCCCCTGGTTCCCAGCCTGCTGTTCCTCATAGTAACTTTCTCGGGATTTTTGATTTCCCTTTTTGTTCTGCACTTGAAGCAATATGCCTGTGACATTTAACCCCCCTTTGCCTGACATCTGGCTGTACTATAGCCACAAAAATGTCAGCTGTCAATACCGAGGGATGAAATTGATAAACAATCCTCTAATTATGCTAAAATAGTAAGCAGAGTCGTTCTGAGGAGTAAAGATGATTCCCATTAAGCTATCAATGCGCAATTTTATGTGCTACCGGGATAATGTGCCACCACTCCCCTTTGATGGT
>Ga0209979_1005045_pt1 | contig 10577 bp, 9 predicted proteins | sample AnhtaG_FD_183114 | JGI IMG/M metagenome (GOLD analysis project Ga0209979, IMG submission 183114) | Deep subsurface microbial communities from Anholt, Denmark to uncover new lineages of life (NeLLi) - Anholt_01485 metaG (SPAdes) (version 2) | ecosystem: Environmental > Aquatic > Marine > Oceanic >...
AACTTCAGTAGTAGGGACCGCCTCGGCGCAGAAGCGGATAGTTACATCGCTGTAGGTCTTGTTTTTTACAGCGAGCGGCGTAGCGCTAGCTACTTGGGTGCTCAGAAAACTGACCAACATGGCGATGAACACCAACCTCACTCTCATTTTTACCTTTTGACACATAACGTATCCTCCTTTTTGAATTTTTTACGAAAATTCTCCGTCCGAAAATACACTGGTTTAGAACTTTTCTCACGTCCTCCTATAATTGAGTTTAGGAATCAATTCTTTAAAGTAACGATCACCACCTCCTCTCCTTGATTTTGACCTCTATTTTTCATCTCGACAATAGGAAGACTTTGTCTCATTTTTCGGCTTTTCATCATCCACCAAGACAAGATGACTCGAATTTCCTACTATCTTTCCTCATGTCCACGCATATTATGAAGTAGCATCATATCTTTCACAGTTAACAATCCTGGTTTGGCTTGAACAACCAATGGAACAGTATTGACGAGAACCGCAGCGGTAGCTATATCTCCTGGAACTCCCTTCTTAACAAGAACTTCAAAATCTGGATCTCCCTCTATGTGAATTACATCATGTGAATCTCTAGCACCAATGTACATCTTTAATGTGAGAGCAATGATTCTCTCACCATTCTTGACGCCATAAACAGTATGATTTATACCTACAACGTAGCCCTTTTGTACATCAAAAAATTGTGTCGATACTGGCTCCTGAGCTATTACAGGTTTTATTGCCTCCTGAAATTTGTCTAATTCCCACCCGAGGTTATGGGCAAGGAATTGTGCAGTTTCAATAAGTCCAACGTGACCAAGCGTTCCTTTTTTCACCATATTTTCAAATTCTTTCGGTCTAAGTCCAGCCCCAACCTTCTTTTGTAGAGAAAATCGTCGGGTAGATACATCAACCACCCGTTCTACGCTAATGCCTTTTACACATTTACACGCACCCGTCAGGAAGAGAGGAAGAGCATCCATTACAAAACCAGGGTTAACCCCGGTACCGAGCACTGTTACCTGATGTTCTCTGGCCACTTTATCTATCTTCCAAGAAAGGTCAGGATGTCTGGTGTAGGGGAAAAACAATTCTTCACACGAGGAGACACAATTAATTCCTGCCGACACGATGTCCTCAATTTGAGAATATACTTTTTCCAACCTCGACCCCGTAGCGTGTAATACCACATCAGCATGACTATCGTTGGAAACTTTACGCCAATTGCTGGAAACACGTATGCCTACTTTTCTATCAAGAGTCAAGAGATCACCAAGATCTTTACTTACTTTCTCCTCAGCAATATCAATGGCGCCTACTATTTCTAAACGATTATTATCCAAAACAATTCGCGCTGCTACTAATCCTATAGGTCCAAGACCATAGGATATCACTCGTAGCTTTTTGTTCCCGTCTATTTTATTATCTGGTATTTAATTTTCTCCCTGTTCTTAATTTAAAAGTGACAATGTAGAATAATACTGGGCGTATTTCTCATTTCAAATGGCTCATTGCCTGACCAACTATATCCATGCCTACTTCTTCGCTCCACATTTCTAACAATTGCTTAGTTATGGGTCCCGGCTTGCTATCACTAATTGACATCAAGTTGAATTCAGTCAGTGGCAAAATGCAGAAACTCGTAGCAGTAAGAAATGCCTCATCAGCATTGTAAACATCGTAAGGATATATATTTGTCTCTTCTATAGGAATGTTACCTTTTTTCGCCAATTCTATGACAGTTGCTCTGCTAATCCCCCCCAGGGTATTATGAAGGGTAGGTGTTTTAATTACCCCCTTTGTCACTATGAAAAAGTTTTGTCCATCTCCCTCAGTTATGTTACCTTGCTGATCAAGCAAAATAGCATAAGCTTTTGGGTTCATTCGCTCCACCTCTCTGGTTGCCACATTCAAATCCATCCTACTACATTGTTTCATCTTAGGGTCTATACTCTGAGGGGAAGCTCGTCTCGTCCACGCAACAATAGCACGTGCTCCTTTTTTATAATATTCTGCATAAGACTCGAAAGGTAGAGGCTTAAAGTGTATTGCAATCGTAGAACCTTTATACTCTACACCCTTTTCTCTCCATTTGGGAAGAATTCCTGATGAAATCAAATTAACAACCCAACCATCGTCATTTGGTCCCAACAAAGACTTATTGCGCCGAACAATCTCCAGAGACACTTCTTTTAGTTCAACTATACTTATGCTGAGATTTATCCGAGTACACCTTAGGGATTTAACGAGACGATCCATATGTTCATCAAATTTAAATAGTTCTCCATTGAATGTCCTCGTAAACTCCTGAACACTATCACCATGCACAAAGGCTGCATCAAGTATAGAAATTTTTGCTTCGCTCTCAGGCAAAAATTCCTCATCCACATAGGCGACTCTTTCTTTTTTTCCCTCCGTGTTAAGAGCAGACATTTGAGGGACCTCCTTTTGTATTTTTCGATTATCCAAAAACAAGTTATCTCCTAATATTTTCCGTATTCCTCTACTGCCTCGAAAAAGGCAACGATATTCTCCCAAGGAACTTCAGGTTGAAGCATATGACCCGGGGCTATCAACAGACCTCCCCCCCTCCCAACTGTTTCTACCCTTTCTCTCACTTCTTGTTTCACTTGCTCTGGCGTTCCAAAGGGTATAGTGGTTTGGCCTCCCATGGTACCCCAGAAAGAAAGGTCGTTGCCGTAGGTTTTCTTCAACTTAACCGGATCCATAGCTTCTGGTTGCACTGGATTAAGTACATCAACCCCGATTTCAATTAATTCCGGAATTATTTCCTCTATATTGCCATCACTATGATAAGAAATTGTTACCTCTGGATTAATTTTTTTTGCCACAGAAATAATACTGTGCATTCTTTTTTTGAACCATTCTCTCCACATATCAGGACTCATCAGCATTCCCCGTTGGGTGCCTACATCATCCCCCAAATGGATCAGATCAACCTCTGCTTCAACAAAGTGTCTAATCATAAATTTCCGCATTTCAGTAATGTAATCTAGAAGGTATTTAGCAAAATGCCTATTTTCTGTAAAATCCAAAAAAAACACATCCATTCCTCTTAATTGCCAACTAACTTCAAAAATAGTGCACTCCATTATTGCCACAGCATATAATTCTTTTGTATGAATTTCTTTTACAGCATTTCCAAGATGCTTATAGCGATACCCTACTTGATAATCACTAAAGGGGTAGTCCTTTAATTCTCTTATCGTTTTTAAATTACGCATTGGATAAACATAACCGTAAAGATGTCGATGTTTAGCATCCTGAGAACTGGTGGGAATATGTCCTACCCCCCACTGCTCATCAATCCAGGGGCAAGAAGGTGGTATTTTATTAAAGACATCTTCTGCATGATAAACCCACTCACAAAAAGGTAAAGGTGGTGCACCCAAATAACCAGAAAAGTCCCGTCTCTTTTTAGTGGGTAACCACCTAACCTCTCGCATTTCACAGCCAAAATATTCTAAAATATCTGGGGAACCTGTCATCTTGCTGATCAATCCATAGATTTGGGGAGTCCACCAAAAATCTTTAGGTACTTTATCTGACTTTTCTCTCCTAAACGCCTTGATAACTCTTTCTCGAGGACTCATTTTTGAGGTCCTTATGACAAGTTAGTTAGAACTACAACTCACAGAGCATAGCATCAAAGACATGAAATTGTACACCGGTGCATTCTTTCCAGTATTAAAAATTAAGCTTTAGTAAGCTCTCGGCATTCTTATATAATATTTTTTCCTTTGCTTGAGAGCTCACATCAACATCAGGTGCCTCAGCAATCCTTGCTAGTTCTGCTCCAAGATTCATCGTGGGGCTATCTGAGCCCCATACTATCCTGTCATCTCCACATTCTCTAATAGCTTGCCGTAGTACGGCCCGTTCAGTAAGAGAACCTCCGGTATCAAGGTACACATTCTCATGTTTTTTCGCTACATATATTGCATCTAACCAATCTTCAAAACCTATATGCGCCATGATAATCTTGGCTTGAGGAAATCTTCGAGCTACCCTTTCTATACGATTAGGATTAGCATACTCGTCGCTCCACGTATGGCAATGGACTGGCACATCATATTCAATAGCCTTTTCCATAACTGGATCTATGACATAAGAATCTGCGTGGTATTGGTTTGCTGAGGGATGAATTTTAATAGCTTTCATGTGATAGGTAGTAATACATTTATCAATTTCCTGGTAGACAGCTTTTTCTCCATATCGGGGAGAGATTACTACAAACCCAATGAAACGCTCTGGATATTTTCTAATGATCTCGTAAATCTCTTTGTTGCCAGTAGGAGGATCATAGAAAATCAAAAATGAACTCAGGCATACCTTATCAATTTTGTACTTATTATAGAGATTCAACATTTCCTCAAAACTAGAAAACTCATCCCCCCACCCTAACCAAGAAACCCCAACATGAGCATGAATATCAATAATCATCTTTTTCTTCCTTATTTATAGCTCGAGGTTTAACTCCCATTTTACATTTGCACAATTTAGAATCTTGCCCAAGTTTATTTAAGCCTTTTTAGCAGTTCAAGGGCAGTTTCAACAAACATATCTCCAACCTCAGGAGCAAGTTTACTAGATCTGGCGGTACGAGTTCCGTAACTTAACGGCCCCGTCCCGAAAGCTTCCCTTGTAGGTACATATCCTACGCATCCATTGGATAGCTCTGCGATAAAGGTATACCTAAATGGAGAGTTTTTCTTTATCTGCAGACCAAATTCAGTAAAAAGCTCGGCTGGAATGCCTATAATGACTCCATCGCCTATTTTTATCGCTTGTACTTCTGCACTAATAAAGGGATTATTCTTTCTTTCTCTATCTAGTTCCAGAATTTCTCGTGCGTAAATTTTATTTCCTCGAATACTAGTCAGAGTGGCTTTTAAATTGTCTTTAAAAGTCGGAGTGAATTGGCCGTGCAGAAGATCCTCTACTATTTCTATTTTCTCTGCAATCTGCTTTGCTTCATTGAGTTCTTCATCAGATATCTCCCGTAAGGGCAAACTTATTATCCGAGAAATCGTACGGATAGAATTCTTCGAGGACATCTTCATCTTTTTTATTACCCTTAGAACTTCAGTGCCGATCATCATGCCCCGATTTTCTGCAAATTGATAGCTTTCCAGATCATTTCGTTTTGCGTGATCAGATGGATTTAAATTCCCACAGGGTCCGTTTAAAAATACCGTTATAAATCCTCTTCTCAGTTTTTTTTCTATTGTTCGAGCAATATACCCCGGGTAATCTGCTGAAATAGCGTGATCCTTTTCTGGCAACCATCCCACACAAACAGGGTGAGAGCTATAATTAACTATTGCTCCTAAAGGAACTCCCTGTTTTTCTGCATAAATAATCCCCACTTGTGCGTCTTTTGGGCCTTCTGGTTTTACTATTCTCTCATCTTCCGGATTCGGCTGAGTCGTTGTGGTTCCATCAATCATCACAAATCTTCTATTAAAGGTAGCTCTCTCTTCTTTACCTGCACCTATGGCAATTTTTCCTTCAACTAAATTCTGATTGGCAGAGCATACAGCCTCCGCTATTTTATGAGCCAAAATATTCAAATACGTTTCATCCGGGGTTTGGCTAAAAATACAGGTGGTAAGAGGACCAGCATGATCGTGCGTTGCAGCTATGAGCACTCCCTTGTTTATCCCACAATTCTTCTGAATAATCTCCCGCGCCTTTTCTACTGTCCGCCTCTTAAGAGAAAGTACGTCACATCCCACAATAGCTGCTTTTGTATCTCCATCATCTGCTACGACCATGGCTTTTGCAAACAGCTCATCATGTATGCTCTTTGCGACTCTTCTCGCAACTGAACCCCCCATTAGTGTAGGGACAGGAGAAGTAATACTTATCTGGCTAAAACCGATTTTCATCATAGCCTCCTGATATGGTATTTGCCATATAGTAACTCTGCATTTGATGTCCCAATATAGGTATGATCAATTTTAAGCATTGCCCTTTGTCAAGCTATGGGCATTCTGGTGAGTTTCTAAAAAAGGAATATGTTTTTCAGTACTTTCCATCATGTGAGTCTACTTCCTGTGACATCCTCCCCGCCTACAAGGAGCGGGGCATCCTAAAAAGCAAGGATTAGGGGGTTTCACCCCCTAATAACCCTCTGCCATTCATCCCACCCGTAAGGGGTGGGGCTTTCTGGCGAATTTTGTGTAACAAATAGATTAAACCATCTTTTTTGAAGATATATCCAGACCATTTTATTTTGCCTCAAGGGTTTAGAGAGTTGCCCCATTACCCTTTAACTGCTCCAAAAGTCATTCCTCTTATTAAATACCTCTGAATAAAAGAAGCGAAGATGATTACTGGTAAAACCATCAATGCGCCCATAGCGGACATCTTATCCCACTGTAAGTATTGGTCACCAACGAAAGTGCCGATAACCACCGGAAGCGTCTTGGCCTTGAAGGAAGTCAAGATGCTTGCATATAAGAATTCATTCCAAGCCAGCATAAAAGTAAAAACAGCAGTTACAACAAGACCCGGTAAGACAAGGGGAAGGACCACCTGAAAGAACCTCTGCCAGAAAGAACAGCCTTCCATGATAGCCGCTTCTTCAATACTCGCTGAAATATCCTGGAAAAAACCTATCATAAGCCAAATGGTAAAAGGAAGACAATGAGCAACATAGGTGATAATAAGAGCAATTCGAGTATCTAGCAACCCTACGCTTTTAACAATAATAAAGTAAGGAATAATCAATGTAATAGAAGGAAACATTTTACATAGTAGAACAAAAACGATGAGTGCAATCCGAACCCTAGACGAAAGATATGTTTTTGCTAAAGAGTAGGCAGCCATTGAACCTATAAAAACCGCAAGCACTACAGAGGACAAGGAGATAAGACAACTGTTTACGAAAAAAGGAAGGATGCCGGTGATTTGAAATATGTCCACATAGCTTTGAATGCTTACAGAAAGGGGAATAAAAATAGGAGGGAAAGTAAATATGTGCTTTCCGTGCTTGATCGAAGTTATCAGCAACCAATAAAAGGGAAATGCTACAATTACACATGTAAATCCAGTCACTACGTATAAAACTAGAGAATAGATTTGTTTTTTTACCTTATAGACTATGAACACTATCACCCCTCCTCTGAGTAGATCAAGGTAATACTAATCTTTTCCCTTGGTAATTTGAGACTTAAATAGAAAAAAGATACCTATTGTCATCACTATGAGCAGTAAAACCCAAGACATGGCCGTCGCTTGGCCAATACGAAAGAATTTCAGGCCACGCCTATAGATGAGCAATGATAATATCTTTGTAGCCGACCCTGGTCCGCCCATTGTCATACCATAAACTATATCAAACATTCTAAAACCATCCATAATTTGCAGTAACAGCAGTATCAGAACTACAGGTTTCAACAAGGGAAGAGTAAGATACTGAAATGTTTGCAATTTGGATGATCCATCTACCTCTGCCGCTTCATATATATTAATCGGCAGGGATTGAATGCCAGCAGCGAGGACAAAAATACTAATCGGGAGTTGCCACCATATTTCTACCACAATAAGAGCGACCATAGCCGATTGTGGATTACTAAGCCAAGTGTAGCTGGAAAATCCCAGAACGTTCAAGAAATAGTTGATAGGTCCATAAACAGCGTGAAAAATTATTCTCCAAAGATTCCCAATTACTATGGGAGTCATCATCATGGGGATAAGAAGTGCAGTTCGCGCAACCCCCATAACTTTAATTCTAGGGTTAGTAATCAAGAGAGCAATTCCTAAACCCAGAATGAATTGAACGCTTACAGATACAGCCACAAAGAAGAATGTCCTTCTAACACTATATAAAAACGCCGGTTCTTGAAATATTCCCACATAGTTTGTAAAGCCAGAAAAAACTTTCCCTTTATAAGGAACCAACATATTCCAAGAAAAAAAGCTCAGTACAAATGAGTAAGCAAGCGGATAAACAAACGTGAAGAACAATAGAAACAGGGCTGGAAGAATAAAAATTACGGATACTCGTTTCTCACTGCTATACAGGGAACCCCTGGATTTGTTAACGTAGAGGGACTTTCGATTCAATATATTCCTTTGTTGATTGTCTCGTTCTGGATTCAGTTTTTTTGGTAAGAAACTCAACATGTCCTCTCATCGGAAGGAAACGATGAGAGGACATGTTATCATCAAATTAAGCATCTTTACTCTTTGTACTTGAAGGACAAAGGATCCGAAACAATAGACTTTTCCCATTTCGCAGCTAACCCATCTGCTGCTGCCTTAGCAGTAGAAATTTCTCCCGAAAGATATCCGGAGACTTGCTCTCCTACAGCGATGAACATCTCTAGCCACTGCGGGACACCTGGTAGGAACGGAATCCCTTTATCAATAGTCCTTGCAGCATTAGGAAGCCATGGATTTGCAGCAAGGACCTCAGGGCGAAAATAGAAATTCTTCCTGGGAGTAGTCGCTCCTCGTTCCAAAAGCCTCGCAGCATTAGCAGGACCTGTACAATAAGCTATAAATCTGAATGCCGCTTCGGGATTATCCGTTGCGCTCATAATAACAAAATTTTGGTGCACCAAATTACCCGTACCACCCTCAGGATAACCGGGAGCCAAAGCCCACTTTCCAACAACCTCTGACTCTAAGGGGTTATCAACCTTTCTTATGACGATATGTGGCCAACCTTCATATACCGCTGCATGTCCAGAAAGGAACGCAGCTGCTGAATCCGGCTTATCCCAAGATAACGCACCAGGGGGCATAAAGTTCTCCATCTCCATTTTTATTGTTTCGAATGACCATACTCCATGTTCACTATTAACTAAGGGTTTCCAATCGGGGGAGAGAAGCGGTTTGCCTCCAGACCAGTAATGAGCAAAGAAATGTTTCGGTAATTCACCAAGTACCCCTGTACGACTTAACCCGTACATGTCTCCTCCTGTGTGAGCAGCCAGAAACTTGTGATATTCCTCCCAAGTATTGGGAAATTCAGATAGACCCGATTCTTCCAGTAGATCCGTTCGGTACATTACATATGGTGACGCTATCCAAATTGGCAGTCCATAGCGTACTCCCTTGGGGCTCCATACTCCATATTTGTACACGGGTTCGAAAAAGCCTTCCATGTCATAGTCGTATTTTTCGATGTATTCCTCGAGAGGCATAAGATAGGGTTCCAGCGAATACTGAAATTCTATATCGTTAACGAATATGTCAAATTGCCCCGCACCACCCATAACGTCGGTAATAATTTTAGGCATCAGGGTCTCCCAAGGATGAAGTTCAAACAAAATTTTTGCCCCTGTTGTCTTCTCAAATTCTTTACCAAATTCTTGTATACTAGGAGTGTAGGGTGTTTCTCCTTGACATAAAACCTTCAGCGTAATACCCTTGTATTTCTCCTGAGCTATTCCTAAGGAAGTTTTCAGCAAAACGCCCACCACCAAAACACCAACAAGAATCAAGATTTTTTTCTTATTCATCTCTTTCTCCTGACATCATTCATTTTTTTTGTGGAAAGCTCCCAAAAGAGAAAATAATTTTTCAACACTTTCTTTCTTGGAAAGCCTTCCCTTCCCAAGCTAATGGGCCTATTTATTTTCTTAATCTTATCACCTCCCCCAGCCCTATTTTTTAGCTCTTCTCTTATACAAAGATCTAACTTCATTACTAATTGTTAACACATTTTTTTGTCAAGTGCCACTTTCTGAGAAAATCGCCTCTTTTGCCCTCCCGGAGAAGAAAAGAGCCTCTTGTAGATACCCACGGCTAAAGCCGTGGCACTTGAATCAAAACAATTCAAGCTTCACTTGACCCACGGGCAAGCCCGTGGCACTCTGCCCTTCGGGTTGTTTAGGATTAAAGAGGTGATATCGCTCAGTATCTTTAGAACTCGCTCTCTCAGAAAACCACTTCCGGTAGTCAAGATAATAGTAAAGTTAGATTTTCTTTGACACTCCCCCCAAAGATTTAATATTTTAACTGAGCATAATTCATATCTTTGTATTTTAAGACTCACACGTCGGCATAGCTCTCTTTACTCTCAGCTCATATAGAGCAAAAACATATAGAAAAGGTACGCAGTCTACAACCTTTAAATCTTGTTTGTGACAAAGAGCACTTCAATTTAGCAACACTAATGGGATACACAGCTAAATAGTTTTATTGCATTTTCTCCAAGTATAAGTCTCTTATCTTTTTCTCCCAAAAAATTACAATGTTCTTTTATTAAATCTAAGGACTGTTTGTAGGTACACCATCTCAAAATGGATGGAAAATCAGATCCCCACAGGAGTTTATCTGACCCAACCGTCTCGAAAGCCGCTTTGATAATTTCCTGAGTTCGGGGGTAGGGATATTCTCCTTCTTCCATCTCTTGAATACTGGAAAGTCCAAACCAAATATTAGAAGAATACTTTGTAAGACTCAAAGTATCTTGAAGTATAGGAAAGGGGCGTATCTGATCTTTATCCCACAGCCTACTCCAACCAAGATGGAGCACTATCAGTTTTAAAAAAGGAAATTTTCTCATAACTTTTTTCAACTGCTCCAATTGGAAA
>Ga0209979_1005046_pt1 | contig 10576 bp, 12 predicted proteins | sample AnhtaG_FD_183114 | JGI IMG/M metagenome (GOLD analysis project Ga0209979, IMG submission 183114) | Deep subsurface microbial communities from Anholt, Denmark to uncover new lineages of life (NeLLi) - Anholt_01485 metaG (SPAdes) (version 2) | ecosystem: Environmental > Aquatic > Marine > Oceanic...
CAAACAATAAAATTCTGATAAATCCAGTTCTAAATCCATTAATTCCCCTCAAAAGAGGGAATTACATTTAAACTATTTAAATATTGTCAATTAATTAGGAACACGACCCCTTCCCGCTCATTACCACAATCTTGTGCTTGATTTTCTGGAGGTTTTTAGTTATCTTTTGGTCCTCATTAGTTGGTTTATTATTGGCTTGATTCATGATTTTCACAATATACCTCAGTTGTGGAATCTATTAGACATTGTCCCGAATATATTCGGTTGAAAAACAGACAGATGATTCCAATTACAATAATTAAGTAAATACTCGCCATTCTTTGGATTAAACTGAATACATGAAGTCACACATTGTAAATAAAATAAAAAATAATTTCAATAGATCTGTTTTCTTTTAATTAATGGAGATGAAAAATCATATTTTTCTACAGAAATGATCGGAAATTATTTTCCTTTCGCCCCTCTGCAGAATCTCCCCCATTGTAGATTGAGAAATATCAAATATTTCTGCAAGTTCTTTGACTGTAATCTTCTTTGGACAATCATAATAGCCTTTTTGAAATGCAGCCTGGATAATCTCTTCCTGTCTCTTGGTGAGTATATTTTGTGTAGATAAATTAACAATACTCTTTAATTCAACCTCACATCCATTCATTTCAAGGTTGTCAATCAAATGGACCAGAGAACCTTTACCACCTGTAATTAGTTTCCATTCTACACTTCCATCACCAAGGCTTGAAGCTGATGTCATGAAACAGTCAGACCCGGTTAAAGCCCTACAGGCGGCGCACTTGTTTGTGACAATGGAACCTAAAACACTACCATTATTGAGGGGAGATATATCAATCTTACAAACGTCAGCATGATCCTCAATTTCTTTTATAATGTCGTCGGTCATTCCTAAAGTGTTATCGATCTCAATAAGCCCACGACCGCCTGATTCTCCATATGCCATACATTCTTTAAATTTAATTCGATTAGGATATTTTATGGTGATATCCTTTACCCAGTTATCAGGCATCGTAATTTTAAGGACCACTTCTCTCATTTAGACTCCAATAATAAACAGGTTTAAGTCTGAATATATTTTTCTCATACAAAAAACCATCTTACTTTTCATTCATTACTAAAAACGGGTATGGATAGTCAGGGCAGTTTCATTAGATAAAAATACAAAAACTATTCAAACCTCCTAATCTATTATTATCTATTATGAATAGTGAGATCGTTATTGGTATCAGTGGAGCATCAGGAGTAATTTACGGGATCAGACTTCTTGAAGAACTGAATAAAAAAGAAGATGTTACTGTCCATTTGATTATTTCTGAACCTGCAAAACAGATCATCGGAATTGAAACAGATTATTCATATACAGACGTTGAGTCACTGGCTGACCATGTCTGGAAAATTGATGAATTTACTGCACCAGTGGCAAGCGGTTCACATAAGACAACGGGGATGGTAGTAGTTCCCTGCAGCATGAAGACTCTTAGCTCTATTGCCAATGGTTTTTCAGATACTTTAATCGGAAGGGCAGCTGATGTTTGCCTGAAAGAGGACAGGAGACTGGTACTGGTACCAAGGGAGACCCCCTTAAGTTTGATAGACCTGCAGAATATGGTGAAGGTCCGCCAGGCCGGAGCTGCTGTGTTGCCGGCAAGTCCGGGATTTTATCCAAAACCGCAGACTGTAGATGAAATGATCAATTTTGTAGTGGGTCGGGTGCTGGACCTGCTTGATATCGAGCATAACCTGTACAAAAGATGGGGACAAGATAATAATTTAAAAGGATAGATATTCTGCAATTCGAATTTTTATATACTTAATTATATTAAGAAATAACACGAATTAGACACTAAAATGAAGATAGAAAACATTTCAATTACCCTTATTTTGCTTCTGATCGCATTGTTAGTTAGCGGTTGCATAGATGAGGGCACTCTATCAAGGTTTAACGGCGATCCTGTAGTTCTCCGAGCTGAACCTTATGTAAACGAGATCGTTTTTGAAGATATTACCTTAAGAACAAAAGCTGCAGAGATCGTGAGAGATTGTCCTTCCGGGGATAAAGACTGCCAGAGAAATAAATTATACCGCTATGTTGTGGAAGATTATTCTTATTACAGCGACCCCAGACAAAATGAGTTCATCCAATCACCATATGATACAATGGAAGTAGGTGGGGGAGATTGTGAAGATCTTACAATTATGCTTATGTCCCTTTTAGAGAATATGGGAATTAATACATATTTTGTTTTAACCAAAGACCATGCATATGGTCTGGCATGTGATGTGGATACTAATAACCTGGTGGAATACATGAAGGAACCCATTCTTGCCCAGGTTTCCAAGGATCTGGGTCAAAATGGAGAAATGGATGTTGTCATGAAAGGTGATGACATTTTTGTTGTCGAAGAAAAAAAGCTGACTTTCACATTGGAACCGGGATATATTTATTATTACGGTGGAGATGGAACTGAATTCGAAGACCCGGTTGAATATGTGAATATAGAGTATGAGATATATTCATCAGATCCCCTGGATATATACGTGGTTCCATCGAAAGCTGAATATGAAAAAATGATTAAAAGAAAGTCATTTGAGCATTTTACATCCTGTGCTAATCTAAACGTGCTCAGGATCAGTGATTCTTGTAATCACATAACTACACATGGTGGAGTGATCCTGCAAAACGATAATCCGGATGAGGCTATAATCGAATTTGATCTGAAATTTTATTTCTATTATTCGACCCAGAAACTTCTTAATGATCAACAGATATCATATTATGAAATAAATAACCAGAGCTGCATTGTGCTTGATGCAACGGCTGGAAAATATGGTTATCCCGGGTATGATGCAAATCTTATAGGGGAAAAGATTGCTTTTGATCCATTGACGAAAGAATATCTGTATCTGGAATATTGAAATTATTTTATTGATATTATTTTATTTGTCAAACCCTCAATATCGTACATATCAGCATTAATAATTACTTGCTCAAGACCTTTTGTATCTTGACAGTTACTTTTCATAAAAATAGTATTTCCAAGCAAATAAAGTGGAGGAAATATCTCCATCATTTCAGGACTGGGCTGGGCAAACCCTGGTGGGACACTGGAAAGATCGAACATATCGATCAGTTCAAGTTTAATGGGATTATTACATCTGTGAATGCATGCGGGAGGCTGTTCTTTATAGAATCTGGATGTGTGACATGATCTCGCATAAGACACGGCAATATATTCGATGTGAGCAGAAACGGGCAGTCCAGTCTTGAGCACTGCATTGACAGTCCGGGATTCCAGATCAGTTTCCATTCCAGTCATTCCCATTTTTTTGAAAAAATCCAGGGTTCTACTATAATTCAGGTTAGTCTGTAGAAAAGCTTCCTTAATGTGTTCTGATTCGTCCCGTAAAAGATGATCGACCCAGGGACAGGCTTCTGAAGTATGAACAATTCCTCTGCCTGCTATTATTTTATCGAATCTGCCAAGGGATTTTGTTTTATTTAATGAATATAGTATCCCTACATCATTAATTACCAGATTTACTCCTGAAGGCAGCTCATTAATATAATCCAACATCCACTTATAATGCTTCTGCGGTGTGATTGGGGTAACTACTGTCAGGTTAGCTACATGAGAAATGGTATTTTTTAACATGTCCAAACTGGGCAGTTTATGGATACAGCATTCGCTGCCAAGACCGACTCTCAGGTTAAATTTGTCAGCCAGGTTCAGAATATTATCAAGTTTTGAGTAATCTGCAGTTCTTATCTCGATCATGGTAAACCTGATTTAAATGAACGACCTATTGATGGGAGTTTCAAGGTATTTGCACCTGTCCTGGTCACATAGCATCATCCAGACAGGAAATTCTCCTAATACCCATGCTTTGATCTCTTCAGGTGAAGCTCCATTATTTGTCATATCTATGCCGCTGCGGTATGTCTGAATTATTGTCCTTATCATCTCTGGATTCATACACCTGCCTACCACCTTAAGGGCAGATACTCCTGCATCCATCAATTGGCCCAGGCTGCATAACGAACAATCAGTACCTGCATCTAAAATGGCATGCAGCCTGCCATCAGTGGAAACCCTATAATTTGCCCGACAGGGAAGACCTAATGGGATCGCTTCATCAGCATTATGTATCAAGTGACAGGTCCCGTTGATGTTCGAGCAACCGAACTGGCCGAATACCTCCAGTTCAACCCCAAGACCATATAGTTCTCGTATCTCTTCTATAGTGATCTTAAACGGTAGCACTACTTTTGCCACACCCATTTCTGCCAGCAATTGGATCTGGCCTTTATTGAAATTATTCAAAAGGACACTGGCATGGATGGGCAGTCCAAGGTCCAGTTCATGCAGCAAGACAAGGGCACCGAATTCCCCAACAATAAGTGCATCCACCCCTGCATTAACTCCCCGCATTACATGTTCAATGTATTCAGTTTCAATTGAATCAGCCATGAAAGGGGTATTGACAGTATAATCCACTAATACATCATTATTATGGGCATAATCCACAATATTTCGCAGTTCATCAGCTGTTTCCACATTGCAGCTTCTTCCCCTGCCTGATAGATTTAAGTTAATAAAACCCGGGGTTTCCAGGCCCAGATAAATTTCATCAGCCCCAGCTTCAATTACATTAACGGCAGTGGCCATTGATTCTGCTGGGGCCATGAGGTTTAATTTTATTTGGGAATTCATAGATTTATAAACCTTTCAAGGTATGGGCTATTAATGATGCAACACTTACTTTACTAACAGCTTTTTCTAATGTGTCAGTTGCTATTACATCCACTACTCCGGAATGATATAGTTTAATTAGCGCACTTCCTGCAAGCACTGGATGTATACAGGCAACATATACTCTTGTGGCACCTTGAACCTTTAACATGCTAACTGCTTCAGCCACAGTACCTCCTGTAGCCACCATATCATCCAATATCACCACATCACGACCTGCCACATCAAGATTCTTTGGAGTTATTTGAACTGTATCACCGCTGAGCCGTTTCTTTTCCAGATGGTCATATTCTGCTCCAAATTCAAGAGCAGCTGAAGCTGCAATATCTATTGCTCCTTTGTCAGGTGCGAGCAAGACAGGTGAATTCAAATCCAATTCTTTTAGATATTTTCCAATAAGTGGTGCTGCATTAATATCTATAGTATTGCAATAAAAGTGATCTAGAACGGAATTTTCATGAATATTTACTGTAACTACATTATCAGCCATTATCGTGCGGGCAACGGCACGGGCACTGAGGGGTTCTCCTGGTTTGAACTGTTTATCCTGTCTGGCATAACCCATGTAGGGAATTATCACATGTACCTTCTCAGCTGAACTGCATGCATCGATCAATTGGAGCAGTGCCATAAAATCCGAATCGGTAGCTGTACTCTGTATGATTACAGCATCCTGACTAACATCATCCAGGATCCGAACATACATCTCATTATCAGGAAACGTTTTATATTCGCACAGGGCAAGGTCACAGTCCAGGGACTTAGCAACCCTGCTGGCAAGAAGCTGTGATGCAGGTCCTCCTATTATTTTCAAAATAATATCCCTCTATTCATCATTTTGAAGTTTAATATAGTTGATATGATTTAAATCATTGTTGTTTTTTCCAGGTACCAGGATAATTGAATTATAGCATTATTAAAATTTTTTAGTATGCATTTAGAATAATTATAGTTGTTTTTTCAAGACTAATGCATTTTCCCCATCGCTATAATATCCTTTCTCCACCCAAACCGGAATAAAACCCCGCTTTAAATAGAACTGTTGAGCAGATAAATTACTCATCCTGACCTCCAATCCTACCTCTTTAGCACCTTTTTCTTTCAATACTGAACATATATTTTCTAACAAATTAGTACCTATTCCTTTGTTCTGGTATTTCGGCAACACTGCAATAGTAAAGATCCTCCCCTTTCCAGGGATCGATAAAAAACCCACCACAAAACCGATTAATGTTTTTTGGTCTATAGCTACCAGAAATCCATCTGAGACGCTTTCATATAATTCCATGTAGGTATAGGGATCATGTTCTTTGAATATCTCATGTTCAATAGATATGACTTCATGAAAATATTCTGGTTTAAATGGTCTAATAATGAACAAATTATTACACCATGAAATTAAAGGTTTAACAGGTCTTTCAGTTCTAATCCATCCCCACCCAGGGCTGATAGTCTATTAGATATCTCGCTTACTTTTATGAATATTTCTTTTCGAGTTCCATCGTCCTTGATCTCTTTAATAATAATCTCGTTTTTAGTAAAACCATGGGAAAATATTTCCTTGATGATTTCTCCATACTGAGAAGCAATAATTTTAATGCAATCAAATATTTCATTATTTACAATTGCATCTTTTTCATCGATTTCTACATTTGTAAGAGTCTTAGAAAAAATGTTATTATCATTTTCAATATATTCTTTGATTTTCTGGATAAGTATACCTAATTTATTAAAATCTAATTGAGATTGTAGTTCTTCATCTGAGGTGATATCAGTAGCATCTTCTTTAATGTACATCAATGTTGCATTACTGATATCCCCGGGAATGGTAATATTGAATTTTCTAGTACCTTTTTTGTTTTCAAGATCCAGCTGAAAGTCATCTCCGCTATAGATTCTTTTAATAAAGAATTCAGAAATGTCAATATTCTTTATTTTATCTTCTTTATGTATCAGACCGCTTTTTGACCAAATTGGTATAGACATTTCATCAATGAATTTTTTTAGAGGCAATTTTGTATCTGAGTATTTGGTATTATAAGAATATGAAAATCCGTCGATATTCATTTTGATTGAACCTTTCACCCCTTCTGATGAAGAAGTGATCAAATGAGTTTTATTTGTACTAAAAACCCTTAACCATAAAAAAGGCTCAAGTTCTGAACGAATCTGTTCTGCTTTTTGCAGCACTTCGTCTTTTGATCTGCGGGTAAGATCATCCAGACTTGTTTTCAATTGATCTTTTTGTTTTTCAATACAAGTCGTATTCATCTCAATTAATATGTCCCTACACTTTCCAATAGATTCTAATGCATACTTTTTAGAGATCTCATTTAAAGAGTTCGTAAGTTCTGATGAATAATTTTCCATCATTGATGTTTCTTCTAAATACCTGAGTTCTTCTTTTCGAATTTTGGTATTTAATTCAATCGACTTATTTTCAATTGGAAGGATGTTCTCAATTATATCTAGAAATACATTCAAATCTTCAATTAAGTTTTTTTGGAATGGCATTTCTGTTGAATCTTGGAAAACAAAGGTCATCGAAACCTCACTTAATAATTTTATGTAACTTTAATAGTTTAAAAACGTTGCTGCTTGTCAATAATGAAAGGATATTCATTATTTCAAACATTCCATTGATTATTTATACATTTAGATTAATTTTAGTTAAAATATTGTATTTATCAATCTCTTGAATATGAAAGTAATCATTCCCGCTGCTGGAACTGGAACCCGCTTGTTTCCACATACACATACTAAGCCAAAACCAATGGTCTATATTGCAGGCAAACCAATTATCGGTCATATTCTTGATAGGATGATCGACCTCGAACCATCTGAGATCATTCTTGTAGTCGGGTATCGAAAAGAATTGTTAATATCATATGTAAATGAACATTATAAGGATGTTTTCAATATACGATATGTGGATCAGCAGGAAAGACTTGGCCTTGGGCATTCTATTTATTTAACGCGGGAATTTGTTGGCGATTCTGATGTAATGATCGCACTTGGTGATATGATCTTTAAATCCGGATATCTGGATTTTTATGAACAGCATAAGAATAACGGGCATTGTTCAGGTTCCATCGGGGTAAAGGAAGTAGATGAACCCAAAAAGTACGGTATAGTTGAATTAGAATCTGAATCCTCTTGTGTAAAAAAATTAGAGGAAAAACCAGAACATCCTGCCTCAAATCTTGGGATTGCAGGTGTTTATTTTGTTCAGGACACTCCAAAATTATTTGTGGTGCTTGAAAAGATGTTGGATGAGAATATTAAGACCAGAGGTGAATATCAATTAACAGATGCTTTACAGGAGATGATTAACCGAGGAAGTAAATTCAAGACATTTACTGTTTCAAGCTGGTATGACTGCGGACATGCTGAATCTTTGTTAGAGACAAATCGGGTGCTTTTGGATGAAAATGCAAAGTCGAATCATAAAAATAACATCTTGGATTCTGTAATAATTCAACCAGTAGCAATCGGAGAAAATGTGAAAATCTCAAATTCAGTTGTAGGTCCTTATGCATCCATTGCAAATGATACGATAATTAAAAATTCAATTATTTCAAATAGTGTTATCGGGGCCAGAACACAATTAATAACAGTTAACCTACAATCCTCAATTATTGGTGATGATGCTAACATTATTGGTAAATATAATACACTTAATATCGGAGATTCATCTTCAATCGAATTTTAGATTTAAGCGGGTTAATCTGCTGGAAATTCAAAATTGAAAAACTCATTTTCACACTTCATGATGCTGAAAGAATTATACTAGGAGCCTTCATTCCTTACATTGAAGGGGGCACAGATACATAAATTATATAGGCACCTGCAAGTAAATAAGATTAATATAATGCCGTTTAAACAAGAACTAACTAACTTCTTTAGTACCATAGATAATGTTCATATTGCATATCTATTCGGGTCGACTGTCAAGGGAAATGTAAATAAGTTGAGTGATATCGATATTGCTGTTATGCTAGATGAAAACCTATCTAAAAAAGATATGCTTGACATGGAACTGGACCTTATTAGTGAACTTACACGCGTGCTGAAGTCGGATAAGATCGATCTTGTCGTGTTAAACTATACACCACTTCTCTTGAAATATAATATAATTAAATATGGTCATTTTCTGACATCTTATGAATCGAAGCGTATAGCTTTCGAGGCCAATGTCATGTCTAGATACCTGGATGAACAGTATTATATAAAACGGCATACTGATATGATATTGCAGCGGATTGCCAGGAGCGGTTTTGCTTGAATAATGAGATTGCATCCAAGCTGGAATTGCTTGAGGAATACACAGCAATTTTGAGGGGATATCAACAGCATGATGTCGAAGACCTTATGCGTGATCATACATTGAGGGGAGCAGTGGAACGGTACATAGAGGTTGCGCTGGAATGTATGATCGATATTGGTGAGATGATTATCTCAAAGGAGAAACTGAAACGACCTGATACGTATAGGGATGTTTTCCTGGTACTTGGTGAGCATAGCATCCTGCCAGGGGATTTTGCTAAAGACCTGGCACCTGCAGCTGGATTCAGGAATATCCTGGTACATATGTATGCTAAGATCGATGTCGATAGACTATATTATTATCTGGAAAACAATCTGGAAGATATTGAACGGTTTGGTAAATATATAGCACAGTATCTGATTAAGGACTGATGGAGCATAGAGGATATCATAAATACTTTGAATATGTTTTATGCAGTGAAAAAAATGAAAACAATTGTAACAGGCGGAGCTGGATTCTTAGGTTCACATCTTTGTGATCTTTTGTTAGATAAAGGTCATGAGGTTATTTGTATTGATAATCTTGTGACTGGAAATACGAGAAACATTGAACATATAAAATCAGATAAATTTACCTATCTGAAACACGATATTACAAAACCCATCTATTTCGGGGATAAGATAGATTATATTTTTCACCTTGCAAGCCCTGCATCTCCCATTGATTATCTTGACCTGCCGATCCAGACGCTCAAGGTAGGAGCACTTGGCACCTATAATTTGCTGGGCCTGGCAAAAGAGCAGAATGCCCGGTTCCTGCTGGCCTCTACATCTGAAGTTTACGGTGACCCGCTGGTGAATCCCCAGCCTGAGACCTATTGGGGCAATGTGAATCCTATCGGGCCGCGGGGTGTGTATGATGAGGCTAAGCGGTATGCTGAGGCAATCACGATGGCGTACCACCGGTTTCATAATGTTGATACGCGGATTGTGCGGATTTTTAATACGTATGGGCCGCGGATGCGTGCTAATGATGGGCGGGTGGTGCCTAATTTTATTAACCAGGCGCTGAAGGGGGAGGATATTACGGTATATGGGGATGGAAAGCAAACGCGGTCGTTCTGTTATGTGTCTGATTTGATCGAGGGGATTTATCGGCTGATGATGTCGGATTTTGTAGAGCCGGTTAATATCGGGAATCCAGAAGAGATTAGTGTGCTGGAGTTTGCTAAGCGGGTTATTGAGATTATTGGAAGCGATTCACGGGTTGTTTTTGAGGATCTGCCTGTGGATGATCCTAAGGTTCGGAGGCCGGATATTTCAAGGGCGATTGATGTGCTGGGATGGGAGCCAGTGGTTGGGTTGGGGGATGGGTTGGGCAGGACTGTAGGGTATTTTCATCAATACTTTATGAACGGTGCGTCAGAGTGTGTTAAAACCAAAAAAAACATGATAACTAACTTCAATCAACAATAAACTGGTTCATATATTTAGAAAATACCTATATCATATCTTCCCCATTTTCAAACAAATTTTCCCTCACATCA
>Ga0209979_1005047_pt1 | contig 10574 bp, 11 predicted proteins | sample AnhtaG_FD_183114 | JGI IMG/M metagenome (GOLD analysis project Ga0209979, IMG submission 183114) | Deep subsurface microbial communities from Anholt, Denmark to uncover new lineages of life (NeLLi) - Anholt_01485 metaG (SPAdes) (version 2) | ecosystem: Environmental > Aquatic > Marine > Oceanic...
TTCGTCGCTGGTGGGCTCACGACCGTACTCCTGCACCAGGCGGCGGCTGACCTGCACAAGCCTGTTGATCTTCTCAGTCATGTGCACGGGGATGCGAATGGTGCGAGACTGGTCGGCGATGGCGCGGCTGATCCCCTGGCGGATCCACCAGGTAGCGTAGGTGCTGAATTTGTAGCCCTTGCGGTACTCGAACTTCTCCACCGCCCGGATCAGGCCGATATTGCCCTCCTGGATGAGGTCCAGCAGAGACATGCCCCGTCCGGCGTACTTCTTGGCTACGCTGACTGCCAGCCTCAGGTTCGCCTCCGTGAGCCACTTCTCCGCCTGGAGGCCTCCCTCCTTGAGCCGTTGAAAGCACGACGTGAGGTGCCCCTCGTACGGAGCCAGCTTCCCGGCCAGTTCGTCCGCTGGCGGAACGAGCCGCTTCTCGCTGCCGAGGGCGGCCGCCAAGGAGACGAGCTCGGGGGTCAGGATGTGGGTGACGATGGAGACCTGCACCAGGGACTGCTCTGACTCTTGCTGCTCCACGTTAAGTCCGGCCGCGAGCTTCTCAGCCATCGCTTGGTCGATCTGCCCGTCCACCACGTTGCGGAAACGCTCGTCGCCGATGAGCTGAGACAAGGGAAGCCTCTCCAGCCCGAGTGCCTCGACCACCAGCTTCAGGGGCTTGGAGAGCGCGTGGAGGTCCCGCAACAGGGCGACAAAGATGTCCACCCCCTGCGGGCGCCAGCCGTGCTCCTCAAGATACGCGTTCTCGATCCGCTGGATGTAACCTCCCTTCTCCATTGCCCGGCCGAGCCGCTTCTCGTCCTCGGCCCTCAGCAGGCTCACCCTGCCGACTTCCCATAGGTACATGCGGACGTGATCATCGATCCCCTCCTCCAGCCCGCGCTCGCTGATCTCGCGCTCGGCCTCCTCCTGCTTATCCGGCTGGGGCTCGCCCCGCTCATCGATGTCCAGAGGGGAGCGGCCCGGCAGCCGGCGGGACGCTGGGCTATTGCCAAAGCCGCCCTCGTTCTCGATAACGGGGTCATTGATGTCTTCCAGCGGCTCTTGGTGCACCTCCGCCTCTCCGATGGTGTTCTCTAGGAGGTTATCGGCCACACGATCCCTTCGCTTCCCTTCAGGGAAGCTGTGCTCCTGCTCGCCACGCGCTGGTTGCATGTCTGGTCGGCGGGTCTGCCCCTGCTCGGAACATGTCCTACCAAGGATCCTCCGCAGCTCTTCGGCAGCTCGCTCGCTACTTGCCACCCTGCTTGCTATCCCCCTTTCCCAAGAGAAATTGGCCTTAGAGGCCTAGGCCAATGCCTCGACCAAGTCCTTGCCACAACGCTCTCACCGCAGGCGCTGCACAGCCACAATCACGCCCACGGCCACCAGCACGTAGCCCCAGAAGTCGTTTGTGGGTACTGCAGCGACTCCTTCCAAAACGTTTCGCACGATGTAGCTGGTTATCACGCCGCCAGCGGCCGTGACCTGTAGGGCTGGCCCGCGCTTGCGGTTCGTGGCCCAGCTTACGGCCTCGCCGACGCAGTAGCCGATAACGAAAGCCACCAGAAGACCAACAAGTCCAAAGAACCCCAACCCATAGGGGAGCAGAAGGAACCAGGCGACACCGAGTGCCCCTCCCGCTGCCAGAGCGGCGGCAGCGCCTCGCAGCAAATAGAGGGGCGGCAGCTCATACGTCGGGAGACGGCCGACTCGAGCGCACTCGCGGCAGCGCGCGCCTACTGGCGTCTGAACCAGGCAGCGAGGGCAAATAGGCTTGCCGCAGCGACTGCAAGCCAGCTCCGTCTCTACCTTTGGATGTGTGGCGCAGCGCGTTGTAGCCTCCGTCAAGCCACTCTGCCCGTCTGAGCTAATGAGAACCACGGGAGGTCCGCTCTCGCTGAAATGGACAGGCATCGAGATCTGCCAGCGTATCAAGCCCGGCGAGCGCGCTCTACTGGCCGGCGGCGATGACGAGACGTGGGCCCTCAGGGGTGTCCTGACAGCCGATTGTTGCGTCAGGGATTGCATCGGCCAGCTCGCGGTCCACGAGGAGGACATCCGTACCCTCGCTTTGTATGATGTGGTCTCCCTCACGTGGAAAGTCAAAACTGACCCCAAAGCTGCCACCGCTGTAGACCAGCCGCAATACCTTGTCGGCTCGCTCTTCGTCGGTGGCACCTTGCATGCTGCTCCGGAGCTCTTTCAGAAGCTGAGCAGCCTGCTCGGTGATTTCAATCATGTGACTCTCCTGTCGGCATTCGCAATCTACAGGTTGCGAGCACAGATTCAGAGGGGATAAAACATACGCCTATCTGGCAATGCTGGTTAGGGAACGGACGCTCCGCTCGAGAGCGATAGAGCGCAGGTCCTCCAGCTGACTTCTGACCCAGACGGACAGATCGTTCCGCTCAATCGTCTGTCTGAGATGGGCCGCCCGAGCTCGCCTCTCCTCGCCAGGCATGAATAGGGCCGACGCCAGGGCCTGGGCTGTCCCCTCCACGTCTAAGGGATCGACAGACACTGCACCTTCGCTCAACTCATCGTGCGAACCGGCACCGCGGGACAGAACCAGTAGGCCGTCGCGCTCGTTGACGATGGGCCCCTCTTTGGACACAAGGTTCATGCCGTCGGCCAGGGGGTTAACCAGAAGGACGTCATAGAGGCTCATCCCGGCCAGGGCCTGAGGGTAGTTGTTCTCGTAGAACAGCTCGATCGGCCGCCAGTCCCCTCGCTGGTAGCGGGAGTTGATGTCCCGTATGGCAGCAAACACCTCCCCCGTGTACCGGCGATATTCCGGGATACCTTTGCGGGAGGGAACTAGAAAGGCTAGAAACTTCGCTTGGCCTATTAGCTCCGGATGCTGCTGTAGCAGCAAGTCGAAAGCCTCGAAGCCGGCCACGATGTTCTTGCTGGGGTCCACCCGGTCCACCCGCACGAAGGTGTATTCCCCGCAAAGACGTGACAGCCTGTCCCTGTACGTCTTGACTTCGGCGGAGTCCATGCGCCGCCTGAGATCGTTCACGTCCACCGAGATAGGATGGTGGCGAACCCTCGTGAGATGGCCGCCTGACCGGACGCTGGCTCCGTCAAGGTCGAACCAAGCCTCTGCTCCCGGCACGAAGCTATCGCAGGTGGCGACGAAGTTGTAGGCCGAACGTGTTGTCTGAAAGGCAACTACATCATTGGCCAACAGACCCCGGCAAATATCTTCGGTGACGTCCCAGGGCAGTCGCGCCCAGGTCTCAGCCGGGGGCCAGGGGATGTGAATGAAGTGGGTCAGGATCGCCTCCGGCGCTTGAGCCCGGACATACAGGGGCGCCAGGTAGAGATGGTAGTCGTGGAACATGACGCAGGGGGCGGTGTCGGGCATCTCCAGTTCGGCAAGGACCGCCTCGGCGAAGCGCCGATTCACCGGCACGTAGCCTTTCTCCCAATCTTCGTGTATGTCGCGCCTCAGACTGGACCGCTCCAGCCGATGCCGGAGGGAGTGCTGCAGGAACCACAACGTGGGATTGCTCATCAGGTTGTAGTATCGCTCATACGTGGCACAGGGCGCGACGACAAACCGCACCCGCCAGGGATGTTCCTCGGAGTCCCCGCTAACAGTATTGTCTTCGCACTGTTGGGCCACCTGGCGGTCGGCTTCGGTCATTGCGCTGGCCACCCAGGCCACGGGGGCGTAGCGAGCAACCGCCGACAGGGCAACGGCTACACCGCCGCTCCCGTAGCAGGCCTCAGCCTCACCGCCATCGACGGTGCGATGCTCGATAGGCCCCCTGTTGCTCACCAGAATGAGGCGCTTGTCGCCCAGCACTTGCCGGCAAAGCTCGCCGATGTCGGCGGGATTATTGCTATAGGGATTGCGCATCACGATAGTTCACCTCCTGTTGCGCACACGTCTCGGATGGGCCTCAGGAGCGGTGTTCTCGCCCCCGTGTTTGCTCCTCCTCGTATTCGATCAAGGCCTCCAGGACTTCCTTAAGCCTGGGGCGCTCCTCTGTCATGCGGCCCAGCTTTCTTTTCAGCAGTTGCAACTGCTCGAGCGACAACTGCACTAGGTACCGCAACCCGTCACCTTGAGGCAGAACGGCGACGACCTCTTCGTCTCTGAGGATCACCGTCTCCTCCAACTCCCCCTGAGAACCCGCCGGATGGCCGCGGCGGCGGGTCTCCAACCTCACCTTAGCCGACATCGCTTCCCTCCTTTGCTCTGCTGTCCTTCTTTGACGGCCTCGGCCACCGACTCCGGAGCCTGCTCTCGCTTCTTGGCGGCCTCTGCCGCCGCCTCTGACGAAAGGTCCTCCAGATAGGAACACTGCAGGCACTGGCGGAACCAGCCGTATATGTCGCACTCGTAGCTCATGTCGCCGCCGCACCGCTCGCACGCCTTCAAACACACCGTCATCGCCTGTGCTCCCTCGCCGAAGAGCTGCCTAGCCGAGGATCCTGCCAACATCAGACAGGTCACCGGCGTGAGATGACCAGCTTCGGTCCCTCCTCGGTGTTCTTAGTGTCGATGGTCACGTCGTCTACAGCCTCCGCCATGTTAGGGGTCATCAGCAGTATCTTCTCGCCATCCGCCGTGACCACCTGGTCGCCCTCTCGCTCCTGATCCACGCCCAGGCCGAAGCCACCCCCTGGCCTTAGCAGCAAGCGCAGTGCCTGCCCAGGCTCGGTGCGTGTTTCGTCGAGAGTGGCGCGTAACACCTGAGCAGCTTGGTCAGTAAGTATCACCATTCTTTGTCCCCCTTTCTCTGGAAAGAACCGTTCCCAACGACAAAGCGCCTGGGTATTTCGCAAACCCAACATTATTCTGGCCGGATGCACCCTCTCAGCCGCCCCTGAGCCAATACCTGTGCTCCCGTGGTTCCAGGAAATGCGCCCAGTGGCCCTTAACGATGTGTGCCAATACCGCAGCCGCCGTCAGCTTGAACGCTGGATCGGTCAGTTCATACCACTTCTCTGGTTTTCTGCTGGTTATGAGGATGTATTCTTCGCGGGGATCAGTATCAGACCTGAACTGCAGGAGATAGTGATCGTCAGTCATTGGCCCCCTCTTTTCGCTTGCCACGCTTCTGGCCTTGGCGCTTCCTCTCTGCCGGTGACTTCACCCCAAGGATATCGGCCAGCGGTTCCTCAAGGCGGTCGCTCTCCAGCCACACTCTAGCTGACGTCGCCTGCCTCCCCTGCTACGCTCTCCTCCTCGGCGGCTCCGGCCTCTGGCTCTGGAGGCTCCTCACCCTCCGTGGCCGCCTCAGCCTCAGGCCCCGGCGGCTGGCCCTCCTCCTCGGCGGGGGGTTCAGTTCTTCCGGCTAGCCGTGTCGCCGCGTCTCTGATGCTCTCTACCGCTGGCTGCGTAAGTGAACGTAGCTCACGCCTTGTCTCCTCGCCCCGCTCAGGAGCCAGCAAAAGCCCCAGAGCGGCGCCGACAAAGCTGCCCATCATCAGGCCAAGGGCAAACCATGTGCTGCGTCGGGGGCCTGCCATTTCATCCTCCCCTTTCCTGGACGTGACCTCTCGCCCGTCGCCGCTGGCCGAGCCCTAAAAGGCGCAAAACTAGGCCCAAGGCATAGCCTCGGGCCCATCACGTATTAGCACTATGCCTCTTTCAGTGGCCTACGGGGTTAGCTGACGGGTTCGGGTTGAAAGAGATGCTACCCTACCTGCCAGCGGCAGGATTCACCCCAAGAGATTGGGTCCCCCGTTCCCCTCACGGGGATTCAGCCCCAACGGCTGGCTATTCTTCTCTTAATGGCACCATCCTCGCCGGCTGCCGGAAGCCTTCCCTCCTTCAGCCTCGCCGTGCGATGTGGCGCTCCTTCCCCTCCTTCGCTCCCCGAGGTGGGTTCCGCAAGAGCTTATTGGAACCGCTTCCAACAATCCTCTAGGTTAGACCCGTGTGGAGAACTTGTCAAGTCCTAGGTAGCTCGGGCGGTGTCTTCCCCGCCTTCGCCTGTCAAACGGGCTTCCGAGGTGATTGGTCCGGGGCTACCTCCGCAGGTGCGTCTGATAATGAGCTCGGTAGGCATGCGCACCCTCACGGGGTGCTGGCTCCTTCCTTCGATGGCTTCAACGAGAACATCTACCGCCCGTCGGCCCATGTCCAGGGTTGGCAGACGGACAGTGGTCAGGCCGAGGTACTCAGCAAGCTCAATGTCATGGTATCCCACGACCGCCAAGTCTTCCGGTACGCGCAAGCCGCGCTCCTGGGCAGCGTCCATGGCGCCGATGGCCTGGAGATCGCTCCCTGCCACTACGGCCGTGGGCGGCTCAGAAAGCGAGAGAAGGGCATCCATGGCATCATGGCCTCCCTCGCGGCTGTATTTGGCCATGACAGTGTACTCCTCGCGCACAGCCATACCCTGCTCCCGTAATGCCTGACGATAGCCAGCCAATCGGTCGCGCGCTGGCGTTCGGAAGGGCGGGTCCTCAGGGCGATCCAATAGGGCGATCCGCTCATGACCCAGTCCGAGCAGATGAGCCGTGGCAGAGTGGAAACCACCCCGGTGGTCCACCTCTATGCAGCTGAAACCCCTTGCATGAGTGTCGACGAAGACCACCGGAAAGGGGGGCTGCTCGAGATAGACCCTCCGGAGAATCCGCGGATTCAGGCTGACCACTAGCAGCCCATCAACGCGACGTGTGCCAGCCAGAGCGTTCAGATGAGTGATGTATTCCTCTTTCTTCTCCACGTTGTAGATGATGAGGAAATAGTCATTGGTGGCAGTTGCCGTCTCGATCCCCCTTAACACTTCTACAAAGAAGTACTTGGTGAAAAAAGGGACCAAGACGCCGATCGCTTGGGTTCTGCCCCTCGAAAGCGCCCGCGCTAGACGATCCGGCTGGAAACTCAGCTTCTCCATCGCCTCCAGCACCCTGCGGCGCGTCTCCTCGCTGACGGAGGGGCTGCGGTTGAGCACACGTGATACCGTGCCGATCCCGACTCCGGCAACGCGGGCCACATCGTAGATGGTCATCTTCACGGTCTAGACCCTCAGCGTGACAAGCAAAGAGCTTGAGGTACTGGCTCGAACGAGTAAGCGTCGCTTGGCAGCGGTTCTCTACAGTAGATAGCACTCAACAGTCGTAAGGTCAATTGTCGTAGCGAGCAGTACCAGCCGTTCCAGGTCTCTGGCCGCAGTGCGCAGCCGCTCCAGCTTGCCTCGGGCATAGGGTCGCGGAGAGACTTCTGCCAAAAATTTGTCATGATAATCTTAGCGCACGGCGCTAACCTTATGTCGCTCCCAGGCGTTTATATGGTTAGAGTCGGATAGAGATCTAGTCGCCAAATCCCTCTTGGGGGGAGCGGGCGAATCGGCATTCGGTGAAGCTCGTAGAAGCGAGCAGGGCAAGCCTTTCAGCCCCAACCGTTTAGCTAAGCCCGCAGGCGTTGGAAAGGCCTCACGTATGATTGTGGGGTCTTTTTCTTGTCTGCGGCTCCGCCTCAGGCGGCGACTCTCCCGCCAAGAGATGCGGAACGTAGGCGGCGGGGATGACCCCAGGTGGTGGGAGGCCCGAGGTCCACTTTCCTTGGGCCTAGGAGGCATAGGCGATGGGAACCCTTGATCTGGGGTTGGTACCGCTTGAGAGCTACGGCAGCCTCATTGAGCCGGACGCGTATCAGGAAATTCTTGCAGCGGCTCAATGTTTGAAACGCTTGCGAGTCGTCCACATCAATGCCACGCCAAAGGGCGGCGGCGTCGCGGAGATCCTCCGCTCGCTGGTGCCGATGATGCGAGACGTAGGCATTGACGCCAGTTGGTGGGTCTTGGAGGCCGACGAGAGATTCTTCACGATCACCAAGAAGATCCACAACGGCCTGCAAGGCAAGGTGAGTTTGCTTTGCGGAGAGGATGCCGAGTGCTACTGGCTCCACAACGAACGGGCAGCAAGTGCCATAGAGCTGGCTTTCGGTTCACCGGACATCTTGGTGGTTCACGACCCCCAGGTGATGGCGGTCCCCGCCTTCCTGCACAACGAGACCCGCACGGTGTGGCATTGCCACATCGATCTCACGGCGCCCGCCGGGGACACCCAGGCTTGGCTGCTGCCCCTCAGCCAATACTATGCCCGCTGTTTGGTGAGCATGCCGGAGTACGCCGCCGCCGGGCTCCCGCTGGATCGCACGGTGGCTTTCCCTCCGGCCATTGACCCCTTCGCGGCCAAGAACCGCTACCTGCCTCTGGAGGAGGCCCGCGCTAGGCTAGCCGGCCTGGGGATCGACTGCCGACGTCCCCTGGCTACCCAGGTCTCCCGCTTCGACCCCTGGAAGGACCCCTGGGGTGTTGTGGATGCCTACCGGCTGGCGAGGAAGCGGGTACCTGGGCTACAGCTGGCCCTCGTTGGGGCCCTCACCGCTGTGGACGACCCTGAAGGCGTGGAGGTATGGCAGTCAGTTTGTTCGTACGCTGGCGACGACCCAGACATCCACATCTATGTCCAGCCCGAGGTCGGGGGTGATGACACCACTGTCAACGCTTTCCAGACGGCCTCTGATGTCGTCATCCAGAAATCGATACGGGAGGGTTTCGGCCTGACGGTGACGGAAGCGATGTGGAAGGGCACGCCGGTCATTGGAGGCGAGTGCGGGGGCATTCGGTTGCAAATCGAGGACGGGGTCAACGGCTACCTTGTGAGCAACGCCGTCGAGTGCGCGGAAAGAATCGTCGACCTGCTCGATGACCCCCATCGGGCAAGGGTGATGGGCGCCGCCGCCACAGAGAGCGTACGACGAAGGTTCCTGATGCCGCGGCTTCTCCTCGACTACCTACAGCTCTTTCAACAAATTGTGGTTGGACAGTTCTGTTAGCCTGACAGTGTCGGTCATGAGCAACTTTCGGAATCTGCATAAGCAGTTCCTGATGGACACCTGAAGGCTTGCTTGCGCTTTCCCGAAGATGGAGAGTGCCACTCAGAGGCTCCCTCCGGCCAGCACGTCCTGATTGACAATCCGGGCCGCTTGGCGGCACTGGCCGCCGACCGATAATCTCCTGCTTCTCAGGCAGGTCGTCGGGGCCCGTTTGGTCCACCGCCACACCATGTCGTACACCCGCTAGCGGCTCTTGATGCCCTTAAGCCGCTAGCTCAGCGGAGGAGCTCCGGACTTTTGATCCGGGAGTCGTGGGTTCGAATCCCACCCGGTCCTCCAGAAGCCCCTGCGGAGATACGAATTCCGCCCTTCGGGGCGGATTCCTCTTTGCCACCCAAATCGAAACGTGCCCACCTGTATCGGCTTCAGGTACGCTGCTCCAGCGTCGCGATGGTCCGGATGATCCGCACAGCCGCCGCCTACACCCGGCCCATATTGTCAAGCCTCACCATCACGAGTATCATGGAGCTTACTTGCCCGTGCAAATCGCGCTTCCGAGGGAGGCTGACCATGAGGGACGAGACAAGGGAAAAGCTGGACGAGCTGATGGACGCATATGACCAAAAGCGGCGGGAAACGAAAAAGCGAGCCAAGGAGAAGGGATCAGCAGAGGTCGTGTTCCTTGGTGCTTTTTCCGTCTGTCGCGACGAAACGATCATCCCCGCTATGCGAGAGATTGGCGAGCTTCTACTAAGCCGCGGCCACCAGTATAGCGTTTTGTCAACCGAGGAGCGGGTTGACGCTGACGGCAAGACCATTCCTGCCGCGGTGACGATGGAGTTCTATCCTGCTGGCATAGCCCGCCGCAGATTTGCCAAACGGACCGTGCCGCACATGTCCTTTATCGCCCTGCCGAGCACGAGGCAGGTATCAGTATACGAGAACAGCATGGCTCCAAGAGTCGGCGGTTGGTCCGGAAGCAAAGGGGAGTTCTCGCTAGACGAAATAGACGGCGATTTCGTACAAAATCAAGTTCTGCCTATGATAGAGGAGGTGCTGACCAGCTTGAGCAGGTAGTCTAGTTGGCAACCATCGCCGCTGCGAGAGCAATCAGCTTCCCCTCTCCTAGACGCTGAGCTTGGAGGACGCGCCCGAGGCAGCTCGGAAGCATCGGTTTTTCTGGTCAAGGCATGAGGTTCTGGCGCTCGACAACCGGAAATGACTTGCGGCGGACATCCTGCAGTGCAGGGAGAAAGGAGGAACGCCATGCTGCGAAGCGCGAAAGAGGTCATCGGTTACAGGCTCCTGGCAACGGACGACGATATCGGGCAAGTCAAAGATTTCCTGTTTGACGACCAACTGTGGACGGTCCGCTATCTCGTTGCGGACACTGGAGGTTGGCTCTCGGAGTGGTTGGTGCTCATCGCGCCCGTCTCCCTTGGCCAGCCGCACTGGCAGTCGAGGTTGTTTCTGGTGGACCGCACCAAGGAACAGATAGAGAACAGCCCCGGTATCGCGACCGACCGGCCGTTCTCGCGCCAGCAGGAAGCCGACCTCACGCAGTACTACGGCTGGCCGGTCTACTGGCCAATGGGATTTGGGCTGGCTCCGATGCCTCCTGGGGAAGCTCGCAGGATTGAGGAAGCCGAGGCGCGGCGTCGCGAGTCTGAGGATCCGCACCTGCGAAGCGTCGAGGAGGTCACCGGCTACCATATTCAGGCTGCCGACGGCGAGATCGGACACGTCGAGGACTTCATTCTCGATGATGAAGACT
>Ga0209979_1005049_pt1 | contig 10569 bp, 3 predicted proteins | sample AnhtaG_FD_183114 | JGI IMG/M metagenome (GOLD analysis project Ga0209979, IMG submission 183114) | Deep subsurface microbial communities from Anholt, Denmark to uncover new lineages of life (NeLLi) - Anholt_01485 metaG (SPAdes) (version 2) | ecosystem: Environmental > Aquatic > Marine > Oceanic >...
GGGGCATCGTCTACGCCCGCTCGGCCAAGGACCGCAGCAAACGAACAAGAGGGGTATGAATCGTACAACTGTCATTGCGAGAAGCGTAGCGACGAAGCAATCCCCACTGTTGCTTGCATTTGAAAGCGGGAGATTGCTTCGCTACGCTCGCAATGACACATCTGTTCCCTGAACTGATGACCAAGGACCATCTGGCGAAGGACGATATGACCATGAGAATAGGTGAGATCATCGAAACGGGGACTACGGGCTTTGTGGCCGAGAGCTTGGAGCTCAACCGGCCACCGGCCCTGGGCAGCCTGGTGAAAGTCGAGGTGGGCGATGGGGCCTGCGTTTACGGCGTGGTCAGCCACGGCACCACGACTGGTTTGGATCCCGGCCGCCGCGCCGTGCGGCGCAGCACCGAGGAGGTCCGCGACGAGGCTATCTACGATGAGCACCCGGAGCTGAAGCACACCCTGCGCACCGAGTTCAGCGTCCTCCTGGTGGGCTGCGTGGAGGACCCTGTACTTGTCGCCCTTGGTCCTTTGGCCCAAGCCCTTGGTCCTGTGGCCCAAGGACACAGGGGACAAAGGGTCCAGGACAAGTGCGGAGCCATTCGCCAGCACCTGCCCGCCCAACCCCCGCCCCTTCACTACTCAGTGCATCAGTGTACAGAGGAGGAAGTGCGGGCTTTCAGCGAGCGGCTCTACTACCTGCGCCTGCTCCTTTCGGCTCCTGGCGAGGTGCCGTCCGAGCAGCTACTCGCTGCTCACGTCCGCCAGGCATATCGCCAGCGGGGCCAGGACAGGGAGTGGCTGGAGCGGGCCGCGCGGGGAATCGCCGCCCTGCTCAAGCACGACTACGAGTGGCTGATGACGGTGTTGTATGCGATTGAGCCGGGGTGACATAGATGTAGTGGATGACAACAATGTCAAGCCAAAGAGCACCATGCTCGAATGGTGGAAAGACTTGTGATTGAGGATTGCTCCGATCTCGCACAATGTGAACACAAACTCTCCAAGGAAGCTCAGAACGCAAGTTTGCTGGGGGAGATTCCCCTTTCTCCTGAGGATCTGGATCACCTCGGAACCCTTATCCGCCAAGCAATCTCGCCAGATATCTCAAGAGGGACACGCTTCCTAGAGCGAAAGGTGCCCACATGCCTGGCTTGTTTTCTGGTTTGGATGGGGATTGTTGGGTATCGGGATGGTGACTATTGGTCTGTTGTCCGGGAATCCACTGGTCTGGTCGAGGACCCAAACTGGGAGCGAAAATGGGGGAGGCTATTCCTTAACTTTTTGGAAACCAACGATTTGCCGCGCTTTGAGATTGAAGGCGGCCTTACGTATGTCACCCCGATTTTGGCGCATGGAGGAATTCCCAATAGCTGCCTCGACGAGTTCTTCGAGAGGGTCCTGCTATCAATGGTTCAGCGCGACCTGCGCGATCCCACCGATCCTGAAGAGATCATCTACGAGCTGACCGTTCGTCGAGAGGATAACGAGGAACGAGCAAGAGTTGAACAGCAGTATGACGATTTGCGGAAGTGGATACGTTCCCTAGCGACAAAGCTTGTACTAGCGCGCCGGATCGCCGAAGCGTTTGATGAAGTTACTGAACTGTGGAGACTTGAGGAATCAATCAAACTTGATGCGGTGGTTAACTTGCCTGAGGATTATGAGGCGTTTCGAGATCGCAAACTCGCAGATCTGGGTAGCTTGGACAAGGAGATCCGTGGCTTTGAGCAGAAGCGAATGCGTTGTCAGCAGGTGGTAGCAAGGTTTACGGAACAAGACAAGCAAGTGCTGGGTGGGCCAGAAGCAATTGAACGTAGTATTTCAGAGTATCCTACCTTGAAGAAGCAGCTCCAGACGGTTACTACGCGGAAGGTCGTGGTGAGAGAGGCTGTTGGCCGACTCAAACGACAATCAGCGCGTATATTCTCGGAACCATGGAATGACCAATACGGAGAATTGCTCTCTCTGTTATCGTTCGACAGATTGGGGGAAGAGATAGAAAGGCTTGACGCTCTCATTTCCCAAGAAAGGGATGCCCAGAGAGCATTAATTCACCTGACGGCTTCATCCGATACAACGTCGAGGACTTGGGTGATCCTCAGCGTTGTGTCGTTGTTGTTTGGGCTGATATTCATCGGGATTGGCGTCCAGCTATTACTATCGTGGGCACTGATTGTCACTGGGGTAGTGTGCACGATTGTAGCAGGTATGACAGGCTGGTCTTGGTACCGACGGCGAACAAGCAGACGGAAGCAACTTGAATCGCTCGAACAGGCCACCAGAGGAGTGATGAGAGAACAGCTGAGAGTGAGAGCAAACATTTCCAGAATCCTAAGCGGCCTGCCTATTGCCAAGCAGCAATTGAGATTGCCTTCCACGGAACTCTATCAAGCGCTCATCTCGCTCACGGATGTTTATCGAGAGCTTTCCGAGACTCGCAATCGCTGCGCACAAGTTCAGCAGGAGATTCAACAGCAGGCGCAGCGCATTGAACGAACGGCCACCAACATGGGTATCAAGGGCGCCGGTAACCTGGACGACCTAATGGGTGCGAGGAAACGAGTGTTCGAAGAAGCGCGCGAGCGACAGGCAGCAGCTGCACGCGCTGAGAAGGAGCTCAGGGATAATATAGAACCAAAGATTGCAGAGTTGAAAGCGGAGCATCGAGCTATCTGCGAAGAACTGGCTCGGGTTGAGAAACGACTGGCAGAACTGGGCAGAGGGGATATCCAGGCAGGCATCAGACAGGTGGAGGCACAGCGCCAGCGACAAGAGAGGGTCACAAAGCTAAGGGCAGAGTTGAGGGAGGAATATCCCGACCTTGCTGCTATAGAACGCGAGATACGAAGCGCCCAGAGAAGCGGCAGGGACAAAAGTGCCCTGGAAGCCGAGGCAGGGCAGGTCACGGAGCAACTTAAGGAAACTTGGGTACAAGCTGATAGGGTGAAACAGGAGCTTGCATACTACCCAACTGCATTCCCAGGGGTTGACGAACCTATTTGCCGATACTTGCTTTACGGAGGCAAATCTGCTGAAGAATTCCTGGTCAGCTCCGTATCGTTGGCCCATCGGTCATTGACGAACGAGAAGGTCCCGGACGTCGACGACGTGGATTTATCCGAACGGGTGGTGACGGCGTTTGAACACTGGTGGACGCAGCACATCGACGAACTCAAGGAGCAGGCTCAACTGGACGAGAGGGAGACAGCGACAGGCCAGAGGTTCCGAGCGCCTACAATCTCTCTGGACCCAGGCCTGGCCGAGATCATAGTGCACTTCCATACTCAACGCTATCTGGTCTCAATTGCCGGAACAAGCGCTTGTCTGGAAGTAGTGGGATCTACCTCACATTCGCAACGCCGGACCGTCAATTTGCGAGTCTACAGAGGCACGGAAGATCTGGTGGAGACCGAGGAGCGCGAGTTTCCGCTTCCTTTTCCAGCCGACCGGTACGAGTTCAGTTTGAAGAGCGACAGCAACGTAATCCATCGGTGGGAAGTCGCCGCGATGCGCAGCGAAGCGCCATACATGGCATTCGACTGGCGCTCTGGACAACTAATCAAATACGAAGAGCTGCCAAAAGGGAAAGTACGGTTCCTCGTTCGTCAGGATTTCTCACTTGAGCCTGCTGACTGTGTCCTTGTTGAGGGAGGTTCCTTATACGGTCAATGGAAGGACTATACTTTTCTGGAACTGGACCTCGATCAAGTTGACGAGCTTCAAATCGTGGACGATCAGGGTCAGCGTTTCCTCATCCCAGTTTCCTCAGAAATGATACCTACTCTTGACCTCGTAGAAGGTCACCGCTTAGAAGGTGCCCATTCAGAGGGAGTCGAGATCTACGTCGGTCCACCGCCGCGCATTCGTGTTCCTACTGAGGACGAGGCGGAATTGCGGCTGTGGCGGATCTCCATCTTTCCTGACGAAGAGAGCAGCCTACAGGACCGCAAGCACTATCGGCTGAGCGAGTTGCAAGAAGCCATGGATGTTGATGCTGGCAAGGGGTGGATTGATGTCTTGCTGGCAGATGAAACGCTGTTAGGCCAGCGTCCCGTGGGAATATTCACGGTCCGCGTGCGGAAGCCTCCGTACACAGATTGGTGCTCTACGTTCTGCGTCGTTCCAACCTTGGAGGTAGAGTTCGACAGGGACATCTATCTACCATACGAAGCGGGAAAAGCATCAAAGGTACATTCGAAGATATTTGCGGCCGAACATGCAGAGTTCGCTCCTCAGCCACCTGCTGAGCTCTTCGAGACGATGGACAACCTCTACGTTGTCAGAGTCGACGGCAGGGAAGACTTTCTGAGAGGTACACTTTGTCTCCGTTCTCCAGACAGAGGGGATCAGCGAATCCCACTCACAATCAGCATACCCAAGGTTAAGTGGCGATTGCAAGGGTTGGAGGATGATCAACATGCTGTGTGGTGCGACACAGTAGAGGAAGTGTGGCTTGGTGATTGGGAAACAACACCGGAGTTATTCCTCATTGTGGCACTACCTTCGTTTGTGGATGGATGCCTCGAACTGAGTCTGGATGGCAAAAAGGAGGAAAGGGATCTCTGCGAAGGGAGGGCCCGGTTCGATTTATTGGCATTCGTGGATGCACTGCGAACGGGTCCCTCAGTCCAAACATTTACGTTCATGCTTTCCGAATCGCAGTTCGGAATTGAGCGCGCGCCACTTTTCAAGGTCCGAACCCGTTGGGAAGTGGAGGATGTAGAATGTGTTCAGGAATCGCAAGGTCGAACTATCATTTTGAACGTGACCTGGACCGAAAAGGGAAGAACAGGGAACAAGGACAGGATTGTTCGATTGTGGAGCACATCTGGTGTACTGTCAGACCCCATCATAGAAGAAAGGGTTCCGGAAGGTACGTGTGTGACCCTACAGGCAAATGTGCGAGACCTACCACGGGGTACATATCTATTGCAACTAACGGTCGAAGACCCATGGTCAACGACAAAGGTCTCTCGTCCTGCACTGAATGCTCCGAATACGCGAGTGATCGAGGTCGTTCCCATAGGGGATATCCGACAAGGCCAGGTTTTAAGCATCTGCTCCATCGCCGATGATGATGGTCAGCCCTATCAACTTGACGAGGGAGCATGCAAGATCAGAATCGTCGGGAAGATCATCAACAGGAGGTTGCCCACTGGTGTAGGAACAGGACATGTACGAATCACTCGCAACAATGAGGGTTGGTACGTTGGAAACATTGAAGTGGTGGGAGATCCGGAGTTGGAGGTGGAAGTAGATCAGGCCAACCCTGTCAAGTTTGACTACGATATTTCAAAGGACCTGATTACCGCTATCGAAGACAAGGAGGGTGAGGGAGCTATGTATTGTCGTCGGTGCCGCAAGTTGTACTGGAGTGAAGAGGTTAACAAGGAGGAAGGGCGAAAAGAACACCCGATTTTTGGTCCTGTCGAAGTATTCAAGATCCACTGGGAATCATAACGTGAGCACTTACGGATCCCGGAACGGAGGATGAGGAAATGTCCCTAGACCCAATGCAAACGACCGAAGCTATCACAAAGAGCTATCTCAATTACCTCTCAACCACATTCCGCCTCGGAGACATAGAACTCCAGAGGCAATTCGACGAGGCCCTCAGAAGCCCAGACAAGTTCGTCAAAGGGCCGATTCTGGAGGCTACGCCGCCGTTTGAAGCCGGGAGCACGATTGAGGCGTTGATCCAAGAAGGCGTGCTGTCTCCTCATTTTCGAGCGCTACGTTCTGACAAGTTGCCGGTGGATCGTCCCCTCTACCAACACCAGGAAGAGGCAATTCGCAAAGCGGTTCTACACAACCGGAATATCGTTGTGGCGACCGGCACGGGCAGTGGCAAGACAGAGGCTTTCCTGGTGCCGATCTTTAATCACCTATTCGAAGAGGAAGCCAGTGGCGGGTTGGGACCTGGTGTGCGAGCCCTGCTTCTGTACCCGATGAACGCCTTGGCGAATGATCAGATGGGACGCATGCGGGATCTTCTGAAGAACTACCCCCCCATTACCTTTGGACGCTACACTGGAGAGACCGAGCGAAGGGAGCGAGAAGCGGTCAAGAAGTACAGGAAGATGTTTCAACGGGATCCATATCCGAACGAGTTGGTTTCCCGAGAGCAGATGTGGAAGGCCCCGCCTCACATTCTGCTGACCAACTACGCCATGCTTGAATATCTTCTGCTGCGCCCCGACGATCACGTCTTCTTCGATGGTAAGTATGCCAGTCATTGGAGATCCCTGGTCATTGACGAAGCACACACCTATACCGGTGCCAAAGGCATCGAGATGGCTATGCTACTGAGGCGTCTCAAGGATCGGGTTGTGGAAGGAGAAGTAGGGCGGCTTCAGTGTATAGTCACGAGCGCAACCCTCGGAAGGCGCGAGGAGGACTTCCCAGAAGTAAAGACCTTCGCGCAACAGCTCTTCGGAGAACGCGTCGAGTGGGTCGAGGACGACCCGTCCCGACAGGATGTCATCAAGGCCACTCGCAAGCGCGTGGTCGGTTTGAGCCAGAACCAATGGAAACCGGACCCAACCCTATATACGAGATGGCAGGGGATTATCAATGAGTTCTCCGGCCACGAATCCATCGTTGCTCTCGTCGACGAAGGGAAAGAGGCAGGCGTCCCGGAGGAGGTGCTACAAGCGGTGGAAGCCAGAGTCTCCGTTGACGATTATCAGCAGTTCCTTTACGAAGCTCTGAAGGGTGACGAACGGATTACAGCGTTGCGTCGAGCCCTCGAAAAGGAGCCTCAATACCTAGGTGACATTGCGATAGAGATATTCGGCGGCACGGCACAAGCCAGAAAGCGACTGGTTGCCCTGGTTGATCTGGCTGCCAGGGCCAGGCCGGCTGGAGATGATCAGCCGCTCATCCCCGCTCGCTACCACCTGTTTGTGCGGGCCATAGAAGGCGCCTACCTGGCCCTTCGCCCAGAGAGACGCTTATACCTGGTGAGGCGTGAACAGGCTGATGTCGCCGGACGGCAGTACGCCGTCTTTGAGATGGCCGCCTGTCGTCAGTGCGGCGCAACTTATCTGGTGGGGGAGGAGCAAGAAGTTGATGGTAAAGCTGTCCTTAAGCAGCCAGGGAAACGGTACTTTGAGCGCGCCGGCAACCTGAAATTCTACCTCCTCCTGGACGAGGGAATGGACAAGGTACCAGACGATGAAGACGAAGCAGTCAGCTACGGTGAAGATGTGGAACAAGGATTAGGTGACAGGTACAAACTCTGCGCAGCCTGCGGGGCCATTGACAAAGATACGCTCCTTTTGCCGCTGTGTGACTGTGACGACTCCAATTATCTCAACGTCATCAGCGTCCCATCCAAGAAAGGCAAGGTTCACAAGTGCCCTGCCTGCGGCAGGTGGAGCCGAGCAAATCTTGTGTGGCGCTTCCTGACCGGTAAAGATGCCACAGCCAGTGTGCTGGCCACTGCATTCTACCAGCAAATTCCACCGCGAAGGAAAGAGCCCGGTGAGATCAGCGAGAATCAAATGACGGCTGAGGATGCCTGGAGTTCCACCGCAGTTTCACAGCCTACGGCAGCGCTTGAGACAGGCTCGAATGGAGAGGGTCGGCAGTTACTGGCCTTCTCAGATAGCAGGCAGGATGCGGCATTCTTCGCACCCTATCTCAACCGTACTTATTCACAGATTCTCCGCAGACGGCTGATCCTCAAGGTGATTGAAGAGTACAGCGGGAGTGTCATGGAAGACAGGTGGCGCGTTCAAGATTTGATTATCCCGCTCCAGCGGGCGGCTGAGCGGCTGGGTATCTTTTCCGGAAAAAGCATTCAGGAGCAGAAGGGCGAAGCATGGAAGTGGATCCTTTACGAGCTTCTGGCAATAGACAAGCGAAACAGCTTAGAGGGGCTGGGCTGTCTTGGCTTCTCTCTGGTGAAACCCGAGCGTTGGTGTGCGCCAAAACCGTTAATGAACTGGGGGCTGAGCGAGGGCGAAGTCTGGACCCTTTTCCAGATTCTCCTAGACAGCCTAAGGGTGAAAGGGGCCATTCTCTTCCCTGACTACGTCTCGCCAGAGGACGAGTTCTTCTACCCCATAAATCGGGAGTATTATTTTCGAGGGAATGGCTCTGACAGTCGAAGGCATATCTCCAGTTGGAACCCCTCTAGGAAAGGCGTGTTGAATACCCGGTTGGATTTCCTACTCCGTCTGGCGCAACGAGGGTTGGAGATGGAGATGTCTATAGACACATGTAGAGAAGTACTGAAGCAGATATGGAACAGCAGCCTGGCCCTTCATGATCCTAGACGCTGCTGGCATGATTTCTTTTCGGCTATTCCTCTACCGGGGGCAGGCGTTGTCTATCGCATGAAACCGAACTTCTGGGAACTGCGCCCAGGCACCATTGATCCGGAGGTAAAGTGGTATTACTGCGATACGTGCAAGAAGCTCACGCTGTTGAATCTCAGGGATGTGTGCCCTACTTACCGATGCAATGGACAACTTCGACAGTGTGACCCGGCGGAAGTTTTCAAAGACAACCACTACCGCAGGCTCTACACAGAGATTGAGCCTGTCAAACTGGTGGCGAAGGAGCACACTGCCCAATTGAAAAGCTGGGCTGCTGCAGAACTGCAAACACAGTTCGTGCAAGGCGAGGTCAATGTGCTCAGTTGTTCGACGACTTTTGAGTTGGGCGTTGACGTTGGGGAGTTGGAATCCGTTTTCATGAGGAACGTACCACCCTCTGCGGCCAACTATGTGCAACGGGCAGGCCGGGCAGGCAGGCGTACCAGTTCAACGGCCTTTGCCTTGACGTTCGCGCAGCGCCGCTCACACGACCTGACGCATTTCAGCGACCCGAAGAGGATGGTGTCCGGTGAGATCACCGCGCCGCATTTCAAGATCGCTAACGAGAAGATTGTGCGTAGACATATCTACGCAACAGCCCTGGCTGCATTCTGGAAAGAGCCTCCCGAAACGTTTGGAAAAGTGGCATCGTTCTTCTTCAGAGACGGTAGGAACGGGCCGGATTTATTCGCGGATTACCTGGCTGCCAGACCGGAGGCCCTTCGTGTCTCCTTGCAGCGGATCGTGCCGCAAGAGCTCCAGCGACGTTTGCAACTTGATGACTGGGGATGGACGCATGGCTTGTTCGACGAGGAAGAGGGAGTCTTGTTGAGGGCCTCAAAACAGGTTACTGGTGACGTGCGAATGTTGGAAGAAGCACGAATACAGCTTTTCCAGGCGAATAGGCCCGGGGTGGATTACATCCGCCATGTCATCAACACCATTAAGAAGGCAAACCTCCTCGGTTTCCTCGCAAGGCAGAATGTCATCCCCAAGTACGGTTTTCCTGTGGACGTCGTAAGCTTGCAAATACTCCACCATGCAGATGAGGCAAAACGGTTAGAACTTGATAGAGATCTGAGAATTGCACTGTCGGAGTACGCACCAAGTGGTCAAGTGGTAGCGGGCGGCAAGCTGTGGACAAGCCGTTATCTGAAGAGGCTACCCGACCGAGATTGGCGGAAGTACAAATACGCCGTCTGTGACCATTGCCGATGCTACCAGAGTGTGCTGGCAGAATCTGGGCGGGGCCTTGAGTCCTGCAAAGCTTGCAAGCGGCCGCTGGAGGGTAGAAATCGAGGAACCTTTTTGATTCCTGAGTTTGGCTTTATCAGCAGCACGAAGCCACCAGCAAAACCTGGCGAAGCACGACCGGCAAGGACGTACACGACCCGAACCTACTACTCGGGGACGTCAAAGGAAAGTGACAGGATAGCGTTGCAATTGGGACGAGTAACCCTCGTCGCCATCCCCGCTTCTGAAGGAGAATTGGCTGTCATAAACCATGCCGGGTACCAGGGTTTCAAGGTGTGTCACAAGTGTGGCTACACGGTTCTGGGTAATGAAACAGTGTCGAGCCCCCACAAGACGCCCTGGGGGACTGATTGTTACGGAACACTCGCCCGTTTCTATCTCGGCCATGAGTTCAAGACCGACGTTCTCCAGTTGCGATTTGAAGGATACGCCAATGCCGTGCGTGGGTTCTGGCGCTCACTATTATACGCCTTACTCGAAGGCGCCAGTGGGGCGCTTGATATTGATCGCAGAGAGCTTGATGGTTGTCTCTACCCCTACGCGGGCGATCCGTCAATGCCTGCCCTGGTGTTGTTCGACGAGGTTCCCGGAGGGGCTGGCCATGTCCGGCGCATTGCCCGCGATGAGGATACGCTGACAGGCGTTCTGAAGGCTGCACTGAAGAAACTTGAGCGTTGCGAGTGCGGCGGCGAACAACGCAATTCGAGTTGCTATGGTTGTCTACGTAGTTATCGTAACCAATTCTGCCATGATGAACTAGACAGAGGCATAGTGATTGACTTCCTTACCGCGGCATTAGGACTGTAAGATTCGGTAACGCATGTCCAACCGTCGGGCACGAAAGGAGAAAACGCGTCACGAAACCATTTCGCAAACACGTTGCTATCGCCGTTGACGGCGGTGGCATTAAGGGGGTGATTGTCACGCGCGCTCTGGCTATTCTGGAGGAGCACCTGGGCCAGTCGTCCCACGAGATCTTCCGGCTGGCGGCG
>Ga0209979_1005050_pt1 | contig 10568 bp, 10 predicted proteins | sample AnhtaG_FD_183114 | JGI IMG/M metagenome (GOLD analysis project Ga0209979, IMG submission 183114) | Deep subsurface microbial communities from Anholt, Denmark to uncover new lineages of life (NeLLi) - Anholt_01485 metaG (SPAdes) (version 2) | ecosystem: Environmental > Aquatic > Marine > Oceanic...
GAATCCGCGGTGCCCCAGATCGTGGGTAGAATCCCGAGGAATATGAAGACCACGAAGATTAAGCCAAGTTCCCTGCTCACCCCGGACAAGACCCTCTTGCGCCGCCTGCCCTTGGTCTCGTCCTTCCGCCTTGAGACGCTGACGAAGGGCACAAGCAGCTCTTTCAAACCGTAGGCGGCCATGAGGCTGATCGGTATCGAGAGGATGAGAGACAACCGGGTCATGGAACCCGTGAAGTACAACGCCGTAACGAAGAATAGAGCGCAGAAGAGGCGTCTATCATTTGATTTATCAATAGCGAAGTATGTTCCCAGCACCGCCAACGGGAACGTCAGTCCGAAGGTTTCGAAGAAGTTGCTCCACACAGACCTCTTGTGCTCCGCCACTGATTCGGACAGCGGATTCACCAAACCCGAACCGGGCCAAATCACCCTCAGGAACTTTCCGCTGATAGGATTTATCAAGCCGAGAGCCTCTAGGGCGAAGACCCCGACAACGAGGGCGACAATCAATCCCCCTATCAGCAGGACCGTCTGTCTCTCTTCTAATCTCTCCCGGGCGATCTCGTACACCGCAAGGAGGATAACCAGGAGTATGACGGTGGCATTCTCCATGCTGGAGAGGTATCTGAGCCCCAACCTCGGGACCATAATTGCGATGATGTACCCGACACCCATGGTTGTGGCATAGGAGACAAGGTGTTGTCTCGAGTATGATCTAGTAACGAGGGAAACTATGATGTACAACGCCAGAAGACCGACCGCATATCTGGCCGCCCCCCACGATGCGAAAATGTACCCCATGGCAAGCCCCGCCGCCACCGCATATGCTACTTTTTGACTGACGGACCTCTCTTTATCGACGGATCGGAGGAAGAACAGAGCTACTGTGGTCATGCCGAAGATGCCTATGTTCTCGGTGTCGTAGAACCCCAGTGAGGTCCTAGCTATGAAGGCCTCGCTGACGGCCATGAAGAAGGCGGAGATGAGGCCGACGGAGCTGCCGCCCAGGTCCTTCCCGAGGAAGTAGATCGATATACAGGTGACGGCGCCCATAAGGACCGGGAAGTAGAGGGCGACATCTTGCACCGTGAAGTTGAAGTCGAAGGTCTTCAGCACTTGGGAGACGAAGGCCCCCGAGAACGGGACCCCGGGGAAGGTTGAGCGGGCGATGTCTCTGCCCCAGGGCCACCAGCTCATCGTGTCGTGCCATGTGAAGAAAGAGGAGTAGCCGTTCTCCACGATGTACTCGGTCACCCTGAGCTGGAACAGGGGGTCGAAGGCGTCCATGTAGGGCCCCCATCTGACCTTCATGACCCTGAAGATTATCGCGAGGACGAGGACCATGCCCAGGATGGAGACCTCGAGGGCGGTCTTCCTGCTCAGGCGGGGCCTGAGGGATGAGACGCCGCCAAGTATGCCGCTGAGCCTGCCCTGCTTCGTGGTCTTGGTCATTTTTCCCCGGCCTACAATAGTGGGGGAGGAGACTTTTATTTAACTTCCTATGGGCGGGTGTGGGCTGAGAGCCAGGTTAGTCTGAGCCTCACCTACCGAGGTAGAGTCGGTCGGCTAGACTCTTCGGTAGTCTGAGCTTGCGCATCTTGTATGCTGTCTCGTCGATGTCGTATTCTACTCGCCTGTGGGAGAACTCGAAGCTGCCTTCGGTTATGTCCACGAGCGTGTAGCTGGCTCTGGGGTCGCCGTCTCTGGGCTGTCCCACCGAGCCCGGGTTCATCAGGGCTCTCCCGTTGATCCTATGGATGAAGGGGAAGTGGGTATGACCGAGGATGAGGAGGTCTGCGCCTGTGGCCTCGAAGAATTCGGCTGCCCTGAGCGTGGCCTCGGATGGGAAGACGTACTCCCAGGTGGGGCGGTTGGGACTCCCGTGGAAGACTGATATCTTCACACCCTCGATGTTGACGTCGAGTCTCTTCCTGAGCCCTTTGAGGTATTTCAACTGAGTCCGTTTGAGGAGGCGTCGGTTGATATCGACGGCCGCAGCGGCGTGAACGTTGAAGTGGGAGGTTATGCTTTCCCCCGCAATAACGCCCACGTCATGGTTCCCCGAGACAGCCCATGGTTCCATTTTTTTGAGCGTCTCTACGCATTCGCCTGGATCGGGCCCGTAGCCAACGACGTCTCCGGCGCAGATGGCGGCGTCGAATTCTCCGGCGTCCTCTATGACCTTCTTCAGCGCCGCGAGGTTGCTGTGGATGTCGGAGACGACGAGGAGCCTCATGGGGTCCACCGTCTTCACATAGACGGACGGTTTTTTAACGGTTTCAGGGCAGGGGGAATCCTTAACTGGGGATAGGACCTAAATGGGGACCGAGAGTAAATGGGCTTGGACTTCTCCACAGGCTCCGCTCCTTTTCAGGACCGACAGCTTCATGCCGCCGTCGGGGAGCTTGGGAACGCCGTCATCGCCTTTTTTTGGGAGGGGGACGAGCCCCGTCTGGGCACGCTGACAGTCACTCTGCCGGACAGGTCCTCCTCCTCTCTGCTGGGGGACAGGGACCGCCAGCTGGGGCTGATACTGGGCGCCCAGATCACGGCCGCCACGGGGAAGATGGCCCTCGTCTCCACGAACCTGCCCCTGGCGGTCGGTGAGGGCGCGGGGAAGGTTCTTCTGGGACTTGTGAGAGAGATTATTGGTCGTGGAGGTAAGGATTCGGGATGAGCGATCTCCGGGGTTTCATGGACAGGCTCGACGCCAGGGGGGATCTGGTACGCATCGAGGAGCCTTTTTCCACCAGGTACGAGATTGCGGCTGCTCTGAAGAGGTTCGACGCCGGTAAGGCCTTGGTCTTCGAAAAGGTCAAGGAGCACGAGACAAGGGTCGTGGGGGGGATCTGTGGCACCCGAGCCAGGATCCTCGACGGACTCGGAGTGGAGCCTGAGAACTTCTACGGGAGGCTCCAGGAGGCGGTGAAGAATCCGGAGCCCTGTGAAGTGGGGGACGGGCCCGTGAAGGAGGTGGTGCTCGACGACCCCAGCCTCGGCGATTTCCCCGTCCTCACCCATTTCGAGGGGGATCCGGGACCCTACATCACTTCCGGGATCCTGTATGCCCGGAGCCCCGACGGGTCTGTTGAGAACGTCTCCTTCCACAGGCTGCTGGTCATTGATGGGAAGAGAATGGGGATCCGGGTGGTACCCCGCCACCTGTACAGGATCAAGCAGATGGCCCAGGAGGCGGGGGTGAGCAGCCTCGACGTGAGCATCTCCATAGGCCTGCATCCCACCGTCCTGGTGGCGGCTGCCGCCCCTGCGCCCTTCGGAGTCAGCGAGTTCGAGGTTGCCAACGCCCTCCGGGGGGGTGGGTTCAAGCTTACGGAGTGCGAGCACGTGGACGCCCTGGCCCCTGCGGACGCCGAGCTGGTGCTGGAAGGGAAGTTGCGGCTGGACGAGGAGGTGGCGGAAGGGCCCTTCGTGGATCTCTCGGGGACCTTCGACATCGAGAGGCAGCAGCCGGTGGTGGAGCTGGTGGGGGCGATGCACCGGGAGGACTACGTCTACCAGGCCCTGCTGCCCTCGGGCTCGGAGCACAGGCTTCTGATGGGGATGCCAAGGGAGGTCAGGATCTGGGAGTACGTGAGGAACGTGGTGCCGACGGTGCGGGGGGTTAACATGACCCTCGGGGGGATGGGCTGGCTCCACTGCGTGGTGAGCTTCGAGAAGTTCAGGGAGGGGGATCCGAAGAACGTGCTCATGGCCATCTTCGCGGCGCATCCGAGCCTGAAGCACGCGGTTGTGGTGGACTCAGACATCGACCCCTGCGACATGGAGCAGGTGGAGTGGGCCGTCGCGACCAGGTTCCGGGGGGACGAGGACCTGCTGATCATCCCGAAGGTGAGGGTCTCGAGCCTCGACCCGGTCTCGGACCAGGAGAAGGAGCTGGGCTGCAAGGTGGGGGTGGACGCCACCAAGCCCATGGGCAAGGAGGGCTTCGATAGGCCTGGGATACCGGTCCCGGATGAGATAAGGAAGCTGCTGGAGAGATACGCTTCTAGGGGCTCATGAAGGCACATGTCGCCTCTCGGTGATGGTGATCTGAATCGGAGGGGTCTCGTTTGCACCTGACCAATGAGCAAGAGAGGATGCTCGACGGGGAGGAAGGCCCCGCGGCCGCCAAGCTGCTGGAGCTGCTTGTGGCGTTGGGCGAGGTGTTCGAGGCCGAGAGGCTCGTCCCGGTCGAAAGCGCCCATATCTCCGGGGTCTCCTACAAGAACCTTGGCGAAGCCGGCCTCGAGTGGCTGGAGGAGCAGGCAGATCTCGGTGCGAGGGCCAGGATCAGGGCGACCCTGAACCCCGCGGGGATGGACATGGATCTGTGGCGGGAGATGGGGGTCCCCGAGGAGTTCGCCAAGGGGCAGAGAAAGGTGATCGAGGTCTTCGAGAGGATGGGTGTCGAGCCCACTTGCACCTGCACCCCCTACCTGATCGGGCACGTCCCCAAGTTCGGCAGCCAGATCGCCTGGGCAGAGTCCTCCGCCGTCTGTTTCTCCAACTCCGTGCTGGGAGCTCGGACTAACAGGGAGTCGGGCCCCACGACGCTCGCCAGCGCCGTGACGGGCTTGGCGGCTCTGTATGGGTACCGGCTGGATGAGAACAGGCGTCCCGGAGTAGTTGTCGATATAGAGGCGGAGCTTAAGACCACGATGGACTACAGCGCCCTCGGCTACGTGATCGGGAAGAAGCTGGGGAAGACCGTGCCGTATTTCAGGGGGTTGGGACGGTCGAGCCTGGAGTCCATGAAGGCCCTCGGGGCAGCCTGCGCGACGAGCGGGGGCATCGCCCTCTGGCACGGTGAGGGGGTCACCCCCGAGGCGGGGCAGATGAAGGCCTTCCTCGATGGACTTGAGAGGTTGTCGGTGGGGGATGCCGATCTTGCTGAGGAAGTGGCCCGGCTCACGAGGCCTCTGAGGGACCCCATAATCGTCTTGGGATGCCCCCACTCCAGTCTGGCGGAGTTGGCTGATATAGCCACGTTTGTCGAGGGGAGAGACATGGGGGGTAAGCTCTGGGTGTTCACCAGCCGGGGAGTCTACGAGGAGGCAGGGGAAGCCGGGTACATCGGGGTCATAGAGAATGCCGGTGGACGGGTCTTCAGGGACACCTGCATGGTGGTGGCCCCCGTCAAGGAGATGGGGTGGGACGAGGTGGCGACCAACAGCTTCAAGGCGGGGCACTACATGGCCAGCATGGGCCTGGAGACCCGCATAGCAACGATTCGAGAGCTGCTGACCGGGGGGAGCGGATGATCATCAAGGGCAGGAAGATCGTGGGGGGTCGCGCGGAGGGGGAGGCGCTGGTCAGCCGGGATCCCGTGAGCTTCTACGGGGGCGTCGATCCCGAGACAGGCGTCGTGATGGAGAGGGGCCACTCCGTTGAGGGCGAGTGCGTAACCGGGAAGATCTTCGTCTTCCCCACCGGGAAGGGGAGCACCGTGGGCAGCTACACCATCTATCGGATGAAGAAGCTCGGCACGGCTCCCGCGGCCATCGTCAACCTGGAGACTGAGGCGATACTGGCGACGGGCTGCGTCATCTCCGGGATTCCCCTGGTGGACAGGATCGGTGAAGACGCCCTCGACGCTCTGAAGACGGGGATGCGGCTGATGGTCGAGGCGGACGAGGGGATCATCGAGGCCGTCGAGAGCTGAAAAAGGGATCCGGGCCCCTTCCATGCTCTATACAAGGTGAAATCTGATTAATCGATTGCGCATATGATTAGATTAGAGGTTAGATTCTGCCATGAATTTTAAGAGGAGGCTGACCGGCCTCCAGGAGAGGATGGAGGAGCTTGATGTCGACCTAGCCGTCTACGGCTCCTGCCAGAACTTCCAGTACCTGACCGGGCTGCTCATCGAGTGGCGCCGGGGGAGGGATCTGATACAGCCCGAGGACAACGTCTTCGTCCCCAGGGAGGGGGATCCCGTTCTCACCCTCTCTCGGGAATCGGCGGAGTGCGCGGAGGATTCCTGGATTGGGGACGTCAGGATCATGGAGGAGGGCTCGAGCTACAAGGAGCTGGTGAGCGCGGTAGCCTCCGACCTGGGCTGGGATGGGGGCCGGATCGGTGTGGGGGAGAACCTCTGGGGGTCCACATGGCTGGAGGTGGCCAGGTCGTTCAAGGGAGCCAGGTTCCGGAGTGGGAGGGCCCTCATGGACCACCTCAGGATGATAAAGGAGCCCGCTGAGATCGAGACCCTCAGGAAGGTCGCTAGGCTCACCGATGATGCGATGGAGAAGATCGTCCCGGGGATCGGCGAAGGCGTCACCATGCGGGAGCTCCGGCTGGAAATCGAGATGGCCGGCCGGAGCCTGGGGGCGTCATATGTCTCCTTTCCCTCCAACACCGGCTTCGTCAGGTCGGGCTCTGAGCCCAACGGAAACGTCTACAACTACCAGGACGACGAGGGGCTGGTTCCAGGCACTTGCATCTGGTTCGACGTCGGCTTCGTATTGGACGGTTACTGCTCCGATTGGGGCCGGTCGGTCTACCTGGGCACCCCCGATGAGGAGGTCAAGAAGGCGTACGAAGCCCTCCAGAGGGCGGTGGTTGAGACGGTGGACGAGATGCACGAGGGCAGCATGAGGGTCTGCGAGATCTTCGACAGCATCGAGGCCTCCCTGGATCGGGACGGCTACGGCGACTACCTGAGGGCCAGGCTCCCGCAGCGCTCGGTGGGCCACCAGATCGGCGTCGAGGTCCACGAGCCCCCCTGGCTGAAGCCCGCGAACCGGCACCTCCTCAAGGATGGGATGGTTATGTGCTTAGAGCCGAAGCTCTGGCGCGACGGGGAGTACTACCTCAGGGTGGAGGACATGGTACTCATCCGCAAGGAGAGGGCCGAGTTACTCACCGGCTTCGACCGGGAGCTCTTCGAGCTCTAACCTTTTCTCCCGTCCCAAGCTCGGTTCAAAAGTGATTTAAAATGGGCGCCGGATTCTTGTCTAGGATGGCAAGGCGGGGCGTCTTCATCGTCTTCGAGGGCATCGACGGCAGCGGCAAGTCAACTCACATCAAGGCCCTGACGGATGAGCTGAGAGGGAGAGGCTACAGCGTCCTCACCACATCCGAGCCCAGCAGGGACCGGATAGGCAACTTCATCCGGAGGTACGCCGAGCGCAACGACCACCGTCTCACCCCGGAGACTGAGGCCCTGCTGTTCGCCGCCGACCGATTCGAGCATGTGATGACCGTCATCGAGCCCGCCCTGAAGAGGGGCCGCATCGTCATCTCAGACCGCTACCTCTACTCCAGCCTGGCCTACCAAGGGGCAGGTGGGCTGGATCTCGATTGGATTCGGGAGATGAACAGGTTTGCCCCGAAGCCTGACCTAGGCATCCTCTTGGACATCCTCCCGGAGTTCAGCCTCCAGAGGGTGGAGCGCAGGAAGACTGTCTTCGAGGTCTCCGACTACCTGAGGAAGGTGAGGAACATCTACCTCAGGCTGGTGGAGGAGGGGGAGCTCGTCAAGGTGGACGCCGACCAGCCCCGGAAGGCGGTCCAAGAGGAGATCTTCTCCCTGATCAACAAGCTGCTGGACGGCGTCGAGGATTAGTCGACCTTTTCATGCTTCCGCCTCTAGCCACATCTCCATCTCCACGGCGTCGAGGAGCTCACCGTCCCAGTCAACCAGTTTATCGTGGCGCCCGCAGATGCGGAAGCCGAGGTTCTCATAGAATGCGATGGCACGCTCGTTGTGGGCCATGACGAAGTGGCCGACGTGGCGGAAGCCGGCGTCACGGCAGAACGGGAGAATGCCCTCCCTCCAGAGGGCGGTGGCGACGCCCCTCCTCCTGAACCCGGGCATCACCCACGTTCCGCCCTCGCCACAGTGCCTCAGCCTCTGGCTGTAGTCCCATCTGGGCGCGATGCTGGCGAAGCCCGCGAACTCCCCGTCGACTCGAGCCACGAAAACTGCCGCGCGGGGACCCAGGTTCATGATGTACTCGGCCTCCTCCTCGGGGCTGTAACGGTCAAGGACGGTGCGCCTCTCGCTCCTGCATATATCTATCAGACGGGAGATGGGCCCGGCGTCCCTCTCTGGGATCGCATGCTCAACGGCCACCGACATCGAAGCCGCAACCGCTATTCACGGTGGAGCAGACACGCTAAAACATCATCGGCGGAATGTTCTACAACAGATACTTCAAGATTCTAGAAATCCAGTTCGCGGCCTAGGTCTTACGGATCTTCCTCAGCCGCCCCAGGGAGGCCAGCAGCGCGTCCATGACATCCGCCACCGCCTTGAGGTTCTCGATATCGCTCTCCTCTGCGAGCCTCCCGCTCATGGAGGCGAGCTTGTCCACGATAGCCCTCTCCAGGGAGGCGAGCTGCGCCCCTGCCTCAACGGATGACTCCTCCCCCTCGGGGACGATGACCACCCTCCTGTTACACTTGGGACACCAGATATCCCCCGTCTTGAGCCTGAACAAAGGGGAGGCGCACTCGGGGCAGCTGTAGCTCAGCATGGTGGCCCCAGACCTGAGGAACTCCGCCATCTGCTTCATCTCGCCGTCTGACACCGCGGACACCACCAAGACCTTGTCCCGTATCCCACTTTAGGCTTGCGTCTGAGTAATCCCCAAAGCGAGGCGGCTCGCTCGCCCCTTGGCAATTGATTAATCGATGTACTCCCATTGCCCACATTGATAAATCGATGAGCTACCGCGAGGGAGCCGAGAAGTTCTACGACCAGTTCGAGGCGAAGGACGACGCTCCTTTCTACATAGATCTCGCCCACGAGCACGGGGACAATGCTCTCGAGCTGGGGGTGGGAACTGCCCGCCTAGCAATCCAGCTGGCCAGGGTCGGCGTTGAAACCAATACCTGAGGATGAAGGAACTGCTGGAAGGGTGATCAGAGCCTCAGGAACTCCCGCTTCGAGATCAGATAGTCCTCCACCAGGGCGTCCCCCAGGCCTCCTGGCCTTGTGAAAAATACCCTGCCCAGGTTGTTCCTGGCGACGGTCTTAGCCATCTCACGGAGCTTGGGGTCCTCGTCCAGCATCACTATGTTGAGGGTTATGTCCGCAGCCCTGTACTCCTTGGCCTCGTCTATGACCCCCGCCAGTGCCCTCTCGAAGCCTACGTACTTGCCGTCCTCGAAGTTTGGGGCGGAGTCGGTGATGAGGTGGGCCTGCTTGTTCCCCGCCTCGTGGGCCGCGGCGAGCCTGAAGCTCCTTAGGGCCGCCCTGATGTCCGTGTACCCCATGGGGACGGCGATGCTCAGGAGCTCCCAGGGCGCAACCTCCCTGACTTCCTCGGAGAAGGCGAGTATCCTCAGCCTGTCCTCGGGGAACTGGGTCCTCATCAGCTCGGAGAGGGCGAGGGCGGTCTCCACCGCGGCCTCAAGCTTTCCAGCCCGGTTCATGGAGGCGCTCTGGTCCACCAGGATGCCGAACACCACCTCCGTGCTGTGGATGGCCTCGTAGACCCGGAAATCCTCAAGCCTCATGTCCCCGAAGCGGTTCCCCCGCTCCAGAGAAGCCAGGAGACTCCTCTCGATGCTGATCCTCTCATAGGGGTCTCCTGCTTCGTAGGGGCGGATGGTGGAGGCGAACCAGGGGCCGTGGCCCACGTCCTCTATCCTGTGGGGGCCTACCCCATGCCTGGCCAGCCTCTGGAGGATACGGCTGAGGAAGCCCTTCCCAAGGAGCTGGGCGCCCTTGGAGGTGAGGGTGAGCTTCGGCCTCCTGGTCTCCGTGAGGCCTCTCCTGCCGAACTCGGATAGGACCTCCTCGAAGTCTCTCTGGGTGAGAGCCGGGGACTCCTTCCCCAGCTCCTCAAGCTCCTCCCTGAGCCGGGTCCTCTCCTCTCTGCCTGTCAATCTTTCGAGGATGTCCTCCAGGCGCTCGTCCGACTCCAGGAGCTGCTCCATCGCCTCCCGCATCTGATCGGCCTCCAGCTCCTCGAGCTCGCCCTCGGCCTCCTCCCTCCGCTCCCGGGCCTCCCTGAACCTCTTCTGAGCCCGGTCCCGGGCCTCGTCCATGATCTTGGAGTCGTAGTCGAGGCCCCGGCCCATCTGCATCTTCGCGATCTCCCGTAGCATGTCCAGCTGGTCGCTGGCGAGATCGCTGCAGGGGTTGCCCCTGACCGCTCTCTGCATCATGTCTCCATCCGTCTCGGGACGAATATCCTGCTCTGAGGTGAGAAGGAGCTCACCGTCTCCGAGGCGAGGAGGGCGTTGGCCAACAGTTCCAGGGCGGAGAACCGGTACTCCTCTATGACGTCTGGCTCCGCGCCCTCGATCCGGTTCCTCAGCTGGCATTCAAGGCCATCCACGAGCTGTTCGGGGTCCGAGGGGCCTATCTCGTCCATCAGGTCCAGGGCCTCGGAAACGCTTGTCGAGTCCTCTAGGCCTTCCCTAATGCTGCCTCTCGAAGCTAGGAGGCTGTCCACCTCCTCGGGAAGGGCACTCTTGTCACCTTCGAAGCCTGCGAGGATCTTCTGTCCCACGTCTCGGACCGCGTACCACATCACGTCCTCCACCGCCCTGGCCGTCTGGGCCATCAGCGCGGCCTCCCTGTCGTCGAAGCCGAGGAGGTCTGCCCTCAGG
>Ga0209979_1005051_pt1 | contig 10566 bp, 8 predicted proteins | sample AnhtaG_FD_183114 | JGI IMG/M metagenome (GOLD analysis project Ga0209979, IMG submission 183114) | Deep subsurface microbial communities from Anholt, Denmark to uncover new lineages of life (NeLLi) - Anholt_01485 metaG (SPAdes) (version 2) | ecosystem: Environmental > Aquatic > Marine > Oceanic >...
TTATTTGATAAAAGAATATAACATATTCATTTTAGAATTTGTAGGGATTTGATTTATTAAATCCACCTCAGGCCGATAAAGATTATCTCCTGGATTTAATCTGTGTTGACTTAGATTTTGTGATTCTCTATGATTATTTCACCTTAAATGAATTTTTTGCTGGATGTTTGCATGGGTAAAGGAGTGTTGGATCATTTAAAATCCCTTCAGACATAACACATTAAAAGGAGGAACCATGAGAAAAAGAATTTTTGTTTTATGTGCACTCGTTTTGTTTCTGTGTTTTTTTGTGGGAGCCGGGGAGGCTCAAAAGAGACTTAAGGTTTTTATTTCCGTGGATATGGAAGGAATAGCAGGTGTTATCCACTGGGATGATGTCAGCCGTCGAGGAGATGATTACTCTCTCTTTCGGAAGCTTATGACTCAAGAGACGAACGCGGCTATAGAGGGAGCGCTCGAAGCAGGGGCAACTGAGATTCTTGTGCGGGACTCCCACGGAAGTGCCCGCAATATTCTCCCTGACCTTTTGCGCCAAGAGGCTGAGCTGCTTCGGGATTGGTCAGGAGGTCCCTTAAGCATGATGGAAGGAATAGATAAGACTTTTGATGCTGTTATTTTTATAGGATACCATGCGCGGGCTGGTACGCCTGATGCTGTTCTCAAGCACACTATGACCGGAACGATTTTTGATGTTGTTCTCAACGGAAAAAAGATGCCTGAGGCTGGGATTAATGCTTTCATTGCTGGAAACTTCGGTGTTCCTGTTGTCATGATCGCTGGCGATTTAGCTGTTTGCAAACAGGCAAAAGAGCTTTTTGGGAATATAGAGACTGTAGCTGTCAAGGAAGGAATAGGAAAGGCAGCAAAAATGCTGCATCCTCTGAAAGCTCAGGAATTGATTAAAAAGAAAACAACAGCAGCTTTGAAAAGGCTGAAAGATTTCAAGCCTTACAAACTCAATCCGCCTTTTACCATGGAAGTGACTTTTACAGATGAGGAAATAGCCGCGAGATCTTCCTGGATTCCAGGAGCAAAAAGATCAGGGGATAGATCTGCCTCCTTCACCAGTAATGATTTTATGGAAGTTTTGAAGTTTTTCCGCTTTGCCAGGTAAAAACTTCTGTTTTGGTTTTGCAACAAACGGAAAAAACGAATATAAAAGATCTATCTCTGCTTGCTTCTCCTCAGACGGGCAAAAATAGGTATCAGGAATAAGGAAGAAGGGTAGTGAAAATCACCTTTCACTACCCTTCTTTTAATTTTAAGAAAAATCAGCCTGGATTATTCACGAGTCGACGTTGCCGCAGATGCAAGGCGTCAGCCCATGAAGCTGTGGTCCTCCACCGCGAATGGGCTGCAACGAAGCAGATGTGGTGAGATCGACTCGCCACCAGGGAAAAAATGCCGATTAATATAGATAGCTTCTTTTCGAATTAGTGTTTATCAGGATCTACAGCAATATCAGGATATCTTTTTGATATTGCTGTAATTGCAGAAAGTATCGGCATTTTTTATGAATAATTCAGGTAAGTTGCTTACTTCTTGATCTGCGCTTCTATCCAATCTGTAGTGATACTCTTGGGTCTTTCGATGCTCAACCCAAGGGCTCTGTCCCAAATCAGCGAGGCCAGAACGCCGATGGCACGGGATGCTCCGAAGAACACTGTGTAGAAATCATACTCTGTGACTCCATAGTGGAGGAGGAGACAGCCAGAGTGGGCATCGACATTGGGCCAGGGATTTTTTGCTTTGCCGTGTTCCCTTAGAATATCAGGTGCAACTTCGTAGATGGCGCTGACAACTTTGAAGATTTCATCATCGGGAAGATGTTTAAGGGCGAATTCTCGCTGAGCCATGTACCTGGGGTCTGTTTGACGGAGAACCGCATGTCCGTATCCTGGAATGACTTTTCCTGCATTCAGGGTGTCCCAGAGATATTTCACCAGTTGTTCTTTGTCCGGAACTCCTCCTAAGTCCTCCTTTACTTCCATGATCCAGCGGAGTACTTCCTGGTTAGCCAGTCCGTGGAGAGGCCCGGCTAATCCATTCATACCTGCAGACAGGGAGTAGTAAGCATCGGAAAGGGTAGATCCAACAAGGTGTGTGGTATGAGCAGAGACATTCCCGCCTTCATGGTCGCTGTGAATGACGAGGTAAAGGCGCATGAGTTCCTTGAATTTTTCGTCCTCGATTCCGACCATGTGAGCAAAATTTCCACCCCAGTCAAGATTGGGATCAGGAGGAATATGCTCATCGTTCTTGTAGGTCTTGCGGTAAATGTAAGAGGCAATAAGGGGGAGTTTGGCCAGAACGTTCATCGCATCTTCGTACACTGGGTCCCAGTATTCCATCTTGCTTAATCCCTCTCTGTATTTTTTGGCAAAGATGGACTCTTTTTGGAGGGCAAGAATGCCCTGTGAAAACTGGGTCATCGGGTGCGTATCTTTGGGGATGGTTTTGAGAATATCGATGAGATAATCAGGGAGGGGACTGCGTTTTCGCCATTCTTCGGTGATTTCCTTGACATCATCTTCAGTTGGCAATTCGCCGGTAAGAAGGAGATAGAATATTCCTTCGGGAAGAGGTTCTTCACCGCCCGGAGCCTTCGGCAATTTTTCTCGAAGCTCGGGGATGTTGAAACCACGAAATCTGATCCCTTCAACGGGGTCAAGAGCCGATGTTTCGGTGACCATGCATTTTACTCCGCGCATTCCGCCGTAGGCCTGAGCCACCGTAACTTCTGAGATCTTTACATCACCGTGTTCTTTGATGAACGACTTAACCTTTGCGCGCATGGGTTCTAGCGATGAAGCAAATTTTTCTTTTAATGATGACATTGAGACAACCTCCTTATAATGTTTGAAGAAATTATTTCCCTAATTTAGAAAAGAAGTAAGAATATATCACTGTCTGCAAGCGCTGTCAATATTTTTAGGGTTAATCATGAGATTGTTTTTATTTGCCTGATTCGCTAGACCGTCTCGACTGTTTAGGATGAATCAAATATTTGACTTTTGTCTTTTGAAATAGTCTATTATTGAGGATAAAGAATTTCTAGAAACCTTGTTAGGAGAAAGATATGGAAATTATATTGTTTTTTCTTATTGTCTTTGGTGCTCTTCTGGTTTTTGCTGTAGGAATTTATAACAGGTTAATTACCCTGAGAAATCGGAGTGATAATGCCTGGGCTCAGGTGGATGTTCAGCTAAGACGAAGATATGACCTTATTCCGAACCTGGTGGAGACAGTAAAGGGCTATGCCAAACACGAAAGAGAGACCTTCGAGAAGGTCACTGAAGCGCGCTCCAAAGCCATAAATGCAGGGACTGTTAATGAACAAGGGCAGGCCGAGAATATGCTGACTGGCGCTTTGAAGTCTCTTTTTGCTGTGGTTGAAAATTATCCTGATCTCAAGGCGAACCAGAATTTTCTGATGCTTCAGGAAGAACTGGCAGGGACAGAAGGGAAAATCGCCTATGCGAGACAATTCTATAATGATACTGTGATGAAATTTAACCTCAGACAGCAGGTTTTTCCTTCCAACATAATAGCCAGCATGTTTAATTTTAAAGAGAAAGAGTACTTCGAGATTGAAGAAGAGGAAGCCAGAGAACCTGTTAAGGTAAAGTTTTAGTCCGGGTATTTTTTTAAGCAGGGGATAAATAAGTAAGAGATAGATAAAGTTCAAGATGTATGAACAGATTGCCCGCAACAAAAGAAAGTCTTTTTTTCTCATCTTGTTTTTCGTTTGTTTGATTTTTGCTTTAGCCTGGGTTTTTGGAGAGCTGACCGATATGGGTCCTTATGGTTTGGTCTTAGCTGCCGTCATAGCTATTGCCATGACCTTTGGCAGCTATTATTCGAGCGATAAAATCGTCCTGGCCATAAGCAGGGCTAAACCAGTAAAAAAGAAAGATTACCCACATCTTTATAATGTAGTAGAGGGATTGGCTATTGCTGCAGGATTACCCAAGCCACGCTGTTACATCATCGATGATACGGCTCCTAATGCTTTTGCTTCGGGGCGCAATCCAAAAAACTCTGTCATCGTAGTCACCAAAGGTTTGCTCCAAAAGCTAAACCGGGTAGAACTGGAGGGTGTGATTGCCCATGAGATGTCGCATATAAAGAATTATGATATTCTTGTTCAGACTCTGGCTGTAGTCATGGTCGGAGTTGTCGTCCTCCTCAGCGATTGGATCCTCAGGACCTTTCTCTGGGGAGGAAGAAGAAGAAGGAGCAACAGAGGAGGCGGGAACGCCGGAGCAATCATTATTGTAGTGGGTTTAGTGTTAGCTGTGTTTTCTCCTCTTATTTCCCAGCTAATCCGATTAGCTGTTTCGCGCAAAAGAGAATTCCTGGCGGATGCAGATGGGGCTCTCCTCACACGCTATCCTCCTGGTTTGGCTTCCGCCCTCAAGAAGCTGGCTTCAGATAGGGAGCCTTTGGAGGCAGCCAACAAAGCGACCGCTCATCTTTATATAGTGAATCCGCTCAAGAATATAAAGGGGCCAGTTAATAAGTTGTTCAGCACGCACCCGCCCATCGAAGAAAGGGTAGCTGCCTTGGATAAGATGTAAATGCTTATCCCTTAAAAGCTATTGAAAGTGCGAGGCTTTAATATTATAATTGTAATCCCTTGGTGGGGTCGTAGTTCAGATGGATAGAACGCCGGCCTGTCACGCCGGAGGTCGCGAGTTCAAGTCTCGTCGGCCCCGCCATCTTATCAGCCTGTTTTTCCCTGTTAATGTCCTGATTTTTGGATGTCTTCGTTTTAAGCACCATTAACCGTAATTGGGCGTTTTTAGTCAAAATCTGTTACATATCCGTTACATGGGGTTAAGTCTATATTCAATGTGGTATAATCTTTAAGTGATTGAATGTTCGCGAAGCAATCCCGAGAATCGGGGGAAGATTGGAAGGTAGCCGCTGATGGGCTTCGCCCGGATGGATGATATGTATTTCTTCCATCCTTCCATCCCAGACTACTACTCACTGACTTTGCATCACTCGTTTTCTCAAACATTATCTGAACGTCTATATAATGTTCGATTTGAGCAACAGGAGATATGGATTACCGCACAACAGATCGAACTAATTTAACCTGTCAATTAATTTCATTCTCCATCATCTCATCTGTGCAACTCCCCATGCAACAAGGAAATCCAATCGAGCGATTTCTTCCAGTTTCACCGGGTCGAGCTTGTCCCAGGTATCGGTCGTTTGATGCAAGTCCGGGCATATTCCAGGAGTGCAAAAGAATGGGGGAATCTTTTTGTCCCGGAAGGTTATATGGTCACTTACGGGGTGGCTAACTACTATCTCCCTACCATTGGACAACAAAGCCATAATTTTAGCGCCATCGCACAGATACTTCAACTTCACTTCGATAATTTCACTTGCTTGCTCGGCGATATCACGCATTGGGACTGCGCCTTTTTCACCGACGACAGTAGGAAAACCAGGTGTGCCAATCATATCAAGGTTAATCATTGCAACCGTCTTTTCAAGCGGAATTAATGGGTGTTTAACGTAATATTCTGAACCAATTCGCCAACCTGGCTCCTCGCCTGTGAAGGCAAGAAATAATATACTGCGTTTGGGTTTCACCCTGGCTGATGCAAAAGAGCGGGCAATTTCCAAAATACCAGCAACTCCAGATGCGTTGTCGGAGGCACCGGGGAAAGCTTTTCCCTCCCTATCAACTCCAATGTGGTCAAAATGCGCGCCGATGATGACGGCTTCTTCTTTTAGCGAAGGGTCAGAACCGTCCACGAGTCCGACCACATTCATCGTCTTCCGCTGCTTCATAGTTACGCAGGATTGATTCCTTCTACCCATGCTTCAGGAGAGAAGTTATATCATGGCAAGCTTGTTCGTCAGGGGAACAAGTGGCTCAGGTGGGCGGCTGTGGAAGCAGTGTGGCCGGCAGTGAGGTCTGATTTTGATATTCGTCTATATTATCAGAGAAGAAAGAAGAGGAAAGGAGCCAACTCTGCCAAAGTGGCAACAGCTCGAAGGTTGCTGACTATAATCTATCGGGTTTTGAAAGAGAAGAAGGCATACATTCCATATAAAAGAGAAAAGCATACGGCTGCCTTCACTCGCATCTAACGAACCTTTTTTGTTGCGTTCTGGTTGAGGTTAAGGAGCCGTTGCCGGATATTACGGTGTGTGCAGAGCCAACTTTTTATGGTTGGGAGCACGGATAGAAGGATGGTTAAAAAAACCGAAGAGAGGAGGGTAAATAAGAAAGAATAAAAAAAAGACTTGCGTTACGTCATCATAGAAGGATGCGAAGAAGAGGGTGGCTGGGCTGGCTGCAGGTACCGTAGCTGTGGGCGGCCGTTACCTTCCTGGTACTAACTTCACCTGGGGTATGTTACCCGCTAAAAGCACAAATAGGCACTTTTTTCCGGGTACCTCCTCCCAACCCATACCTAGGCATAGTTACCAGGTAGTTTGCTCCGAAAATGTACTATATGGTGTCATTTTCGGGTGAAAACAGGTACCTCTGGTGGGTACCTAAGAGGAGGTATCTAGCCGTGTCCCCCCAGGGCACCTTGAGGTACCTGATATGCCCGGTCTCTGTCCAGCAGGAACTTCTGATGGCAGCCGAGGAGAGAGAAAAGTCTCCTGAATTTATAATATGGTTATTTCATGTTATGGTGGGCTATCTGCAAAGAAATTCTCTCCGCTAATGCATCAAAAAGTTTCCCCACATTACGCTGAATCCTTTGACAAATTTGTTTGTTTTTTGGTTTCTGCCAGTTAATGACATATAGTTCCCAATTTTTCGCAGTGATCTTATGCGCATGATGTCTCCAAAAAACAAGAATTTCGTTATTTTTAAGAAGACCTTTATCTCCTGAAATGATGATGTGTGGAATTTCATCGAGAAACACCTTTCCGGCTGCCATATATGCCAATAGCGAATGATGTCCATCAAACACAAGTAAACTATTTGATTTTAGCCGGGCAAGTTTGATATTGGGGAGCCCACTGGATTGCATGATATGTTCTCCTTGTTTGATCTTTAAAGAAAAATCTGCAATTTGGGGGATGTTTTTTATCCCATCACTATTGTGAATATTTATCAAATTTCTGAGTGAAATCCTTGGAGAAATTTCCATATATGTCGTTTGTAAATTAGGGAAGAATTTTTTTTCATATATTTCAACTGTTTCATAAATGGTTGTTGTTCGATTTGGAGATGGAATTCGGCTTTTACAATAAGCAATAACATTCAGATTGTTATCCTTGTGGGGAAAATGATATTCTACGACCCTACATTTTTGTACAAAGCCAATTCCTTCCATCTATTACCATTCTGTCATTAAAAAAGAGTTTTCTGGAACTTTTTTATTACATTTTTTATTGTAGTATAAGAATTGTCGAATAGCAAAATGCCTTTTACTGATTTTTAGATAATTCTTTAAATTACGATGCTGTGATTGTATAATTTGAAAAGTTTTTTATATAATTTAGTAAACCGTATGGTTATGGATTGTTCATTGTGATTAAAAATTAAATATTAAAAGAAAGAGAGGTAGTAGGATGAAAAAGTTTAAAATCGCCTGTGTCGGAAATTATGTTCCCCGTCAATGTGGTATCGCTACATTTACCAGAGATCTCACTGAGTCTTTAATTATAAGCAATAGAGAAAAGAATATAAAAACAGAGGCCTTTGTGGTGGCGATGAATGATCAGGATCAGACTTATGATTATCCGGAAATAGTCAAGTTTACTATCAGACAGGAATATCAGAGAGACTATTTAGAGGCCACAAAATTTATTAATTATAGTAATGCTGAAATCTGCATTTTGCAGCACGAGTTTGGTATTTTTGGAGGTAAAAATGGGATATATATACTTCCTTTAATTCACAAATTGGAAATTCCACTTATTGTTACATTTCATACGGTATTAAAAAATCCATCTGAAAAGGAGATTATGATTATTAAAGAAATCGGTAAAAAAGCAGAGAAAATTGTTGTTATGAGTGAATTGGCTGTTGATTTTTTAATTCATATTTATAATTTACCAAAGCAGAAAATAAAGCTTATCGAACATGGAGTTCCAGATTTTGATTTTATTCAAAGAAAAATTTTTAAAAAGAAACTCAATCTTGAAAACAAGAAATCCCTGCTAACATTTGGTTTATTGAGTCGAGATAAAGGTATTGAAACTGTTATCCAGGCTCTACCCAGAGTGGTGGAGAAACATTCTGAAATCGTTTATATCATACTGGGGAAAACTCATCCAAATGTAGTAAGATCGTCTGGGGAAGAATACAGAAATTATCTGAAACTTCTTGTAGAAAAGAACGATTTAAGAAAACATGTCTATTTTTATGATAAATATGTAACCAATGAGGAGTTGTTTAGCTATCTTTCAGCCATTGATATATATATCACGCCTTATCTCAATGAGGCGCAAATAACGAGCGGTACATTATCCTATGCAATAGGAGCAGGGGCCGCTGTTGTTTCAACATCATACTGGCATGCCAAGGAATTATTGTCGGATGGTAGGGGAAAAATATTTAATTTTAATGATTCTGATTCACTTGCCGATTTATTGATAAATTTATTTGATAACCCAGAAGAGCTAAGTAGGATTAGGAAAAAAGCTTATCAATATGGAAGAAAAACTATCTGGCCTGAGATTGGAGCTCGCTATCTTAAACTTGTTGCCAATGTCTTAAAAACAGTTCCTGAAGTAAAAATTGAAGAGGAACCTGTTATTAATCCTTTGGTTTTGCCAGAATTTTGTTTAGATCATGTGCATAGATTAACTGATGATACTGGAATTCTCCAACATGCAAAATATATAATCCCTAACTTTAAAGAAGGTTATAGTCTGGATGACAATGCTCGCGCTCTTTTAATGTTTCTTATGGTCTTCAGGCAAAGAAAGAGTAAAGAAGCACTAAAGTTGATTTCTACCTACTTGAGTTTTATTAATTTAATGCAGAATGATGATGGGCCCTTTAAGAATTATTTGAGTTTTAATAGGAATTTTATTGATCAAGTAGGTTCAGAAGATTCATTTGGTAGAACTATATGGGCACTGGGATATCTGGTTAAATATCCACCAAATAAACCCTTTTTTGAAATTGCTGTAGAGATCTTAACAAAATCTTTCTCTAACTTTAATCATTTAAAATTTATTCGGGGTATGACAAACTCCATTATAGGTCTCTGTCATTTTCTCAAAATTTTCCCCGATAATAAGGAAATGAAAAGTATCCTTAAAGAAATGACTTATAAAATAATGAAGAGCTATCAAAAATATAAAACAGATGATTGGCATTGGTTTGAACCTATTTTAACTTATGATAATGGCATTCTTCCCCTTTCGCTTTTGCATGCTTCTGAAGAGATCGGAGATGAAAACATTTTAAAGGTTGCCTACGAATCCATAGAATTTTTGGAAAAAGTAACCCTAAGGAAGGGACATCTGTCTTTGGTGGGGAGTGATAACTGGTATAAAAAAGGAGGAGATCGTTCGCGGTTTGCTCAGCAACCAATAGATGCTGCAGCCATGGTATTGATGTTTTATCAGGCTTATCTGATCAGTAAAGATAAAACTTTTCTAAAAAAAATGCTCACATCTTATATGTGGTTTCTGGGAGAAAATGATTTAAATAAACCTTTGTATGATTTTAAGACCTGTGGCTGTTCTGATGGAATAGAAAGTTACGGCATAAATAGAAATCAAGGAGCAGAAAGCATTATTGTGTATGAGATTGCCCACATGACCGTTCTTTTGGCTTACGAACAAGAGGTAAATCAGATTAACTAAGGTTATTTAAATCATAAATTATATAAGTATAAAATCTAAAATCCATCAATGATTCGTCAGTTTCTCAAAGAGTTCATCCAGGGGAATGCTGGCAAAACCTGAGGCATAATCAGACATACCATAGGCAATAATTAATTCATTGTTATGAATGATGGAACCACAGGAATACACCACATTGGGAACATAACCCTCGCGTTCCTCTTCATTGGGAATAAGAAGTGGTTCTGCTAAGCGACCGATAACATTAGTAGGATCATTTTTATCAAGAAGTAGAGCACCCAGACTGTAGCTTCTCATTGGGCCAACCCCATGGGTGATGAGTAGCCATCCTTTTTCGGTTTCAAGAGGGGATCCAGAATTACCAATTTTAATGAGTTCCCATGATTGTAGGGGTTCCTGGATTTTTTCTTCACTTCCCCAGAAATTTATATTATCTGAAAACATAATATAATTGTTAATACCATCCGATCGAGCAATCATAGCATATTTTCCATTAATCTTTCGCGGGAAGAGAGCCATTCCCTTATTCTGAGCATATTCTCCATGTATAGGCATCACTTTAAAATGATTAAAATCAGATGTTTTCATCAATTTTGGCAGGATGGCAAAACCATCATAGGCAGTATAGGTAGCGTATTATGCTGAGTTCAAAATTATGCTGAGTTATTACTGTAATTCCCTGATTTTCAATCAATTACATTTCATTAAACTCAGCATAATCACAGACTCTCCAGGAAGGATAAAATGGAATCACTAGCT
>Ga0209979_1005052_pt1 | contig 10561 bp, 11 predicted proteins | sample AnhtaG_FD_183114 | JGI IMG/M metagenome (GOLD analysis project Ga0209979, IMG submission 183114) | Deep subsurface microbial communities from Anholt, Denmark to uncover new lineages of life (NeLLi) - Anholt_01485 metaG (SPAdes) (version 2) | ecosystem: Environmental > Aquatic > Marine > Oceanic...
CATGATTTCCCATGAGAAAGTAATCGAGGCAGTGATGAAGGACCATGCCCTACTGCCAGTCAGGTTCTACACTGTGGCGCCGAATGCTGAGGAAATCCGTAGCCTTCTCCGAAGACGCTACCTAGAGTTTAAGAAGTTGCTCCGGGAGCTGGATAACAAGGTGGAATTAGGTCTCAAAGCTTTTTGGAGAGACATGAATGCTATTTCCCAGGAGATAGTGAACGAGAGCGGACAGATAAAGGTGTTGAGAACTAAGATGACAGGTTGTTCTGCCAAAGAGGCTGGCCAAGATAAGGGCGCTGTAAGCGAGATGCTCAAGCAGGCTCTCGAACATAAAAAGGCCAAGGAAAAGGAAACCCTACTCCAGCCGCTGAGGCAGCTCTCCAGCGATTCTTGCCTTAACATGACCTACGGTGATGATATGCTCCTGAACGCCGCGTTCCTTGTAGACAGGGTTCGGGAGAAGGAGTTTGATGGCGAGGTGGAGGAGCTTGCCGCCCGGTATAATGGCAGAATAGAATTCAAGTACGTAGGTCCGGTGCCTCCCTATAGCTTCGTCAACATAGTGGTCGAAGAGTAATAATCCACATAAGTCACATGTGAGAGGAGGAAATCATGGTGTTACAAGCACAAAAGGACACTGCTGGTACCCTAGCTGATGTCATCGACAGGATACTCGATAAAGGTCTGGTGATTAACGCCGATATTACTGTCTCTGTGGTCGGTGTTGAGTTACTCGGTATCAAAATAAGGGCGGCCATAGCGTCATTTGAAACCGCCGCCAAATATGGACTTGAGTTTCCTTCAGGGACCAAAATGGACACAGCGGCCTGGCAGCAGGCAACAGCGCCATCTGGTAATGGGCATCGGCAGGAAGAAATCCCTCCAGTGGAGGCTAGATAGGAGGTGCTATGAAGAAAGAAGATAAAAAGTCTGACATATCTGATGTCATCGGCGGCACACTCAATCTCTTTGGTTTTAAAATAGACTTGGGTAAACTTCTCTCTTCCCCGGAGGATGTAAAGGGCGGTCTTGAACAACTCAGGGAAAAGCTGAAGGAAGCTGGAGGAAAGGAAGTAATAAGTGATGAGGAGTGGAAGAGTGGTGGGGTAAGCATTAGCGGGCACTTCAGAACCAGCGGTGTCCTCGGGGATAGGGAGTATCATGTAGGCACTACTACCCCACCGGTCGAACCAGTGGCCAAGCGTAAGAGAAAGGAAAAGGCTCCAGAACCGCCCGAAGCCGTTGAGCCACCGGTAGACGTTTTTCGCGAAGCTAAAGAGATAGTGGTCGTAGCTGAGGTTCCAGGTGTAGAGCTAGCAGACCTTGAGCTCAAAGTCGAGGATAATGTTCTTTCGCTCTCAACAAAACCAACTGCTCGCAGAAACTATCTTAAGAAGATTGAGCTGGGTTCGCCTGTAGATAAGGGCAGTTTGAAAGCAAATTGCCGAAACGGCATTCTGGAAATTCATCTGCAGAAGAAAACGTGATTAAAGTGAGCCGGGGATATGGTAGTCGATATCGATGAGAAAAGCCTGAAGCATGGTGTTCTGGGGCTAGTAATTGCCCTTGTTGAGATAATAAGGGACGCCCTTAATCTCCAGGCGATAAAGCGTATGGAAGGCGGAAGCCTGACCGAGGAGGAAATAGAAAGGCTGGGACAAGCGCTCATGGAGCTCGATGCTGCCATCGAGGAGATAAAAGAAGAGCAGGGAATCGTCGAGTCGGTGAGGTCAGTAAGAGACGGCCTTGACGAGGTTGTGGATGATGTCCTCGACAGAATGATAAACCCTGAGAAATGGAGACAGGAGGCCGAGCAATGAGTCTAGAGACACAACACCGGGCTAAAACCCAAGCTACACTAGCCACCGAAGCTATCGTAGAGGAACAGGGGAGATATGTTTATTGTGTTGCCAACGCCGGAGAAGAGATAAGTCTAGGCAAAATCGGCATTGAAGAGCATGAGGTCTATGCCATCCCCTATAAGGATGTCTGCGCTGTGGTTCACAATTGCCCGGCGCAGCCCTACCATTCAGATGACCAGGAAATGGTGAAATCGTGGGTAATGACGCATCAGAAGGTGGTTGATGCTGCCTGCGAGAGATGGGGCACGGTACTCCCGCTAAGCTTTGACACCATAATTAGGGGAGAAGCGGAGAAAAGCGCTGAGCAGAACGTGAAGGACTGGCTTAAGCAGGAGTATGAAGAGTTCAAGAGGAGAATCCAGAAGGTGAGGGGCAGGGCTGAGTACGGTGTGCAGGTCTTTTGGGAGCCCGAGGTTATTGCCCAAAGTTTGACGTGGACAAGCCCGGAGATAAGAAATCTAGAGGAGGAAATTAAAACCAAACCGAAGGGCTTGGCCTATATGTACCGACAGAAGCTGGGGAACCTCATAAAGCGCGAAATGGAAACCAAAGCCGACGAATGCTTCAAGGATTTTTATAGCCGAATTCGAAAATACACCGATGATGTCCGTGTGGAAAAGACAAAGAAGGCAGAGCCAGGCTTGCAAATGATTATGAACCTCTCCTGTCTGGTCTATAGAGACAGGTATTCGGAGTTAGGGGAAGAACTGGACAAGATAAACCGGATGAGGAGCTTTGCGGTGCGCTTTACCGGACCTTGGCCCCCATATAGCTTTGTCGGCGCTGCCTGATAGAGGTATCTATGGAGCCAACGCGCAACTCACACGCTACACTGGTTGACCTACTGGATAGGGTCTTGGATAAGGGGCTGGTAATCAATGCTGACCTCATCATCTCGCTTGCCGGCGTTCCCCTCATTGGGGTGAACCTCAGGGCTGCCCTGGCCGGGATGGATACCATGCTGAAATATGGTGTGATGAAAGAGTGGGATGAGCGCACTCGCTCCTGGGAGCGCGAACAGCGGCAAAAGAAGGTAGAACCAATTCACACAGCACAGATAGCAAGATGACTAGAGCCATCGGAATTGACCTGGGAACAACTTATACTGTCGTCGCTGTAATTGAAAACGGTCAGCCGAAGATAATACCCAACGCCGAGGGACAGACGCTCACGCCGTCGGTAGTTTCTTTTACCGAAGATGGACAGCCTCTGGTCGGCCAACTGGCCAAGAGGCAGGCTGCGGCTAATACCGAGAGGACAGTTTTCTCAATCAAAAGGCGCATGGGTTCCGACCACAGGGTGACCATCGGTGAAAAGGAATATACACCTCAAGAGCTCTCCAGCCTAATACTGCGGAAAGTTAGGGCAGATGCCGAGAATTATTTAGGCGAAAGGATAGAGAAAGCGGTTATCACCGTGCCTGCCTATTTTAATGACTGTCAGCGCCAAGCGACAAAAGAGGCAGGTATCATCGCCGGTCTGGATGTTATCAGGATTATTAGTGAGCCCACAGCGGCTGCCCTAGCCTACGGCCTCAACCAACAAGATATCCGTACCGTACTGGTCTGGGACCTGGGTGGTGGCACTTTCGATGTTTCTGTGCTCGAGCTAGATGGGAGCATCTTTGAGGTGAGAGCCGTCAGCGGAAATACCAGGCTGGGTGGGGATGACTATGACCAGAGGTTAACGGAGTATCTGGCGGAGCAATACAGAGAAACCTGCGGAACTGACTTCCCGATGGACGGGTCGGACAGGCAAAGGCTGAGGGAAGCCGCAGAGAAAGCCAAAATCGACCTCTCCGAAAGGTCATCTACATCCATTTACTTGCCTTTTATTGACGGAAACTCGGTTGCCTTTAGCCACCTGGAGACGACTCTGACCAGGGAAAAGTTCCAGGAGCTAACCAGAGATTCGCTGCAAAAAGTGGTTGGCCCAACCCGACAAGCTCTGGCTGATGCCAAGCTGAAGCCTCAAGACATCGACCAGGTGATCTTGGTAGGAGGAGCCACTAGGATGCCCGCCGTTCAAGAACTCGCCCGACAACTCTTAGGAAAGGAGCCATATCAGAGCATCAACCCTGATGAGGTTGTGGCCCTTGGGGCAGCTATTCAGGCAGGAATGCTGCTGGGGGTGATTGATAAAGCGGTTCTTCTGGACGTTCTTCCTCTCTCTTTAGGCATTGAAACCCAAAGGGGACTCTTTGCCAGAATAATCCATAGAAACACTCCCCTACCAGCATCAGAATCACACATCTTCACCACAGCCGATGATAATCAAACCTCGGTGGATGTCCATGTACTGCAAGGCGAGCGAGAGCTTGCTAGCGACAACATATCACTTGGCAAGTTTCAATTGAATGAAATTCCCCCACTTTCTAGAGGAACACCCAAGATTGAAGTTAGCTTCGATGTAGACGTTGATGGCATTGTCCATGTATCAGCCACCGACCTGCTAACCGAAAATACTCAGAGTGTAAGGGTTGTTTCCTCAAAAGGGCTTAGCCCTGCGGAAATACAGCGCATGATTGAAGAGGCAGAAACCAGTGCCGAGGAGGACAGGAGAAAACGGGAACTTATGGAAGCAGGCATTGAAGCAGACAACACCATCAGCGCTGCTGAGATGCTTATGGAAGAGCTCCATAAGTCTCACGCCGAAGCGCTGGCCGAGGAAATCTGGAAAGCTATAGTCAAGATTAAAGAGGCTTTAGCTAGTGCTCGGAGTGACGAGATAAGACGCCGAAGCGCAGAGCTGAGAGAGCTGCTGGGGCCGATTTATAAGAAAGTCCGAAACGGCGTTAGACAAAGTGCATAATTCTCGCTGGCACTCACTCGGCTTATATAGACTCCAGTCCTGTCATCTGGTCCTCTAGTTATAAAATTGCGTGGCTTTTTTGATGGGTATTCCTGTTCCCCTTCTCCTCGTCGAGGAGAAGGGGAAGCTTATTTTTATGGGCTTCCCTCCAATCTCCGCAAATACCGCCGAAATTTCAACGAGATTTTAACAAGATTCTTACGTGCATTTAATGCCTGCAGCTTAAGATGGAACTGAAGGTGCTAGGAACTGGGAGAAATTTGACATTCGCCATTTGGCGAATTAATATAGAACCGATAGCGCTGGGTTTGTCATGAATCCGTGCTGTCGGTTTTCTTGTTGCTTACTACGCGCTGAAACAGAAGGATGGTAGAATGCCTTTAAGAAGTATCCCACCGGTACATAGAGTAAATAGAGGTCTAGCCAATAGAGGCAGAGGTTACCCACAGGTAACCTCATTCAGACTGGAAGATGCCACCAGTTGCAAAACTCCATCGGTGACCCCTGTTCGACGGCAATCCCCTCTGCTTAAAGTACCCTTTCCCTCAATTCAAGACGTGAAAGTAACAAAAACACCGCATAAGGCTAGCTGGGAGTTCCCAAACGGTGAATTCGCGGTCATGGTTGAGCAGGAAGAAGTCCACATCGAAGTTAAGCTTGGCCGCTTCATCGACGCTCTACTGGTAAAAACAGACACGCAAGAATAATCTCCCACTTCACTTTCTCCCCATTGCTATCGCTTCTCAAAACATCTCCAAAGCTTAGGTTTGACCTGTTAGCATGACAGTCCTTCCCCTATTTTCCCCAAGCATTTTAGCTTGATTTCACCTATATATTTGACAGATGTATTGACATGTGTATTATCATATGTTACAATATGCGTTGAGGTAACTAATGGAGAATAAACAAATAAAGGGATTGCGCATAGAACTTGGCCTATCTCAGGAGAAATTTGCCCAGCTCCTCGGTGTCTCCTTGCAGACGGTGAGACGTTGGGAGGAGGGCTTAACCAAGCCGTTGCCCATTTTGAATCTCAAACTGGAGGAACTGGGGGAAAAACTGGGGGGTGCCACTATGGCCGAAGAAAAGAGGAAAGTGGGTGGAGAGTTTGAGTTTGGCTTTGGCAGCTTGTTCAAGGGAATTGGTAATCTCTTTAACCTCGTCTCCAGGATGACTGAGGAGGGGGAAGAAGAATATACCCGTACCGGAGAGATTAGAGGCTTAGGTGACAAAGCCAAGGGGGTATATGGCTTCAGTGTAAAGATGGGATTGGGAGGAAAGCCGGTTATCGAGCAGTTCGGTAACATTAAAGCCACAGAGAGGGGGGCAGTGGTAGATGAAGTCAGAGAACCTATAGTCGATGTCTTTGACGAAGGAGATAACCTGGTGGTGATTGCTGAGCTTCCTGGTGTAGAAGAGAGTGATATTAGTTTTGAGGTAAAGGATGATATTCTTAGTCTTTCCGCTGAGGCTAAAGACAGAAAATACAGTAAAGAGGCCCTGCTCCCCTCACCAATAGATGCTGACTCAATGGAATCCTCATACAAGAACGGGGTCTTAGAGATAAAGCTAAGGAAGAGGTAAGCCACTATATTGGCTAGGCGTGGCAGGAGTTGTCTATAGTTAGGCATAAACGAAGTATTTCCGTTATTTTAAGTTATATGCAATCGGCTTTTAATAATTTTAGTCTAAAGGAATATCGTGAAAATGATACAGAAGATAAAATCAACGTGGGACTCCCTTACTAAAAGAGAAATGCGAGAAATAGTAGCGCCAATTAGTGTGGAAGGGATAAAGGGTGACATCCATAGCAAGGGTTTCGGAGGTCATGTGCTTGCTACAGAATTTGATGAAGGAGAAAGGCCAGAAGTGTTCACACCATCTACAGCGATTATTATGGGTGGCTATGGATTGTGGGAGCTTGAAGTCCCGGAAGAGGTGCAAAAGTATTTAATTGATATGACGCTAAAGATAGAGACTGTTCGTACACATGGTATGCTGCACTCGCCAAAGAAAGGGAAAAGTGCCAGCATTTTTGTGAACGATCAGCTTGTAGATAAAATAAACTTGGTGAAACCCCATCCCCACGGTAAGGATTATGGTGTCGATAGCCGAAGACCATTACCAATATTTCGCTATATCAATAGAGATAAAACAATTCAGGCAATAAAGATAAACGCGGATGAGGACGTAAGTTGGGATATAGATCGTGTGACATTGGAACCCATAATACTAAGAAAAGAGTGGAAACCAGAGGCTACAATGATTATCGGTGCGATAATTTCAGCCATCATAGGTGGTATTGTAAGCCTTATAGTAAGATTCTTTGTATAAATGGAATCGCTTCGCCGAGAGCGCATAACAGCTAATGAAAAGGAAATCAAAGATTTCCCCAAATTGCGTGCAGCAACTTCTTTTGTCCGCCAAACGTTAGGCGCAATGGCGGATAACTGTCATTAGCCGAGGAGAAAGGTTAGGAGGCAACAACATGTCGCAACCATCAACAGGAATCCTGACCCTCAGAGTTTCCGAGGCACTGGCTAAAGATGTCGGTCGGGGGATAGCCAGAATTGACCCGAAAGATATGGCTGAGATGCATGCCGAGGTGGGTGATATCATTCAGGTTCTGGGCAAAAGACCGGCTGTAGCTAAAGTGATGCCTGCCTATATGGAGGACCGTGGTAATCAGATTATTCAGATAGATGGCATTATTCGGGAGAACGCCCAGATTGGTCTGGGTGAGAAGGTACAGGCTGAGAAAGTGGACTATAAGACGGCTACTAACGTAGTTCTGGCACCAATAGCTCCATCATCCACGTTTGCCCGGGAAAAAGATAGCGGCTACATTGGAAGGCTGCTGGAAGGACTAGCAGTGACCTCAGGCGATAAGGTAAGAGTAACCCTGTTTGGCACCCGCTATCAGGAATTCTCCGTAGTTGATACTAGCCCCAAGGGAGCTGTTACCATTCATCCCACAACTTTAATTAAAATGAAAGGGGAAAGGGTTGGTGAGAAAGAGGACGTAGGGATTACCTATGAGGATATTGGTGGCCTTCATAGAGAGATTCATAAAATAAGAGAGATGATTGAGCTTCCCTTAAAATATCCTGAAGTTTTTGACAGGTTGGGGATAGAAGCGCCTAAAGGCGTGCTGCTGCACGGTCCCCCGGGGTGTGGCAAAACCCTAATTGCCAGAGCAGTGGCCAATGAAACTGATGCCCATTTTTACCACATTAGCGGACCGGAGGTGATTCACAAGTTTTATGGGGAGAGCGAAGCACACCTCAGGGCTCTTTTTGAAAAGGCTAGGGAACAAGCACCGGCAATTATCTTTCTTGACGAGATTGATGCCATAGCCTCTAAGAGGGAGGAAATTAGGGGTGACCAGCAGGTAGAAAGAAGAGTGGTTGCTCAGTTGCTGGCTCTACTTGACGGTCTGAAATCAAGGGGAAAGGTGATCGTTATTGGCGCTACCAATATACCTAATGTAATTGACCCTGCATTAAGGAGACCGGGTAGATTTGACCGGGAAATATCAATAAGTATTCCTGATAAGAAGGGAAGATTGGAGATACTTCACATCCATACCAGAGGTATGCCTCTAGCTTCCGATGTTGACCTGGAGCGGCTGGCTGAGATCACCCACGGCTTTGTCGGCGCTGATTTGGAAGCTCTGTCAAGGGAGGCGGCGATGATAACCCTGAGGAAGATAATGCCCAAGATTGAGTTTGAAGCCGACTATATTCCCTATGAACTGCTGCTGCAACTGGAAGTTACCATGAATGATTTCTTGGAGGCATTAAAGGAAGTAGAGCCTTCAGCCATCAGGGAGGTTTTCACCGAGATTCCCGATGTAAAGTGGAGTGACGTCGGTGGCCTTGAAGAGATAAAGCGGGTGCTTAAAGAAACCATCGAGTGGCCCCTCAAGTACCCAGAGTTATTCAAGCACGCCAATACTAACCCAGCCAAAGGAATCCTGCTCACCGGACAGCCGGGAACAGGCAAGACCCTGCTGGCAAAGGCGGTGGCTACTGAAAGTGGGGTGAATTTTATTTCAGTTAAGGGCCCGGCTTTACTCTCCAAGTGGGTAGGAGAGTCAGAAAGGGGAATCAGGGAGGTCTTTAAGAAGGCTAAACAAGCTAGCCCCTGCATCATATTCTTTGATGAGATAGATGCTATCGCGCCAACCCGCGGTGCCAGCGCTGATTCCCATGTTACCGAGCGGGTCATCAGCCAATTGCTGACTGAACTGGATGGGATAGAAGAGCTTAAGGGAGTAGTGGTTCTCGCCGCCAGCAACAGACCTGACATTATTGACCCGGCTCTTCTGCGGGCTGGCAGGTTTGACTTCCAATTAGAATTACCTATCCCTGATGAGAAGACGAGAATTGAGATATTCAAGGTTCATACCAGGAGTAAGTCTCTGGGTAATGATGTTGACCTTGAGTCCCTGGCTAAAGTAACCGAAGGCATGGTTGGTTCAGATATAGAGGCCGTTTCAAAGAGGGCTTCTATGCTGGCGATAAGGGAATTCATAAACCAAGAGGAGAAGGACTTGACCAAATTTAAGATTGGTGCCCGGCATTTCAGCAGTGCACTTGAAGCGATGGGGAGGGCTAACGAACAGCCGTGAGGAAACTTCTTTATGTTCCCGTCATCCATACGGAGCCTGACCTGGGGAGTGAGGCAGCTGCCATTGACAGTAAGAGTGCCTCTTTGTTTGGGGAGGAGAGGTGGAATAAACATAAAGAGAGTGTAGCTAAGTTTTGGGGAAGTATGGCTGATTATTTTGCTACCGTTAACGCTTCCACCCTGAAAGTTTATCAGGATGGGCTACCGGCGGATGGTGCACTGGGCAGAAAAATTATTGAGGAAGCAGCAAAACTCGGAAGCAAGAATCACCAAATTATTCTCAGCCTGATGGCAAGGGGCGCTGAGATAAGAAAAACCGAGGACCTCTCTCTCCTCAAAGAGGAGTACGAATATATCACCGGGCTTACTCACTCTAGATCGACTACAGAGAAGACCATCGCTTCCACCAGGTATAAACTCCGTAAGAACAAGCTAACAAAGGAAAGGGATAAATTCGTAGCCAAAACTATCGATGAAACTCTAAAGGAAGGGGAAACGGGACTTCTTTTTATGGGGAGCTATCATAACATATTTCCCTATCTTCCCAAAGACATCGTAGTCAAGCAGATCAAGGATCGAGAGAAGATTAACGCTTACTTCGGGGAGCTTGTCTCTGGGGGAGAGGGGGGGAAATTTGAGCAGCTGGCTGAATATCTTGCCTCACCATGCGTAGGTTGAAAAGCTGTACCGGGCTTCTAATTACATGCTTATCAAGCATAAGTAGCTTAGTTAACAAACGTCCATTATGTGCAATTAAAGCGACTGGAGATATCACTCCTCATCAAACTTTCTGATGGCAAGAACTAAATTCCTTTCCCGCTAGCTTTCTTCCGGCCTCTTGTGCAAGCCTTGCACGACCCCGCTGGCCTGCCCCATATTCGTCTGCATGACTTAAGGCATACCCATGCCAGTTTGCTATTACAGGCTGGCGTGCATCCCAAAGTAGTCCAGGAGCGATTGGGACACTCTGGCATCAGGGTAACGCTGGATACTTATTCCCATGTGATGGGTGGACTGCAGGAAGCAGCTGCCCAGCACTTTGATGAGCTCCTTACCTCGGGGAAAGCTGAAACAGAAAATGTTAGCAAACACCGCCAGGGATGCCGGTAAATAGCCAGAATTAGCCTCGGGGTGGTCGGATTTGAACCGACGACCACCTGAACCCCATTCAGGTGCGCTACCTGACTGCGCTACACCCCGAAGTCGTTACTAAGGGGCAATTGGCTACTGTCGCTCCTTTTACTCCCTTTCCT
>Ga0209979_1005053_pt1 | contig 10559 bp, 5 predicted proteins | sample AnhtaG_FD_183114 | JGI IMG/M metagenome (GOLD analysis project Ga0209979, IMG submission 183114) | Deep subsurface microbial communities from Anholt, Denmark to uncover new lineages of life (NeLLi) - Anholt_01485 metaG (SPAdes) (version 2) | ecosystem: Environmental > Aquatic > Marine > Oceanic >...
CTTCAAATATCTCCTCGATGTTCATACTTGAGGTTACAATCGTGGTTAAGCCATTGACAAGGGTTAATTCTCTGTCCTGCTCTTCCAATTGCTCATGGAGGTATTCTTTTTCCATGCTTGCGGCCACTTGGCCGGCAATGGACTCCATTAAATCAATCTCTTCAACGCAATAAAGCCGATTATTTCGCTTGTTGCCCACCGCCAAAATAGCCACAAGCTCACCCTTATTTATTAAAGGAACGAATATTTCCACTTTTGCCGATTGAATGTCTTCTTTTTCCCCTTGCCACAGACTTTGGAATTCGGGGAGGATGCTAAGGTTCCTTTCAGGTAGTATTTGAGCCTCTCGCTTCAGCCAGGCCACAACAGGGCTATCATGCCTCACTTTCAACTTCGCTATAGGATTATCTTCCACAGGAGGATAGCTAAATCGGACAGCAAAATCTCCGCTTCCAGCTCGGGGTAAAAGCAAACAGGCTCTGTGACAATCAACCGATTGAGAAAGCAAGGACACAAGTTGGCTGCCAAACTGTTCCAGAGTGGGAACACTATGTATTTTGGCGATAAAGTCAGACAATCTGTGCCGGGGCTCAATTCTCTCACCGTAGAAGACTCGACCAATTCTCCCTAAAACTGCGGCATGCACCCGATCCCAACAAACGGCAGCTACAGCGAGTGTGCCCAACATGGCAATAATAATGATGGAAAAACCTAGCTCTAAGCCAAACGCTTTTAGGAGCAAGAGAAGCCAGGCAAAAAAGGTAACAGCGAGGAAGGCAGCCATGCCACAGAAACCCAGCGCCTCACGCAGAACAACTCTGAAATCAAGCAACCTATGTCTTGCCACAGCATAGGTCAAGATACCGGCATTGAGCAGACTGCCAATATGAGCAAAGGGATACCCACCTCCAAAGGGAAAAAAGGTGCTCGAGGTAAAAATAATCAAAATAGCAACACCAAGAAGTAAATAAACAATTCGGTTGCGCTCTGCTGGGTCAGCTAAAACCCTGTGCCTGTGAGCCAAAGAATATATGTCTCTGCCACCCAAGGCGAAGATGCAGGAAACTATGAGAATAAACCAACTACCATACTGAACATTGATGCCGCTAGCAGTAATATCCATACCCTGTGGAATATAGCCCAGCACTGCTAACACAGCCATGCTTACTACCAAAATGTAGGCCAAGGGTATCCTGACGCGCTGAAGTCGATAGAAGGAGCGCAAAAAGTAATGATATTGAACCCCCATCCAGATGCCAAAGCAAATGCCAACTTTAGTCAGAAGGAGCCTATGCGGCACAAGAAAGCCGCTGCGGAAGAAAAAGCCGCTAAGGCTCCACAGCACGGCAGGAATCAGCAATAGAAGGAAAAACTTTTGTTTTCTACCCCAGGGGCGGTTGCTAAACAAAACGACAAACAGGGGGATATAAGCAATGGTGGCAATTAAAGGGATTAAGGCATGAGTATTCATCGTCTTCAGCTTGTCATTCTGAGCGTAGCAAACAATCTCACGCCGCTCACGACAGCGTCTAGAGACCCTTCACTGATCCCTTCGCTGCGCTCAGGGCTTCGGTTCAGGGTGACAAATAAACAACTCCACAAGGCTATTATTGACACAAATTTCGAAGCTGTCAAGGGAGACTAAAGTAATGCTTCTTAGCCTGTCTCGTTGGCTATGGGAGGCTCCTCTGTCATTGAGAGCGAAGCGCGGCAACCTCGTCCCCCAGGGATTGCTTCGGTAAGTTCCTTCGCCTCCGCTCAGGACGCCTCGCAATGACAAAAAGGAGGGGGCGAGGCTAAAGCCTCGCCCCTACGATTGTTTAACTGCTATGCTCAATTCAGCGAGTAGCGGCTCGCTCGGCTTCGGTTACCGGCACAGCCTCCACTACAACCCTGGGAGCTCCAAGCAAGGAAAGCACTCTATCTGAAGGGTTAATATGCGGCGGCTTCAGGCTGCCCAAATCAGCACCCTCAGCCTGACGTTGAGAGATATAGCGAGCAAAAGCACCTTGAGGAAGAAAGGTAACCTCTATAGGCTTTAGGCCAAGCACAGTCTCCGGGTCACCGTAGACCCTGTATTGGTTATAGTGGTATACGCTATCCAGCTTTTGCAGTTCGCCATATACAGTTGCCGCTACAGCTTTTTCGCTGGCAATATAATTTTCCTTGAGTTCCAGATAGAGATGTAATATTGCCCCGTCTCCGATTGCTTCTTTACGGGCTGTCCAATCTTTATAAGGAATGCCGCTGTTTTCAATCGCTTCCCAAATCACTTTTTCTGTAAGACGCCCAAATCCGGAAATATCAATACGGTCATCAGCCCGGCTATAAAACAGCACCTGGGGGATATCAATGTTCAACTTCTCATTTCGCCGCGAAGTTATCCTTATTATATCGCCAATCCTATACCTGACAAAGGCCCCACCATGAAAATTAGTAAGAACTATCTCATAATTCTCACCCTCTTTTACTTCATCCAGTAAAATAGTTTTCGGCTGGTAAGAATGGTCTAATTGCCACTTGAAGTATTCCCCTTCAGGGATAAATTCAAAGAAGCTGAAAGTGGGGATAAAAGTCATGCCTTCGTAATCCCAGGTTTGTATAGCACAATAGCCTCCTTCACAACTGGCATAATGCTCCAGAGGGCGTCTGCCCCATAACTCCTCCACTCTTTTCTTGAAAATTGTGGCATCACTGCCAGCGCATATTATCCCTCGCACTGCCCACAGGTCTTTGGGCAACAAAGAGCGACGAGCCAGCTTGCTCCTAACTAATCCTCTGGCTACTCGAAATATTGCCCCGGGATGAGCTAACAAAAAACGGATGCTTATGTCTCCCGTTCCCCTCTTAATTTGCTCTCCCACATAGACTAATGCCGAGCCTAGGCCACCGAAACCATCAAGGCCACGGTATAGAGCTTCCTGGAAGCCAAGCTTTATGCACTGCTCAAAAGATAACTCTTCTCCCTGGGAAGGCAACAAGTCGCAGTTGATTGTTTCTTTTGTTAAGCAACCTAAAAAACCCGTCCCATACTCTGGAGCCCCTGTAGTATGCAACACCTTTAAGTGTTCCTTAAGCCTGGAGAGATCACCTTTACTCTTACAGGTGGAAAAAATAATCTCGGCTACCAGCACCCTCTCTAATTCACGAACAAAACCCACCGAGAAGGGTATCCACTTAATATAGGATTTTTCCGACGTACCTGAAGTTCTCACCCATCTGGCAACCTTGGCTGGTAAGACGTCCTCCCTTCTTTCTATAAGTTCAGGGCAATAATCAGCATAAATGGTTAATGGCACCTGCTCTCGGAACTCCTCCACCGTGGTAGGCATGGCACCACGCATGACCTTCTTGCCCAGCTTACAATTTTTCAGCAGCTCAATCTGCTCCAGTAGCAACCTCTTCTGGATAGCCATAAACTGCTCCAAACTGAGGTCAATAAAACCACAGCACGTCTGCCATAATTCTTCCTTTTCCCCCCGGCGTAATAACTCAATTGGCCTGGTCATAGCACACCTCCTATACCGTTTGCCATATTGCCATCCAGCTCAGCGAGCAGCGGCTCGCTCGGCTTCGGTTGCCGGCACAGCTTCCACCACAACCCTGGGAGCTCCCAGCAAGGAAAGCACTTTATCAGAGGGATTAATATGCGGCGGCTTCAGATGACCTAAATCAGCTCCCTCAGCCTGCCGCTGAGAGATATAGCTGGAAGAGGCACCTTGAGGAAGGAAAGTAACCTTTACGGGTTTTAAATCAAGCAGTTTTGCCGCCTCACCATAGGCAAACTTATAAAGATTGAAATTATATATGCTATCTAATTTCTGAAACTCCTCGTACACCGCTGCTGTCACGGCTTGTTCGCTGGCGATGTAGTCATCTTTAAGCTCAAGATAGATGTGCAATGCCGGCTTGTCACCAATTACTTCCTTACGCGCTACCCAATCGGCATAAGGAATGCCCGTGTTTTCAATCGCCTCCCAGATGAGTTTCTCAGTAATGTGGCCGAAGCCAAATATATCAATAAGTTCATCAGCTCGCCTCTCAAATACCATTTGGGGAATATCAATATTCAGCTTTTCATCTCGCAGTGAAGTTATCCTGACCATATCACCGATTCTATATCTAACCAGGGCACCACCATGAAAATTGGTGAAGACTATCTCATAATTCTCACCAGCTTTCACCTCATCCAGCAAAATGGTTTTTGCTTGGTAGGAATGGTCTAATTGCCACTTGAACCACTCCCTCTCTGGAACAAACTCATAAAAGTTAAGGCTGGGAACAAAAGTCATCCCTTCATAATCCCAGGCCTGCATAGCACAAATACCGCCTTCTGTGCTGCTATAGATCTCGAGCGGAAATTTTCCCCAAAGTTCCTCCACCCTCTTCTTAAATACACCTGCATCTACGCCGCTACCCGCAATCCCTTTGATTGACCATAGGTCTTTGGGCAACATAGGACGACGAGCTAATTTGCTTTTGACTAATGCCTTTGTCACGCGGAACAGCGCCCTAGGATGAGACAACAGAGGGCGAATATTTGTCTTCCCTCTTTTCTGTTTGAACCGCTCCCCGACAGCGACCAGGACAGAGGGCAAGCCACCGAAGACATCAATTCCTTGATACAACCCCTCCTCAAAGCCAGCTTTTATCCTCTGCTCAAAAGACATCTCTTCCCCTTTAGAAGGCAACAAATCACAACCTATAGCCTGTCGCACTAAGCAAGCCATTATACCTGATGCATACTCTGGAGGTCCCATGGTGAATAACATTTTTAAGTGCTCTTTAAGTCTGGAAGTATCACCTCGACTGCTACAGGTCCCAAGGAGAGCAAGCCCTCCGGCCACTTTTTCATATTCACGGGCAAAATCCTCCGACATAGGCACCCACTTAACATCATACTCTCCAGTCTTGCCTGAAGTGCGCACCCAGTGAGTAACCTTGGCGGGCAATACATCCTCCCTTTTCTCCACCAGCTCAGGGAGATAATCACCATAGGTGGTCAGCGGCACCTGCTCACGAAATTCTTCCACAGTGGTGGGCATAGCACCTCGCATCACTTTCCGGCCTAACTCACAATTCTTTAGTAGCTCAATTTGCTCCAGCAGCAATCGTTTCTGGATGTCCATAAACTGCTCCAAACTGAGGTCGAGAAAGCCGCAGCACATCTGCCATAGCTCCTCTTTTCTGCCTTGCCGCAGTAAATCAATCGGCCTAATCATAGTTACACCTCCATGTCCCTCTTCGTCATTGCGGGGAGCAAGATTCCTCGCTTATAGCCGGAACAAGCCCCACAATCTCAAGGGATTGCCACGCTTCGCTCGCAATGACAAAGGGAAAACTATTAGCTTGAAGACACTATGACAGGGCTTAATTTAATTGGGAAGTGATTATGTTCTAGAAGATAGTTCTATTTGAAGCTGTGAAAAGTATGACTGAGGAGAAAATGTGGGGAAAGTGTTTCTTAACCGCTCTTGCCTTTTTGGGAGCTGCCCAGAGCTCGTAACCTCTGGCTTAACTGCTCGAATTCCTTATCCTTGGGCTGCTTGCCCAGCTCCAGTCCATAGCTAATAAAGAACTCCAGGAAATTACGCAGTAGCTCTTTCGTTCCTTCCTGAAACTGGCGAAACTCTTCTCTGCTTACCCCATCATGCCTTTTACTTTCTTCCTTCAATTGGTTATCAATGAGAAAGTCAATGAACTCGGAACGACCCAGGTCACCACGATTGTCGTCTATCTTTTTCACCAGTTCAGCATCTACTATCAGCATTCTTTTTTCAGACATGTAACGCTCCTTTCATATCATGATACCCCCTACATTTTCTTCAGGCTGTTTAATTTTGATTCCTCGTTCAATTTCAGCCATCTCAGGGTGTTTCACCCCCAAGTTTTTGTAGTTGCTTGATTTATCAGGCACAGTCGCCCAATAAATTGGGCAACTACATTTTTAAACGGCCTCTTTATTATATTAAATAGGGGTGACCTCTACAACCTTGTTCTCAGACACCCCCACGATAACCACAACGCTCAAGCCCTAAGCTCCATTGCCATCTCGGAACCCGAGCACTTCCATTATACTATCTATATTCTTAAGCAGCCCCAAACCCTTGTCGGTCACCCGATAGGTAACTACGGGGTTACCCACCTCCACCTTATTAATAAAACCATGACTCAACAGGAAGCCAAGATATTTCTGTATCTGGCTGTAGCTCATATTGGCGCTATACATAATCTCCGTTTTGCCAGCGCCATTTTCGCCTACCTTGAGCATATCAGCTATTATCTCGATGTTAGACCGGCGCCGATTCATTGTCACCACTCCACCTCTATTACTATCGTCCTATGACCATTTTACCACAGGCAGAAAAGTTGTCAATAGAACAATGTTCTACCCTGTCTAATATAGGGGCAAACCTGTAGGCACAGGGCTTTAGCTCCATACTGCCTGAGATTCGTGCGGTGCTTTAGCCCCGCACCTACAGCCTTGACGCCACAAGATTCCCTTGCCATTGCGAGGAGTGCCCTTTTTTGTCATTGCGAGGAGCGCAGAGACGAAGCAATCTAGATGGGGTGAGATTCTTCGGTCGCTTCTCTCCCTCAGAATGACAAGGAGCGAAGGGCTCAGGATGACATTTGAGGTAAGATCGCCACGCCTTCAGCTCGCAATGACCCGATGACGTTGTGGGTTCGTGGACGTACCGAACTAGTGTTAGGGGTGATTGTTCCACTTGAGGCCCGAGTTCCTACCTCCTGACGAGGCAAAGCACAATAATAACTATAGTCAATAAGGCCAGTATGCCGATGACAAGCCATATCCAGAGCGGTGTTGACAGCGTGACCGGCATTATTACTGGTGTGGTTGGTTGTGGCATCACGGTAAAAACGCCTATGACACTGGGTTCACTGGGCACGGGCTCAATGGCTTTTACCTGCCAGAAATAGGTTGTCCCCCAGTCGAGCTTGCCGCTACATATGTAAGCTGAGGTAGGCACTTTTTCTTTGACTACTATCTCCGTTAGACCGGCATCCTTGGCTAAAATAAACTCATATTTTGTCGTGTGGGGGAAACCCAGCCAGGAAAAGGCTGGCGCCCTTGAAACACCCCTGCTGCCACTCTCGGGAACTTTCAGGATAGGTGCAATATGCGTCTCCTCTATCGCGGAGCAGGTTTTCACGGTAAAGTTCATCGGAGGCGACCAGCGACTATGAATTCTTTCCCCCTCAGTAGTGGCGCAACTTCTCACCTTCCAGTAGTAAGTATCTCCACAGCCGAGATGGAATGAGCTTAAAGTCAGACACCAAGCGGGGTCATGAATATCGTCAGGGGTAATGTTCTCTGCTTTAATTATCACATAGTCAAACTTTTCATCCAGAGCTACCCATAGGTCATATTGCTCGACTAAACGTAACTCCCTCCAGCGGAAGAAAAATGTTCTAGCCCGGCAAGTGCACGGGTCACAGGGCAGCAATCCACCTATAGCCGGTGAAGTTGGCCAAGGTGTAGCAAGGACGAAGGCGTCGGAATAAATCCACAAGCGACCCACATCGGGATCATACTCATCCTTGTCTGGGTCTAAGACGCCATTGTAGTAGGCGCGGTCATCAATGGCCCACAGATCTATAGCTTCATCGCTTATTGCCCTGAGCGTTTTGGCTCTAAAAGTGACGTTGCTGGCCAACCCAACGGTGAGGCTGTCCCAGTCGTCCTCCTCGACAGTTTCCAGATGAGGGATGAGGGTGCGAACAACGCCTGGCCCGTGAGTTCCGTAAAGAGCTCCTCCTTTCTGAGCCAAACCATAGAACCCCAGATGTGGTGGGTTTAGCTCCCGCCATGATATACTGCCTTCAATAGTCCACCGGTAGATTTTGCCCTCACTACTGGCAACATAGATAAATCTGTTGTCATCAAATTCCTCATCAGGAATCACCAGCATCTCCCCTGGCTCAGGCACTTCCTCAGTAAGCTCAAAACTGACTCCGCCATCGCTGGAATAGGCAATCTTTCCTTCGTCATCCTCATCCTCACCAACAAAGACAAAATCCTCACCACTTATAGTTATGGTATAACCAGAGAGAAGCCCGGTATCTATATCCCTGTCCCATTCCCAGATACCCTCCTCCTTATTCCAAGTGCGTTTATTGACCAGATTATCATCCAGAACATAGAGCACTTGGTTGCTGACCACAGCCAAATCGGTGATATAGGGGCAATCCCAAACTGATTTCCATGTCTCCCCCTTATCCAGGGAATAGCGGGCATAATCGCTTTCTCGAACAGCAAAAAGGATAGCCTCCTTAGGGCTGTCTTCAGGAGTAGGTCTTAAAATTATGTTATCGGTTTCACTATCAAAGCACCACACCCTCTGCCAGATTTCCCCCAATGTTTCTACCGTCTCGCTTTCGCTTCGCCACAAGCTATCAAAACCACTGCCTACTGAGGCAAGATAAAGAGTTTCGGTATCAGCAGATAAGGCAAAGTCACAAAGCTTGCCCATTTCGGTATCTATGAGGCTAAGCTGATTCCAGGTATCGCCACCATCTTCGCTTTCGGAGAGGGCACTCTCATCGAGGGTAGTGCCGTGCCAAGGATGGCCGCTAGAGATATCCATATCTTTCCACTTGCTGGCGCTGGTTACATTGTTGCTGCTGGTACCGCAATAAGCCACTTTGCCACCAGAACTCCAAGCAACTTGGGCATTGGCACGGCCAGAAACAGCACCGCCAGTAGGCGGCTCGGTAGGCTCTTCCCAATCGGGGAATCTTTCCTCAGGATTGGCACAGAGATGAATTAAAGCGGTAGCTGTATCTTCTTCGCCCAATACCTCACCGGCCAAAAGCTTTCCACTGCTACAAGTGCCATGATAGGCAATGGAAGCTAAAGAAACCTTGCGGCCATAGTCGACATCCAGCCTGAAGACCCTGGTATCTTCGATTCGGTAAACATCATCGGCAGCCGTGCTTGAGCTATAAGCAGCATAAACAACACGCCTCTCGGCATAGTCCCCTAAGTAATCCCTAGGCAGCACCAAATCGGAGACAATGATTTCATTTTCCCCCGGTGAATCCCCGCTGACCTCGCTTATCTCCACCTTACTAGGCTCGGTTACCTCCCAGTCTGTGCTATTTTCATCAGTATTCCTGATACCAGTGCAGACATAGCTCCTATCATCATCGCTAGCAATAGCCAGTATGGTCTTATCTCTATCATAATTGGGTGAGAAACGAAGCGAGGTAACATCCATATCTAAACCCTGAGCTTCCCAGCCAGGAAATCCCAGCCGCCTTATCACCCAGATATCGCCATTGGTGCTGCCATCAGGATTTCGTGTGCCGATGGCAATATCTCTATCGTCACCATATTCTGGAGAGATGGCGATGTCAGAAATAAGCAAAACACCCAAATCAGGGAGATTAGTATTTACCCATTCTTTCCCACCATCCTCGGACGCATAAACTGCTGTTCTATTGTTAGTAACCACCGCCACTAATTCTCGGTCATCAGGCACCACAGCTATATCCCAGGCGGGCAAAGTGGCACCCTCCTCGGTAAGGGCATCGGTTAAATCATCTTCCCAAGTAACGCCGCTATCAGTTGACTTATAGACAGTTCCATTAGGAATATCTATGGCATAGAAGGTTTCATCATCAGAGCCAACCACGATAGTGTTTATTTCACTAGGGCTAACTACCACATTGCCCTCTTCGCTGGGGGTATCCACAATAGACCACTTCAGCTTGTCTGGACTAGCCGAAACCAATTCAGTCCCGGCGAAGGGAAATAAGCAGGAGAACAGCAGGAGAATCAAGCCTGGATATATCACTAAGGATTTTTTCTTAGCCACTAAGGTTATTGTTGGTTATCGTCGCTGTCTTGTCAATACTAGGACTAAATGGTTGCTGTCATTCTTAGGCTGTTTAATTTTGCCTCATCCGGATTCTCGTAGTGCGACCCTTTAGGGTCGTGCACGAGGCTAAAGCCTCGTACTACATTTTTAAACACCCTCATTCTGAATGGAGCACTTCGACCCCGCTCAGTATAAACTCTGCGGAATGAAGAATCTCAGAGACGCTGTCCTGCACAGTGCGAAGGATTCTTCGCCTGCGGCTCAGAATGACAGATACTATTGTCTTGTCAATACCAGGACTAAAGTATGATTGACAAGATAGCTGCTTATGTTAACATTGGTGTTAGCTATATCAGGTAGTAGGATTATGAGGCAACAGTTAGAAGAAAGACAAGTTGAGCAGCTCAGAAGCCAATTTATCGAGCGCCTTAACCACCAGGGCTATGAAGTGGAGCAAGATGCTATTATCGAAGGGAAATCTGGTGGTGAGCATACCTTTGACATTCTGGCGCATAAAAGCCATGGCTTCATCGCTTATACCATTGCCGTAGGCATTGCCCTAAGTAGTGACAATCAGGAATTAGGCTTGGGGGAAATCTTTGCCTTTGATGACAAATGCTACGACTGTGGCATTCAAAACAAAATCCTCATTGCCCTTCCCCGACTTGACTCTGTGGCCACCCGCTTTGCCCAAAATCAGCGAATAAAGGTCTT
>Ga0209979_1005054_pt1 | contig 10558 bp, 14 predicted proteins | sample AnhtaG_FD_183114 | JGI IMG/M metagenome (GOLD analysis project Ga0209979, IMG submission 183114) | Deep subsurface microbial communities from Anholt, Denmark to uncover new lineages of life (NeLLi) - Anholt_01485 metaG (SPAdes) (version 2) | ecosystem: Environmental > Aquatic > Marine > Oceanic...
CAGGGTCTGTAGGCGACCTAGAGTATCAGCGCCGAGACTAGCTATTGCCACTATCTATCAACCTCACCCATAGTAATATTAATACTGCCAAAGGCTATTATGGCATCCTGTATCTTCCAGCCGACCATCATCTCACGGAGGGCGGTTAAGTTCATCAGGCTTGGTGCCCGGATGTGGCAGCGGTAGGGGGCAATAGAGTTATCTGATACCAGATAAAAGCCAAGCTCGCCGGTAGGTGCTTCAATACGGGCGTATGCCTCACCCACTGGCGGGCGAATCAGGTGTGGCACGTCACTTCTCACCGCACCCGATGGTATCTGCTCCACTGCCTGCTCAATAATGCGCAGGCTCTGTTTCATCTCCTCCACTCTTACCCGGTAACGGTCGTAGCAGTCGCCAACACTACCGGTGGGGATGTCAAATTCAAAGCGGTCATAGATAGAGTACGGGTCAGCCTTACGAATATCCCATTTAACCCCGCTGCCCCGGAGTAACGGACCGCTGGCTGATATGTTGATAGCCACTTCCTTCGGTAGAATGCCGACGCCCTTAGCCCGAGCCAGTAATATCTCATTCTCCTTGAGCAGGCGCTCATATTCATTAATATAGCTGGGCATTTGCTTGAGGAACCGGCGCAAAGCCGGGATAAACTCTTCAGGAACATCCTGACTAACGCCACCTACCCGCATATAGTTATAAAGTAGCCGCTGCCCGCTGGCCATCTCAAATAAGTCCACAATCTTCTCCCTTTCCCGCCACATATAGAGGAAAGGAGTGAAATAAGCACCAACTTCGTTACAGAAAGAGCCGATACCGACCAGATGACTGGCGATGCGTTGTAGTTCGGCCATAATGACCCGTATGTATTCGGCCCGTTCCGGGACAGAAATCCGGGCTAGCTTTTCCACGGCTAAAACGTAACCGAAGTTATTGCTCATTGAGGATACATAGTCCAGTCGGTCGGTTAAAGGAATAACCCCGGTATAGGTACGTTGCTCAGCCAGCTTCTCAATTCCACGGTGCAGATAGCCAAAAACCGGTTCCACATTTATAACCACTTCCCCATCAAGGGTTAACCTCATACGAAACACCCCGTGAGTACTCGGGTGTAACGGGCCCAAATTGAGAACAAAAGGCTCAGTTTTAAGTGCCATTATAGATAATCCTTACGCAACGGATGTCCCTGAAATCCATCCCAGAGGACAATACGCTTCATATTTGGGTGACCTTCAAAGCTTATTCCCATAAGGTCATAGATTTCCCGTTCCTGATGGTTGGCTCCCTGCCACAAACTAACCACTGAAGGAACTGTAGGGTTTTCCCGACCATAACACCGGGTCTTTAGCAATACGGTGTGGTTATGCTTTATTGAGGTAAGTTGATAAATCAGCTCAAAGTATTCGAAGTAATCAACGGCGGTAATATGGGTCAGATAATCAAATTCCAGACCGGGAGTGTCTTTTAGAAAAGCAGCTACATCAAGTAGGAACTGACTATTAATCAAAACAGCGGTATCAGTGGTCTCAATAACCGCATCAGCGTAGCGTTGGGATATTTGTTTAGCAACATCCCCAGGTGAGAGAGTAGTAGTCATCCTTGTCCTTTTTTCAAATCAATTGCTTTGAATTCAAGCTATATCTACTGACTTAAATATTTCTTCTATTAGCTATCTTGTCCTGCAGCATCCTTATTCCGTAAATCAGAGCTTCAGGGCGTGGCGGGCAGCCTGGTACATAGACATCAACCGGAATTATGCGGTTGTATCCCGGAACCACGTTATAAGATGAACGGAAAATACCGCCACTGATGCCGCAAGCTCCCATGGCAATCACCCATTTTGGCTCAGCCATCTGGTCATAAATGCGTCTCACATTAGGTGCCATCTTCCACGTCAGGGTGCCCGCGGTAATCATAAGGTCAGCCTGACGGGGTGACGCCCGCAAGATTTCCATACCATAACGTGCGAGGTCAAAGCGGGGACTCATAGCGCCAATAAATTCAAAGGCGCAGCAGGCCGGGAAACAGAGCAATGGCCATAGTGAAGAACGCCGTCCCCAGTTAATTACAGCATCTACTGTGGTAGTTAGAATATTTCGCTTGACTACCTCATCCAACCATTCATCAGGGTCGGCAATTGGCTGTACGGCACTAGACTTTAATTCTTCAATGACTTCACTTTCAACCCTGTCAAGCTCAGTATCAGAATATATATACTCCCTAACTCTAGCTACTTCCATTCTAGAACCTTCTTCCTCCAGGCATAGATATAGCCAATAATAATAATGAAAATGAAAACAAGCACTCCGATAAAACCAAAAAGCCCTAATTGTCTGAGTTCAACTGCCCACGGATAGAGGAAAACAACTAAGACATCAAGGGCTACGAACATAAGGGCATAAAAATAATAGCGAAAATTGAATTGAACCCACGTCTTGCCAATGGTCTCCACGCCACACTCATAGGTAGCGTTCTTGACAGGACTGGGGTTGTGAGGAACAATTCTGAGAAATCTGAAAATAATGGGAAGGATAACCAAGAAAAGAGAAAAAAGGATTGCGACGATGACAAATAACCCGATATAGGCGTAGTTTGTCAGCAATTATTGCCCCCTTTTCACAGTCAAGGTGCTTATTATATCACACCCATCCCACTTCGACAACCCCTTTTCGGGCTCTATGCCGAATTTTACAGGAAAATGATAAGGCGATAAAAGTTGTAGAGCGAGTAAGAAGATAAAGAAAGGAGGTCTTACCCCCAGAGTTTATTAGCAATATTGTCTCCTTTTCACAATAATGATGGTTAGTATATCACACCTGATCTCCCAACAAGAAGGTGTGCTACTGATTAGTACCTAATGTCATACTATATTATAATGTTGACCCTGTTTTGATTACGCAGTATTATATAAAGTTCTGATGGAAGTTATTCCCCAAGTCTATCAAATAACAAGCAGGCACACTAATGTAATATTGATTGCTGAGGAAGAGCTAACCCTTGTTGATACTGGGGTACGTGGTAGTTTTTCTAAAATAACAAAATTTATCCGCAGCCTCGGGCGTTCTGTTGAAGAAATTACCCTCATCATCCTTACTCACAATCACCTAGACCACATAGGGGGACTGGCTGAGCTGAGGAAGTTTACCACAGCAAAAGTCGCCATCCATAAAGCTGATATAAGTGATGGCATTAATGGTCAATCGTCCTATCCTGGAGTTATGCACAAGCTACTGCGCATCCCTTCCCTTTCCCCCTTAAGACCATTCGTCTGTGTCAATTCAAACGAGGTTGACATCCAGTTGGAAGGTGGCGAGATACTTAGCCCACTAGGTGGTCTCAAGGTTATCCATACCCCCGGGCATACTCCGGGTAGTATCAGCCTTTTCTCTCCCCAAAGGAAACTACTTATTGTGGGCGATGCCCTACGTACTTGGCACGAAACCATCCGGCTCCCGCCAAAACTCGTTAGCGTCGACTTAATACAAGCCATAGATTCAGTGAAACACATTGCTCAGTTGGACTTTGATATAATATGCTTTGGTCATGGTAAGCCACTAACCAGAGATGCCTCAGCCAGGGTAGGCGACTGGATAAAGAAGCAAACAGGCTACGGCTACTTGACAAAATGCAAGCTTTAGGTGTATATAAAAGAAGCTAAGCGACGCCTGGATAAAGACGTCTGCATATAGAATGCGAGTTATCGCTGGTAAAGCAAAGGGATGTCGACTTAAAGTACCGAAAGGAACTACGGTTCGACCAGCAACAGACCTAGTTCGGGGAGCCATTTTTTCTATCCTAGAAACTACTACCAGCGAGTGGTCGCAGGTGCTTGATTTATTTGCTGGTAGCGGAGCTTTAGGTATTGAAGCTTTAAGTCGTAATGCAGGTTGGGTTGATTTTGTTGAGCGCGAGCCACGATGTTGTGATATAATTAGGCAGAACTTAGAAAAAACAAAACTGGCGAGCCAGGCTCATATTTATTGTTGCAGTGTAGAAAAAGCAATTTCCTTTCTGGATAAGGAGTATAGTATTATATTAATGGACCCACCCTACTCTAATTCGTCTATCGGTAACCTTGTAGCACAATTAGCAACCTCTAAACTCGTTGGGACAAACACGCTTGTCGTGGTTACACACTCTTTTCACCATCCCCTAGACTCAACCTATGCTACATTAAATCTCATTAAAGAGCGCCGCCATGGTGATAGTTGCATTGCTATATACCAAAAGGGGAATAAGTCTTGACTATGGCTATTTATCCAGGCAGCTTTGACCCAATAACCAATGGGCACCTTGATATTGCCACCAGAGCAGCCAGGCTTTTTGAAAAGCTGATTATCGGGGTCTATGATGCCCCAAGTAAGAACCTTCTATTCACTACCGAGGAGAGGGTAGATTTGGTACGACAGGCAATAGTCAATCTACCTAAGGTTGAGGTAGAAGCCTTTAGTGGGCTGACCGTTGATTTTGCTAAAAAGATAGGGGCGCAGGTGATAGTGCGAGGGCTGAGAATGAGTGGTGACTTCGAGAGGGAATTCGATATGGCAATGATGAATAAAAACTTGTATCCTGAGCTAGAGGTGGTTTGTTTAATGGCATCCCTAAAATATCAGTTCCTTAGCTCCAGCTTGCTCAAGGAAGTGGCAAACCAGAGTGGTAACGTTGAAGACTTGGTACCGCAACATGTAGCCATAGCCTTGAGAAAGAAGGCTCAGAGCAAGATGTAAACCGATTGTTCAGGAAGGGAGGAGTTATCATACCAAAAATAGATTGATTGCTTAAGGAACAAAGTTAGCGGAATAAAGACAGGAGGTATAACTGTATGGCATACTTAATTAATGAGGAGTGTATAAGCTGCGGAGCCTGTGAAGAGGAGTGCGAAAATCAGGCTATCAGTGAGGGTCCGGTAATCTACGTGATTGACCCTAATAAATGCACCGAGTGTGTCGGTAACTTTGAATCACCGAAGTGTCTTGAGATTTGCCCTGTAGAATGCTGCGTGCGTGACCCAGAACATAAAGAAACTAAAGGGCAATTACTTGAAAAGTGGCGTGGCTTACACCCCGGTGAAGAACCGGTAAAAGACACATATTAGCCAGTTTAAAAGCTAATCATTAATAAAATATCATTACCTGGCGCTATAGAGAAAGAGCGTATTGCATCAAACTGGTTGGGGAACATAGGTAGCACCATAGAGAAGCAATCTATTAATATGGTGGCGAGGTTTGATTGGTTGATAGCTGGTGTTTCACCAAAGAACCTGACATAGGTGGCTAACAAGGCACCACACAATAAAGCCCCCAGCACAAAACCAAGGATAGCGCCACCAACCCGATCAACCCCACCTAGCATCATTATCGAGGTAACTCGCCTCAGCAACCAGGCGAGTACGGCAGCAATTACTATTACCCCAATTAGTATGATGGCAAAGGCAGCAATTTTAGCCATACTAGCCGGTGAGATAAAGGATAATCGTTCGGAAAGGGGAATGTAGTAGTACCCAGCGAGGAAGATACCGGCTATTAGTCCCGCCAGAGAGAAGGCAGCTTTTATGATGCCGACTCGCAGACCAATCACGGTAGGAATGGCGATAGCCACTGTAATAACTATGTCCAGCCAATTCATCTTTACTCGTAGTGCAAAGCATCGATAGGATTTAGCCTAGCTGCTCTCACTGCTGGGTACATGCCGGAGACAAGGCCAATAAAAAGCGAGACCCCGACGGCAATAATCACATGGAGTGGAGACAAAGTTGCTTGCAGCGGAAATCCGGCAAGCCCAGCTATAAAGGATATGGCAAGGGCTAACGTCCAGCCGAAGGCAATACCGGCGGCGCCGCCGACCAGGCTGAGCGCTGCTGCTTCAATCAGGAATTGAAGCAGGATATCCCTCCGTTTAGCACCGACCGCCTTGCGAATGCCTATCTCCCGGGTGCGCTCGGTTACCGAGACCAGCATGATGTTCATGATGCCAATACTGGCAACTAGCAGGCCGATACTGGCAATAGCTGCCAGAAATATGGATACTACGCCGGTTATATCAGTGAAGACTCCGATCATCTGCTCCATGCTGACGATGCTAAAATCATCCTTCTCATCCTCATCGATACGGTGGCGCTTCCTCAAGGTAGTCTCAATATCGGCTGTTACATCATCCATCACCTCAGGACCGGAGACCAGAACCCCAATTGACTGGACGGCATCTTCGCCGCTGGAAGTGCGCAGGGTAAACAGCCGGGTCTGGTAGGTGGTTATCGGTACCACCACCATCTCATCCAGGCTAAACCCGAACATGGCACTACCCTTGGCTGCCAGGACACCGATAACGGTAAAACGTTTCCCCTTTATTTTGACGTTCTGCCCCACGGGGTCTTCATCACCGAACAGGTCTTTAGCTGTGTCACTCCCCAGCACCACCACATTATCCCTTGAGGCTACATTCCGCTCCGAAATAAACTGACCTGAAGCCATCTCATAATTACCCACGTCTTGAAATTCGGGGGTAGTGCCTTCTATTACAGAGGCGATAGTTTCATTACCGAAGGTCAACTCAACAAAGTTTTCGTTTGTCGGGGCTACCCCCAGCACCGACGGGATACGAGCTATCGCCTCAGCATCGTCCAGGGTAAGAGTGGGGATGGCGAAACCGGGAGCCATCCCTGCTGCGCCAGGTGCATCCGGATTGACGGGCTGCACGTAGAGTATATCTGTGCCCAAGTCCTCCAAGGTAGAGGTAACATAATTTTCCATTCCTGCTCCCCCCGTCATGATGGCGATTACGGCGCCGACCCCGATGATAATACCGAGCATAGTTAGCACGGAGCGCAACTTGTTGGCTGATAGCGACCTTATAGCAATAATGAAAGACTCAATAAATTTCACTACCAATCTCCTCAACAGTCAGAAATAGCCATGAGTTGTCTAAGCAACCTTCTCATCACTGATAATCTTGCCGTCATAAAGGCGAATGATGCGCCGGGTCTGGGAGGCAATATCCATCTCATGGGTCACTACGACCACGGTGATACCATCTTGGTTAAGCTGGCGAAAAATAGATATAATCTCGGCGGTGGAGACACTATCAAGGTTGCCTGTAGGCTCATCGGCTAAAATAAGAGCCGGATTGTTGACCAGTGCCCGGGCTATGGCTACCCGTTGTTGCTCGCCACCTGATAGCTCGGTGGGTCTATGCTTAGCCCTCGGTCCTAATCCCACCCGCTCCAGTGCCTCCATAGCCAGCTTATGCTTGTGAAGGCCTCCACTGTAAATGAGAGGTAGCTCCACATTGGATAAGGCACTAGCCCGGGGTAACAGGTTATATGTCTGAAAGACAAAGCCAAATTTCTTATTTCTCATCTCGGCTAGCTGGTTATCACTGAGTCGGCTGACATCAGCTCCGTCAAAGATGTATCTACCCAAAGTAGGTTTATCCAGACAGCCAATGATATTCATCAGGGTGGACTTACCCGAGCCTGAAGCACCGATAATGGCAACTATCTCACCTTGTTCAATTTCAAGGGTTACCCCCCTGAGAGCGGGAACCTCTACCTTCCCCATACGGTAAATCTTGGTGATGTTTTCTAACTCAACCATATTCCCTACCTATGATAGTTAGCATCCTCACGGCTTACTATTAGAAGAATCCCCCGGGGCCGGTTGGTTGTGCCTTCGTCTCTACCACTACTACATCTCCCTCCTCAAGCCCACTGACAATCTCAGTCTGATAGCCATCGCTTATACCGACAACTACTGACTGTTCCTGAATCTGCTCATCAACCATAACCCGAACCATAGGATTGCCCTGGCTATCTTTAGTAACAGCTCGGTCAGGCACCAGCAAAACATTACTCCGCTCGTGGATTATGATGTCAGCGGTGGCACTCATGCCAACCTTCAGCTTTAAGTCTTGGGGAACATCAAAGCCAATTTTGACCTCGTATAGCACCAGACCAGCCTCCACAATTGGCAGCGAGCCGACCAAGGTAACCACGCCCTCAAGCGTCTCGTCAGGCAGTGCGTCTACCTCAATAATAGCTCTTTGCCCTAGCCTTACATCCGGAATGTCTATCTCATCTGCCTCAGCGTTAAGTTCCATACTGGTAAGGTCAATTAGGTGCACGATTGGTGTAGCTGCTAAAATGATATCCTTCTCCTCAACATATACACTGGCTACTAGCCCATCAAATGGAGCGGTGATAGTTGCTTCATCTAGCTGCTTCTGGGCTTCAGTCAGAGCTTGCTCAGCTGTATCTACCTGCATTTCCAATATTTCTATCTCATCGTCGTCAGGGTCAAATATCATAGCATCCAACTTCTCCTCAGCTATACCCAGATTTATCCGGGCAAGATATACTTCAGCCTCCCACTGACTAATTGCTGCCTCGTCATTATCCAGATAAGCTTGTGCCAGCATGGCTTTAGCATAATCCAGGTACTCCTCGGCATCATGTACCTCGTCCCGGGCATCACGGATTTCCTTCTTTGAATATGGATTTTCAGTTTTATCCAGGTTGTAATCTGCCTGAGCCAGAGCTGTTTGTGCCTGAGCCAAAGCCAGCTCCAGAGGACCCGTATCAAGCTGGGCAAGGGCGTCGCCCTGGCTAACCCTGTCACCTTCCTCAACATAGAGCTTGTCTACCTTACCACTGGTGCTGAAAACCAAGCTCGCCTCATTAGAAGCAGCTATATTGCCACTGGCACCAACGCTAATGGTTAAATCGCCCAGCACCACCTCAGTCAGTTGCCAGGATACCTCCTCACCACCTTCACAGGCACAAGACACAGTTCCGGCTAAAACCAGGCATAGAAGTAAGACAGCTACAGTTTGCCAGCTTTTCACCTGATTGACCCTCCTTCATTTACTCAAAGTATCATATCAAAAGACACCAAATTAGTATAGCTCATTTCTGGTGGTCTAATCGTACTGGCGATTCGCTTCTCTTGTGCTCCTGTTCCCAGCGCTCTAACAGGACGGGAAGTTCTCTCTCCAGAAAGGCGTATACGTCGTGTCGTGCATCTCTTCCAGCCACTTTCGGCTTGGATGAGTTTTGTTAGCCAGTATTGCCAGACCGCGTTTGGCAAGCTGCCGGAACATCCTAATCTCGTCTTCAAGACCGTGCCCCATGAGGTGTTTCCAGGCATCAGACCCGATGCGGAAGTGGGCATGCCTTTCCCCAGGCATACCGAACCGCTCAATAAGACCAAGCTGGGTAAGAAGACGGGTCATGGTGCTAATGGAACCCCTGCTTGCCATCAGGGCTTCCGCCAGTTCACTCGGCGATTGATAAGGCGGGTCGGAGATGAGAAGCCAACCAAAAATACGCCCAGCCATACGGGGAAGTCCAGTCTGCTCAAAGACAATGCCAACTTCTTCCACGAACTTCTTTACTTCCTCCTGTAACTGGTCAGACATTTCTGTTCCTCGGCAGTAATAATTTAGGTATTATAAAATATTTTGTATATTTTGTTAATACTGAAAATATTAAATATTATGAAATATTTATGGAATAATAGCCAGCCTGTTTGTTGGTCTCGGCGAAAACCAGTACAGCCCGAACTGTGATAACTAAGGTAAGCGCCTGACACAGGAATTTGATAAAGTCAAACAAAGGTGACACTACGCCTAGCCTCCCAATTTCTTGGCTTTATTATAGGCAGCGCTCACCGCCTGCATAAGCAGTTCGGAGAATTTCCCTTTTTCTAGCTGGAGCAAAGCTTCGGCAGTGGTGCCACCCGGAGAAGTAACCATTCTGCGCAACTCGGCAAGCGGCTTACCTGACTTCTGGATAAAGTGCCCTGAGCCGAGCACTGTCTGTAGCACCAGCTCTTTTGCCATATCACGAGGGAGACCAATAGCCACGGCAGCCTCAATCAATGACTCCATGAAAAGAAAGATATAAGCCGGACCGCTACCACTTACCGCCGTAGCCATATCAATGTACTTCTCATCATCAACATAAATCTCTTTGCCCATAGTCCCAAGAATAGAGCCTGCCCATCCCTTTTGCTGCTCAGTTACATCGGCAGCCGCTGTCCACACGCTTATGCCCTCACCAATCTGGGCTGGTGTATTAGGCATAGCCCGAACCACACAATTGTGGTTTAGCCCAAGACATAAACTACTTATTCTTGCCCCGGCAATAATAGATAACACCAGTTGAGTCGGCTTAAGCTGACCGCTAAGCTCAGCCATTACCTCAGCCAAATTCTGTGGTTTAATAGCTAAAACCACTACATCGCTGTTGTCGGTGGCTAACCGATTATTGCTCATCACTGCCACGCCATACGTGTGTTCAATATGCTGGCGGCGAGCCTCATTAATATCACTAACCGATATAGCCTGTGATTGGCTTAGCTCCTTGTCCAGAATAGCTGATAACATCGCCTCCCCCATAGCCCCACCACCAATAAATGCTATATTCATTTTGCCTCCCTCTCACCGAAAATGGCACGACCAATCCTGACCAGGGTGGCTCCCTCTTCAACAGCTACCTCAAAGTCATCGGTCATACCCATAGATAGGTGCTCAAGCCTAAATGAGTCCCGCAGTGCACGTAACTTCT
>Ga0209979_1005055_pt1 | contig 10557 bp, 10 predicted proteins | sample AnhtaG_FD_183114 | JGI IMG/M metagenome (GOLD analysis project Ga0209979, IMG submission 183114) | Deep subsurface microbial communities from Anholt, Denmark to uncover new lineages of life (NeLLi) - Anholt_01485 metaG (SPAdes) (version 2) | ecosystem: Environmental > Aquatic > Marine > Oceanic...
TGTTGCACACACCGATGATCAATGGAGCGTCATCTATGCGCTCATGCTGAATGTTCAGTATCTCTGCCATAGTAGGGCAGAGTGTACAAATAATTCCCGATTATGCCACTCAATTTACGCGAAACTACAGTAACGGATAGTGTTTCACCATTTCTTCCTGACGCCTCGGCGTAGTGAAAGGAATTGGCGGTTTTGGCCCGAAGCAAATCCACCAGTTCGGATTCCAATTGGTCAGAAATGGTGGCATACCCAGATGGCTCCGTGATTGTCATGCCACGCATTTCTAACGTGTCAGCGAAGTTCAAGCCGAATGTAATAATCACTGGCTCATTACTCGTGCGCCGGAATTCCCAGTTGCGCAGAATGTCGATTACTTCGCGTTCTGAGACTTCACCGCTTTCTAGCAGTGTGCCTAATCCACCGAGCACTTCGCCTGTCTGGGCAGTGGCCCTGAGCCGCTCTAACTCATTCACGACCCTGGAAACTCTGTTACGTGCGAGAGTCAGGTAGAAAAGTGTTGCGCGCTTTGGGAACAGGGTGTCACTCTTGCGAAGGTTACATGAAGCCCCATGAGAAGGAACTAGATTCGACAAGCCACCAATTGAGAAGCCAGGAAAGTTCTCTACGATTCCGTAGTCCCGCAAAACCGCGTCAAGTTGGGTGCTGTCGTCTACAAGGGACTGAGGCAGAACGTGGTCAATATTCAGGTTCATGAAGTCGACCGGCTCGCCACAGTAAAAGCACTTCATGTCATGAGCTCGCCAGAGAGCATATCTGGTCGCGAAAGCTCTGGGGTAATGTCTCATAAGTGACACCTATCATGGATGAGTAGGCCAGCTAACGATTCGAGCTGAGCCGCCGCGCCGGGCCATGCAAAACCAGCCTCGCCACAAGACCGACCACAAATGCAAAAACGCCGCTGTTTTCGAGCGCCGATAGGCGCGGTCGGCTCCAGCCAGGGGTTAGCCTGCTTCAGATGGAAGTTGCTCTCCTCAAGTGACATCTATGCTCTTGACTGCAACTCTATATGGAAACTTGGGATAGCAATTCGACACTAGCTCAAGCACCTTGTCAACGCATCTGCAAGCGTCTGGTAGAACATCGGGCAAAGTGCGTGCTGATTCTCTTGGGATTCGATGAAGCCTGTGCAACGGATTGCCGCAGGTGTCATAGACCGTGTCACGTATGGCTCCCCAGTGACCGTGTGCAAATGTGGATGTCCACCCATAGAATCGATCATACTCATCCTTGACTCCTGCTACTTCGCTCAGTTTTCGAGCGTCCAGTTTTCCCCAGTGCCCCAGCTCGATTGGCAGGGCCTCTTCCCAAACATCCTCATTTGCCAAACGCTCTAGCGTCTCAATGTCCACAAAACTCACTTCCTCATCCATCTCTTCAAGTTTTAGATAGGCAAGTTTTGCTTGTCCAGAGCCAAATGCCCTATACGATTTCCATAGTTCTGGATCCTCTTCATGTGCAAGATACGCCAGAGAAATCAGACACTCAACAATCGCCCGCAATGCCATGCGGGCGGCAATCGACTGACTAGCCCCAATACGAAGCAACTCTTTCAGAATACTCAAACAGTACAGCCCAATCCCAAACACAGTATCGTGACGCGGGTCAATGCCGCTTGTGGTTCTAGTTTGTCGATTGTGCTCGACCAATTGTGTGTACACTTCTTGCACCCGATCAGTTGTCGTCCCAACCTCTGGCAAGGTTGCTGGTCCGCTGAACTTGAGAGGAAAGCACGGAGTGTCGGACAAGCATTGTGCCCAGAACTCGTTTGCCCATTCTCGTTCCTCTTTTTCCAGGTTCCTAAACGCCATCTCCGTTGCACGAATGGTGGGGCGGACCTTCCTCATATCGCCGTAGTCAGGATAATAGGCAATCTCCTTAACAAACTCTGACGGCATAGCAAGTTTGCCGGTGCTTAGCATACACATCACACGCACCCACCGGCAGTCTGTAGATTCGTGCGACTGATGATCAAGCGTTAAAGCCACGGCCGCCATAAGTCGTCGCCAGTCGGCATCTGACACGTGTTCATCTAGGATTTCAAGCCACCTGTCACGTGCTGGCAACCGTTGAAGCAGAAGCAAGGGCGACAAAACTGCCCGATGGGAGTCCGTTGCAGCGATGGTTCTCAGTAGTGGTCTTGATATTTCCGTGTCCATCTTCGACAGCCCAGTGTGAGTGACGTCGTATATGAAATCTTCATCAGGAAACTGGCTCACATAGTCAGCCACCCTGCGAAAGGTGTCAAGAGCATCCCGACGAGGCAAACCGGCTATCAGCAAAGCTGCCCACAGCATTTCCGGCAGCCAGTCGTGCATCCAAGAGGACGAACTGAGTTGCGGAATGGTAGCCAGCGGTGGTGTGAGTGTCTTCTTGTGGCGTCGATGTTCGTCAATCGTAGAATGACTTGTTTGCTTGCGCCGTCGTTTTCTTGACATCTCTTGTAGTAGTATCGTCAAACCTGTGATCGCTGAAGCAGGGTCTGGATGGAAATGCGGCGCGCTTGGTCGTAGGGTTCAGTGACTTATCCACCAGGTTTCCCGGTGGGCCTCAGCCTGACTCCCATAACCCACGTTTCCGCAAGCCCCCTCTCTCATCCCGGACAGTCGGTTCTCCCGAGTCCGGTTGGCGGCAACAGCATTTCCCCAGAGACCCTTCCCACCTGACCCGAAACTTAAGTGCTTGCCCACATACGTCCCTCGACCAAGTAGTTTGATCTCTAGCTCGACACTCATTGAGGTTGGCACTGCTACCCGGTCCACCGTGTCCGGACAGTGTTTCCTTTGTGCGCCCGCTGTTTACCGAGAGCCCCTTCGCCCTTTCGAGGTGTTACCCCCTCTTGGAGTGACGTTCCCGTCACTTAGGAAGGCATTGCCCTTCCCTCTTCGCTACTACAGGCTCATGCGCCAGTCCTAAACCCTCCCATTGTCTATGGTTTTCCCTCGATCAACGGGTCTTTGCAGGTTGTTGCAAGTCCCTGCTGGGAGCAGGACCTTCCCGACGTTATCTCTGTGAACCCTTCGCTGCGTGCCTGGACCCCTACCCCGGCTGCTCCCGTAGTGCATTTACCCGTTTCTTCCTACGAGACATCGGCCTTCCCCACCGTTAGACTGGGTCGGCGCTTGGCAACATTCCGTACAGCGACTTCAGTACGGTGCTCTATCTCGAGGCTGCAGTCATTCCGTTATGTTCAGGCCCGCAAGTTTGCTCGCCACCCCGGTCGCTCCTACCGATATAGTTCGAAGTCTATATGGCAGCCGTGGCTTTTCCATCTGAACAACTCTTGGTTTGTTACCTCCCCAAGCCCCAGATATGCTAGCTGTCTGAATCGGGTAATTGACAGCAAGGGACTTTCACCCCATAAGATTCACAACCTTGTCGGCTGTCCCCTAACGATGCGCATCACCCGCTCGCGGCAGCGCGTCGGTGTGCATGCGCTTGTTAGGGGTTCATTCTTTCTTCTGCGACCAGATTCTCAGCCAAGGTGGCGCGAACGATACGTAATGCTCCCACGATCCAGGTTCCGCATTCCGGTCGCCTTCTGGCTCTTCACGGACCTTCAGTATTGCGAACCCCCGATCAATGAGGCCATTGATGATGGTGCTCAAGAGATGGCGGAACTGGTGAGGCGACGGCACCCGCTTCTCGTTCCCGTCGGCGTCATCGAAGTTCCAATACGGGTCCCATGTGGTGATCTTGCCGCCTTCAACGTAGGGGAGCCGGATTGGATAGCCTTCTCCCTTCCACAGATCCTCCTTCCGCCACTTGCTTCCCCAGCATCCGTCAACCCACGAGCCATGGACGAAAGGGTTGTGACACATCAGCTCGTACTTCCCACCAGGCCTGAGAACGCGAGCAACGCCGTCAAAGACGCCATCCACCTGTGGAACAAAGTTTATGCAGTACCCTTGGGATACTATGCCAAATTCGCCCTCGTCGAAAGCCGATAAATCGCGCACGTCCCCTTGCACGGTGCGAATCTCGAACCCGTAGTGGGTCGCAGCTTCACGGTCTCGGGCCAACTGCTTCCCGCTTTGGTCGAAGACCGTCACCTGGGCACCGAGCAGAGCGAAGGCAACTGATTGCTGTCCTCCGCCGTTCGCAAGACACAGAACCCTGCGTTCGCGGAGTTCACCGAGGACGCTGTCCTCGTCAACAAGCGCCCGAGCTTGTTCGCATGTCATATTGAGCATCGGCCGCGAGCAGCAGACGCCAGCGTCGACAAGCGAATCCCATTGTCGCTTGTTGTATGCAATTATGTCATCCTCGGACACGTCGGTACTCCTAGCGAAAAAGCTCAGCCGCCACCCGGCTTTGCAACGTGCCTCTCTAGAGGTTGCAGGTTTTCTGCGTAACGGACTGCTTTCAGCGGTGTTCCCCAGTCAATGTCTTTGGATTCGCCGTCGAGGCCGAAGCCCATTGCTTCATAGAACCGTCTTGCCTGCTGGTTGCCTTCTAGCACCCAAAGGACAGCGTGCTCATATCCCCTGGATTTGAGGATCTTTTCGGCCTCCTCCGCAAGCCTCTTGCCTATTCCTCTGCGCCAGTAGTCGGGCGAAATGTAGATTCCCCAGATCTCCCCTGTGCGACTGGCATCAAGATCTGGATCGCGGGCAGCGTCCAGCGTGAGAAAGCCCACGATTTCCTGGTCTAGTTGAACCACGTATGTTTCCTCCGCACCTGTGGCCAAGGACTCTCGAAAGCATTCTTCTCTCCACTGGTAGCTAAAGCCTTGAAGGGATGACTCAGGAACTAGCTCACGGTAAGCTGCACGCCAAGAATCAACGTGAACTCTGGCAAGCACTGGCGCGTCGTCTACTCTCGCAGGCCGTATGTTCATGTCAAGCGATCCTCTCGCAGTGAAGCACTGATTGGACTGAGTGTGCTCTGGTTTGCGCGGCTAACGGCCAGTGTGCGCCGCGCGCACCCGCCCCCGCCAGCAAGACCCGCCTGAATCACCAGCACCACCGCAGGCACGACACGGTGACTTAGCGCAAGGGTGGGCGTCGGCTCCACACAATGTTAGGCGGACTCATTCATAAGTGTCATCAAAAGTCGCCAAAATCAAACAAGGGACGAACCCTTGGATGTAATTCATCAACGGAGAGACAGCCCGCAGCATATTTACGTGTCTCCTCATCAGCCTGACGGAGACGGCCAGCTAGGACCATCGCTTCGCCTCTCTCCTTCGGCTCCTGCATTAACTGTCCAAAGACCCGAAGCACGTGCCAGCGATTATGACTGACGCCGATCTCCATTGCACAGTACACTAACATCGCACGTATCTCGGAATCGGAGATTGCATAAAATAGCCGTCGGCACTGATTCCCAATCTTGTCAGTATATGAGAAAGCCCAACTCTGCCCGATCGCCAATTCCACGAATTGCTCCAGGAGTTGCCTCACTATTGTAGGATTTCGGCTATACATCGCGGCAACCGCCCTTGGGTCGAGTTGCATTATTGTTTCGTGAAGGAGATCTTGGTTGTCAGAGTGCTTGACGATGAGTTCCAAGAACCTGTCGAGCATATCCGCGTCACAAACGCCGGGTGCTGAGAGTTCCGCCACAAGAAGCGTTAGCTCATCTACTTCTGTATCGCGTCGTGAGACGTCAAACAGACTCAGCCATACCTGTTTCAGGTCGGAGACTGTCTGGAAACGTTTACCGGGGTCCGTCTTGGTGGACCGATCCACGATTAGGGCAATTCCAGGTGGTAATACCGAAGTGTCTTGAATCGCGGGGGTGAGAGGTCCAGTATAGAGTTCGTATAGCATTCTCCCAAGACTGAAGATGTCAGATCTTTCGGTAGCACGTTTCGCGTCAACCAACTGTTCTGGAGCCATATAGAGAGGAGTCCCCATCCTGTCCCCAGTACGCGTAAGTCGCGTGGATTCTGAGTCGATTATCCTCCCGAGGCCAAAATCCGACACCACAACATCGGTATCGCTATTCAATAAGACATTCTCAGGTTTGAGATCGCGATGAATGACTCCCTGTAAATGTGCGTACTCGATTCCATTGAGAAGAGCAGTAAAGATCGGGTAGATACGCGATTCGTCCCCAATCAACGATGGGAGTTCGGTCCGCAGCGAGCGTTTGTAGAGCGGCATGATGTAGAAATACGGCTCCCGTTGGAATCTCCTTTCAACAATTCGTATCACGTTTGGGTGATCCAAGCTCGAAAGTATTCGGACCTCCCTGATGAAACGCCTAACATCATCGGAGTGTGTACCGCTCTGAAGCTTCTTCTTCGCGAAAGACTGATAATCAACATCTCTCCTGCAGAGCCACACTTCTCCAAAGCCGCCACTCCCGATTGATCTAACATCTTTGTATTCCATTGAATCGCTCCTTGTTCCCAAATCGTGCGCCTAACGGTGGAGCTGAGGCGCAGCGCCGGGTTTGCACTAGCACCCTTGCTCACCAACTACTTCCTGGAACGAACCGCCGATGCTACTCAGCGCCGAAGGCGCTGTCGCCTGCAGCGAGCGGTTAGCTCCCCTTCGACTTCGTGGGGGAAATGCCTGCTTCATCAATAAATCTCCTTCGCATCCCTGGGCAGGCATCTCACATGTTTTAGGTGCGCACTCACCCGCTCGTCATCCTCATGCAGATAATCAAAACCGAAATGCTCAGCCACCTGAATGGCTAGCCTCCTGAACAGATCGCACGTCGTGTACAGCGCTGCCCAGGTATTCTCGTAGCCAGCATCCGAGTATGTTTTCTGAAGCATCTCCCATAGCTCTGGCTCCAGGTACTGCTGGAGGTATTTGCCGAATTTGCCAGGGTTTCGGGAGAACTGCGTCCTCAGGCCTACATACCAGGCGATCATTTTCATGAGTTGATCTCGAACGAAATGATCTAGGAAGTATTTGGCGAATAGGATTTCCTCTCTCCACAAGCCCTTGGCCACATAGGGGCTAACCCACCAAAACTCGTTGCAGCAATCCACGAACGCTTTGGCCGTGGGCGGTTTCGGAAGATAGTCGCTTTCGTTCGCCGGGGCCAACGGTTCGATATGCCCATCCTTATCTAAGAGTATCAGGCTCAGACTGTCTTTTCCAAGTTCATTGAGTTTTGCGAACGGGTAAATCGCCAAGTCTATTCGGTTGCCATCGGTGAACTGCATCAGATAGGTAAAACTGCCATCCTGGCTCGGGGGCGGATCTTGCATGTCCTCAGGCATTTGTATAATCATGATCTCACCGAAGCGTTTGATCCATTCATAGTTATACTTGAAGGGGGCGACATCGGCGACGACGTAAACAATGTCAAAATCCTGCAAGAGGTCCCGCGGCGCGTTAGGGTTGGCACGTGAGCCGTTCATGATCACGGCCCGTATCCGCTCATCCTTCTTGGCGGTATCTACAATGAGCTCAAGCATTTCTTGTTCGCTACGCATGTTCCTCCTGAATATGGCAGCTAACGGTGGCGAATTCACCCGCCGCCGGGTTTCGCACTGATACCCAACTTGACCCAAAACGCCGCAAATCCAAGACCGACTGCAATTGGAGCCTCGATCAGGCGGTCGGGTGCAACGAGTGGTTAGGCAGCAGCCCCAAAGAAGAAAGAACCTTGGAGTTAGACGAGATTCCCACTCGCTCCTTCATTCACTTTCGCCCGACAAACAACCCGTATCCGAAATACTCCTCAAGGTTCTCGGGTGTGACCCCACCCTCTCGTACTCCCTTCACGAATCTCCTGTAAGCTGCACTTCTGACATAGAGTGACAGCATTCTCCACAGCACGCGCAGCATTCCTCCCAAACCATACCGCCGCAGTATCCCTCTTGCCTCATCTTGGGTGTTGATTTCGTAGGCCCTCACGGTTATCTCTCTCAGCCCAGCACCCTCCAGCAATCCCACCCAAGCATCAGAAGTCAGAGGTTGCACGTTGGCACCCACATCCTGCGATGCCCAGGCGACCACTTCTCGTGGCGGCGGTACCTTCAGCCACATTGACTCGTTGAGCCCGACGTATCCTCCCGGCTTCGTCACCCGCACGTACTCATTGACCACTCTCTGTTTGTCTTCTGGAAAGGAGGTTACGGACTCGGTAATGACTGCATCGAAAACGTCATCCTCGAAAGGCAGGTCTTGTGCATCTGCTACCCTGAATTCAGCCCTATCCGCTACCTTCTCTCTCTTCGCCCTTTCCTTGGACCTCTCCACCATCCTCTCAGAAATGTCCACGCCGACCACTCGACAACCATACCTTTTCGCGATGAAGCAAGGCGTCACCCCAGCGCCGCAGCCCAGATCCAAGACGTAGTTGCCTTCACCTATGTGAGATAGCTCAATGAGCGCTTCTGTGGCCTCGAGTCCTCCGACGTGTTTCGTGAGACCCACCTGAGCCGCAAAGTCGAAGAAGGTTGGTTGATTCTCCATTTGATCACCCCTTCTCTTGATGGCGTTCAATTCGCCCCGCTCTGTGGCTGCTGCCTAACGGCATCGAGCTCACCCGCGCGCAAAGCGCGTCGGGTGCAGCGAGTTGTTGGGCGGCAACTTGCGGCTAATCGCTTGAAAAGTACCTGATCCAGCAGTTCAGCGTGAACAGTTTCTCGAACCCCATGGCCAGATAGAATGGCTTGTCGGTACCCACATAGGCCACGGTTGCTCCAAGCTCACCGCAGCGCCGAATACCTTCCAGCACCGCAGCAGTGCCGAGCCCCATGCGCCGGTAGTCAGGGTCAGTGGCGACAGGTTCCACATAGCCGAATCTGTTGACCGGGTCAAACCACAAACCGCCGAATGCCACGAAAGCACCGTTGGGGGCCTCAACCACAATCGTAAGGTCGTTGCGGAAATGTGGCCCTGACTGCATCTTTTTTCGGCCTTTGGAGCCGTCGGCGGGTGGCTCACCGGGATGATTGAACCCGCGCCAGAGCACGCGGTCTATCTTGGCAAGGTCATTGTCGTCGGCCAGGCTCTTGAGTCGGAACCCGTCAGGTAGGCGGATGGGTGGAAAGCGATCCGGGATCACAAACTGCGACATTGGCCGGTGCGACCCCGGCTCCTTCTCGTAGCCCCGTGACCGCACCACGTGTTCGAACGCAGTATCAAAATCATTCACATATGCTTTGAGGTACCGTTTCCCCTCGTCAGTTGTGCCCGTGAGATGCTGCTCGGCATATGCGACCATCTCTGGTGTCAGATGCACGTAGGCCGGGTGTATCTGAAAGAACGCTTCACCGAGGCGCAACTCGTATAGGGTCACGCCCACCATTGTCCCCGCGTCTTCCCATATCCCGATCCGTGGCACTGACTCCTCGTCAAACCATGGATGCGTGTAGGCGTACTCCCATATCGGCTGAAACCAGTTGCCATCGCGGTTGTTCGGCCGGTATAGACCGTACAGAAAGTCGCTGATTGCCGGGAAATCTACTGGCCCGGCACAGGTGCGCATCTTAACTGTCATAGAGTGCTCTCTCCAGGATCTGTTTCTTGTCTTGCTGTTCGCTGTAGCCAGTTCCGCCCAACGGTTTTGAGCTGAGGCGCCGGGGATCGGTCCACCGTAGGCAATCCCAGTAATTCCATCATACAAATTCATATGCAAATCCCGCCGCATCCTCGGTCGCCTCCAGAGAATGGTTATGCTGCCAATTGCGTCAAATATGTTCTAAGACTTTTTTGATTCTCGATCTAGATAATCAATCCAGTGCTTATTAATAGCCGTTTTCATCCGAGCAAACTCTATGCGTTTGCGTAGCGATATCCCAGGATATGAATACTTATTGCCTAAAGTGTCGTAAACATCGGCTCCAGTTACTTTTATGGGTACATCTGCTTCTTCAGATCGGGAGTAGATGGGAAGCCAGACATCCAATGGTTGTCCTTCATCAACCTCCTGTCCACCTGCGAAGCTCTCGAGTAATGGCTTAGATGATGGAAAATTCACATGCACAAGTTCTACCATTGCAGGTCTTCTTCCAAAATTAACTACGCGGACATGGAATGATGTGCCAGCACCAGTTTCAGGTCGATAATCAAGATTGACCCTGAGGTCTGATCTGTCACGACGGTATGCTCGCCATGATACAAACATTGAGATAGTCGAGGCCAGTAGGGCACAAGCTGCAAGTAATCTTGCCCAATAATCCATAAGAAAACCCCCTAGAAAGATACGGCAGCATAACAGAAAAGCTCACCGGCGCGGCGGCTAAGTGCGCGAAACTTCACGCACGATCAACGCTAACAACGAAACGCCCGCCGATTAGCCGCGTCCGGTGCAGCGGGTGTTAGCCGACCTGACCCAGTTTCTGTCATTGCAATTGGGTAATTGCCTCTTCATAGGTACTGCCGTACACACGATAGAAGTTGCTGACCTCCAAGACTTCCCACCATGGCATCAGTTGTTCAATGTGCCTTAGCGGAAGAGAATCGACTTCGCCGATTTCTAATTCAGGAAATACTAGCCTAACGCTCGAGTTTCGCGTAAATTTGACGAGGCTTTCCCGAATTATCAGTAATGTGCCAGGTCGGTGTAAAGCGATATTGGCAGACGCAGGTATCTCAGGATTTGCTTGTGAAGCGGCGAAAG
>Ga0209979_1005056_pt1 | contig 10557 bp, 10 predicted proteins | sample AnhtaG_FD_183114 | JGI IMG/M metagenome (GOLD analysis project Ga0209979, IMG submission 183114) | Deep subsurface microbial communities from Anholt, Denmark to uncover new lineages of life (NeLLi) - Anholt_01485 metaG (SPAdes) (version 2) | ecosystem: Environmental > Aquatic > Marine > Oceanic...
AGTGAACTCCGGGGGTATGGGTGGTGCTTCATAGTGCTGGCTAAGGCCATCCACCAAGCCAGCCACCAGCCAGGTAGTCTTACTGGCGGCGATTTTCCTTTTTAGATTTTCAAGGTCATCATCACGGTCATAGAGAACCGACAAAGCATTCCGAAGATGCTCCCGTCTCTCTTCCAAACCAGCCTTCAGCCTGGCTACCATGCCTTCAATTTGCGAAGCCACCTTAGTTAAATCTAACACATCACTCTCACACTATTTAGCCTCAACTCTTAGGCCTTCTTAATGGCTATCTACTTGGTTGATTCCTTAATCCATTTCAGGTAATCCGGGTTGCCCTTTTCTATCGGTAATGAAACAATGCACGGCACTTCATATGAGTGTAATTCTTTCACCCGCTCAATAACCTCATCAGCTAACTCGGCTTTGGTTTTAACCAACAGGGCTGTCTCCTCTTCTTCCTCAATTCCCCCTCCCCACCGATAAATAGATTTCACAGGATGGATATTGACACAGGCAGCCAGTTTTTCTGCTACCAGCGTTTTGCCTATTCTCTTGGCTTCCTCTTCATCTTTAGTTGTTATATAAATTGAATGATACTGCATATAAAGCTCAACCTCCCTTTAAGAGTACAATAATTTGAGGAGCTGGATAAATTTCTCGTCCCTTGCCTTAACCCTTTCATCCTGACCTTTGTCGAAATAACCGATGCCATAATCAAAGAAGCCTTTCCTGCTTTTTAATCCCAGCTCACCAGCCTCTACCATTCTCTTAAGCTCCTCAGGTGGTTCATGGGTATCGCTAATCACTTTAAATAATCGGTCGGCAATGTTATACCATATATCAAGACCACCCAAATCACAGGTTTCTAGCGGTCCAATAGCTGCCAGGCGAAAACCAAAACTCCCCTTCACCACAGTGTCAATGTCTTCGGGGCTGGCAATGCCTTGCTGCCAGAGTGACCACACTTCGCGAATCAGCCCCATCTGTAAGCGGTTGACGATAAAACCAGGGGCCTCCTTCAGGATTTTTATCGGCATTTTCTTGACCTTCTTGAGCAGAGCATAAATCAGCTCCATCGTCTCATCGGAGGTCTCCTCACCACGCACAATCTCGACTGCCGGTACTATGTGGGGAGGATTCATCCAGTGGGTAATAAGTATCTTGCCCTTTCTTTTGCATTGGGAAGTAAATTCTCGCAGGACTAAAGAGGATGTGTTACTGGCAAGGATAGTATGCTCGGGACATAAGACATCAAGGTTACTAAAAATCTTTCTCTTTACCTCCGCATCCTCCAAAGCGGCCTCGGTAACAAAATCGGCATTTTTAACTGCCTTTTCAAGGTCAGTGGTAGTAGTTAGGTGTGATAGAGTTTCCTCAATCATATCTTGAGAAATTAGGCCACTATCAGCAAAGGTTTTAAGGTCATCTCTGATGTGGCTCATGGCATTACCAAGAATCATGTTGCTTATATCATTCAAGGCTACCTCATAACCACCCAAGGCATAAGTGAGACCGATTCCATGTCCCATAATACCAGCCCCGATAACACTTATATTTCTAATGTCTTGTAACTGCAACTTCATGTCCTCCTTCCTCAGTTGTTTTATTATATCATTTATACCCGCAAAAACAATTTTCTAAAGAGGGTTTCCCTTGTATAAAGCCCTGTCACAATCGCTTGAGTAGCCTCAAGGTGAGTATTGAAGATAATCAGTGTTATAATGAAGCGTAAAACTCACATTTATTGGGGTTAAGAAACTACCCTCTAGTAAGGGCTTTATGCTCCCGATTCTATTAAGCGTAGTAGTAATATCATTATCCGGGGTGATGATGCCTGGGCCTGTGTTTGCCGTAACGCTAGCTAAGAGCTTGAAGTCTCCATGGGCTGGTACCCAGATATCCCTGGGACATGCGGTGATAGAAGTTCCTCTGATACTGCTAATATACTTTGGCTTCGCCCAATTCTTCCAGAATACCATTGTGCAGCTCGTTCTAGGCGTAGTCGGTGGTGGTATGATTATCTGGCTTGGTATCATTATATTCCGTGCCCGGGCCCAGGTAGTTCAGGGAAGCAAGGATTTGCCTTACAGTGCTTTTACGGCTGGCATCCTTACCAGCGCCTTCAATCCATTCTTCCTGCTATGGTGGGCAACTATAGGTAGTTTGCTTATTATGAGATTCCTCGATGTTTGGCATAACGGGTTAGTCGTGTTTATCGTGGTTCACTGGCTGTGTGACCTGGTCTGGCTTTCATTCGTTTCCAACTTGGTTTATCGAACCCACTCACTCTGGGGCAGGAAATTTCAAGAAGGACTGTTTATTGCCTGTAGCCTGCTGCTTGTGGGATTTGGGGGTTGGTTTGTGGTATCTGGCATTCAACTGGTGGTCTAGGCTTTTGCCAGTGGTATCAATATTGAAATTGTTAGTAACCTATCCCCCTGACCCCCTTCCCTTAATAAGGGAAGGGGGAGTGTAGGGAAGAGAGGGGCGAAGCCCCTCTCTATAATCTCTCTCCCTTAAGTAAAGAGGGTAGTTTGAAGAGGTTTCACCCCTTCAAACTACCCTCAGCAAGCGACCTTTATTGTGTGACGGTGAATAATCCCAACTATGCCCTTAGGAGTTTAAGAGGGGTGTTATCCCCTCTTACCGAAAAACCTTCCCTCTCTCTTTCCCAAGGAATAGGTGCTGGAGAGTCAAAGAGAGGCGAAGCCTCTCTTATATAATCAATCCCCCTTCCCCTTGATAAGGGGAAGGGGGACAAAGGGGGATGGGGTTACCAAGTAAAAACCTGACGGGGTGAGGTCAATAAACAATCACATTTGTTGCTTGCCGGATATTACATCTGGTATTATCGCAACTAGATTAACTCTGTGGAGAAAGATTATGAAAGTAGGTTTTGTCTATGACCCCATCTACCTTAAACATGACACCAGGCAACATGTAGAAAACGCCGGTAGGTTAAAGGCGATTATCTCCCACCTTGAGCAGACCCAGCTTATCCGTCAACTAACGCCTATTAAGCCTCGTGCTGCCTCCGTTGAAGAATTGTCACTGGTGCACCATAACTCCCATATTCAGGAGGTAGCGCAAAAGGGCAGTGGCTGGCTTGACCCCGACACGGTAATGTCGGCTGACTCTTATCAAGCTGCCCTTTACGCCGCCGGTGGTATCATTAAGGCAAGTGAGGCAGTTATGCAGGGAGAGGTTGGCAGCGCCTTTGCCTTAGTCAGACCTCCGGGGCACCATGCCACCGCTACCCGAGCTATGGGTTTCTGTCTGTTTAATAATGTGGCTATCGCTGCTAAGTATGCCCTGACCAAATATAATCTAGAACGCATAGCTATTATTGATTTTGATGTGCACCATGGTAACGGAACACAGGGAAGCTTTTATGATAACCCACAGGTCCTCTACACATCAACTCACGAGTTTCCATTCTACCCGGGAACAGGTAGCCTTGATGAGACTGGTAGAGGTGAGGCGAAAGGAACTACAGTTAATATACCCCTGCCGGCTGGCTGTGGTGATGCCGAATATTTGGAGGTCTTTGAAGAAATTATGGTACCAGTAGTTAAACGCTTTAGACCCCAGTTTATCTTGGTTTCCGCTGGCTATGACACACATTGGGCTGATGGACTAGCTATGATGCAGGTAAGTGTCACCGGCTTTGCCCAGATGGTAAAAATTATCAAGGGATTAGCTGACGAACTATGTAGTGGTCGTCTGGTTTTCACTCTGGAGGGTGGCTACAACCTTACTGCTTTAGCTGCCTCAGTGAAGGCCACCTTTGATGTTCTTTTGGGTAACACCAATATTGAAGACCCTCTAGGTCTATCACCGCGTGGATTGGCTGCGCCTAACATCACTCCTCTGATTAAGAAAATAAAGGAAATACACAACCTGCTTTAGGGTTTCGCCTTGCGTAGGCTACAGGAAACGGAGCACTGGTCACACTCTTCGTTACAGGGTTCACAATGAATAGTTATACTAGCCTTTTGCAGCTTATTTTCTATATCTTGTTCTAAGTGGTCACACATCCGGTGTGCTTCCTCCACGCTAGCATTCTTCGGCATTACTAGGTGCAGGTCTATGTAGCGCCGGCTTCCCGCTTTGCGAGTACGCAGCGCGTGGAAACCCACTAACTGACCGCCATGCTCATTAATACAAGACATTATTTCAGCTTCTTCTGCCTTGGGCAGCCTAACATCAATCAGCCCCCCAAATGACTTCCGCATTACATCATAGGCTGCTTTCAGAATAAATAAGGCTACTACCAGGGCGATAATCGGGTCAAGAATATTGAGTCCGGTAAAGCGTATCGCCACTAGCCCTACTAGCACTCCAGCAGCCGAGTAGACATCAGCAGCAATATTGCGTGCATTTGCCTCTAGCGCTACTGAATCTGTAGCTTTTGATACCTTTAGTAAGTGACGAGAGAGCCAGAGGCTGACTACCAAGGAAACTAGCATTGCCCCTATCCCGGCTTCAGTCAGCTCTACTGTTGTGCCCAATATTATCCGGCGCACCGCTGAATAGATTATCAAGCCACCGGCAGTAAAAATCAGCACCGCCTGGACTACAGCCGCGATATTCTCTACTTTACCATGACCGAAGGGGTGTTCCTTATCAGCGGGCTTGGTAGCCACACCGATAGCCAAGAAGGTAATAATTATGGCAAACAGGTCAAGGAAACTATCGGCTGCCTGAGCCAGAATGCTGATGCTACCGGTGATGACCGCCACCACTACCTTGAGTGTAATAAGGGCGGTGACGACAATAAGGGAAAGTTTAGCCGCACCACTTCTGGTAGAAAACATCGCCCATCACCTGCTTCTACCCTTAACCGCAGATATGGGTAGCCATTGAATGAGTCGGCCCCACTCCCCCTTCTCCCACACCACCAGCAGCGTGGGGGCAATACAGATTGAACTGAAAGTTCCCACAATAACACCAATCAGTAGGACTATAGCGAAATTCTGAATTGACACCCCGACAAAAAACAGCAGAGCCAGCACCACAAAGAGTGTGGTTAGGCTGGTATTTATAGAACGACCCAGAGTCTCAACCATGCTATTATTAACCACCACCTCAAAATCGGGGCTCACACCCAGTTTCAAATTCTCACGGATTCTATCAAAGACAACCACCGTGTTATTCACACTATAGCCAATAACCGCTAGGATGCCGGTAATAAACATTAGGTTTATCTCCCAGTCCAGCAGGCCACCAAGAATAGAGAAAACCCCTAATGCCACCAGGGCATCATGTGTCAAAGCTACTATAGCGGTGGTGCCATAGCGGAGAGGCTTAGGCATCCTGTGAAACGCCCAGGTAACATAAAGAAGCACGCCAATGGCAGCAATGGCCACCGCGATGGCAGCATTACTGGCTGTCTCCGTCGCTACCATTGGCGACACCGAGTAAAACTCGCTCTCGGTGAGACTACCAAACCTAGTGGTTAATACATCCTCTAGCTGTGTCTTTTCCTCCCCGCTCAATTCACGGGTGCGGATAAGGAAATCACCGTCTCCAGTGCGTTGAATAATGGTGTTAGGGTAGCCTAAATTAGCTAATTCCTGTTTCAGCTCTTCCTGTTCTACCTCCTGCTCAAAGCTTATTGTCAGGATAGAGCCGCTACTAAACTCAACCCCGGGCCTAAGACCAAAGACGGCTAGTGAAACGACACTGATAAGGATAACCACCCCTGAAATAAGCAAAAACCAGAACCTTTTGCCGATAATATCAAACATTATTTCTTCCCTGAATACACGCTGAATATTGATGTCCGCTGCCCCAAACGAGTGCCGATAAATAAGCGCAGTAATGTCCGGGTAACCACAATAGCCGTAAACATACTTACCAATACACCCATACCTAAGGTAAGAGCAAAACCCTGCACTGGAGCACTGGCGACAATAGTGCCGCCTAACACATACAGAATAATGCAGACAATAAGAGTGGTTACATTACCATCACGGATAGCCGTCCAGGCTCGGTTAAACCCAGTCTCAATAGCTGCCCCCAATGTCCGTCCGGTTCTAAACTCCTCCTTCATCCGCTCAAAGATAAGCACGTTAGCATCTACCGCCATACCTATGGATAGGATAAAGCCGCCTAGACCAGCTAAGGTGAGGACGACCGGTATCAACTTAAATATTGCCAATACCAATGCCCCATAAAAAATCAAAGCCAGGCTGGCGAGAACTCCCGGCAGGCGATAGTAGATAATCATAAATAACATCACGATTAGTATGCCAATTATCCCCGCCTTAACACTCATATCAACAAACCTAGCCCCTAGTATAGGGGATACAGTTTGGTCATAGAGTATTTCCAGAGGCACAGGTAGGCGACCGGCATTAAGTTGTACAGATAAACTAGTTGCCTCATTTAAGCTTAATCCTTCAATCTGACCCCTATCTCTAATAGTGCTGCGGACAATAGGGGCAATGGGTAAGCCATCCTCTCCCAATAGAGCCACACTGCCCTCAAATATACCCAGCGGCTTATTTATAAGGCGACTGGTAACTTCCTCAGAAATTTTGCTCCCTTCTTCATCCCATTCAAAAACCAGTAACAGTCTACCCATGCTATCCTGAGATACATAGGTATTCTCTTTGAAATAGCGGCTGGTTAGCTCCTTCTCCTGCCCATCAATTACTGCTGTAGCCGGTTTCCATCGGCCCAGCTCATTTTCCCACTTCGCCTCTTCATCCTCAGCCGCCAGCTCCCCGAACTCCAGTAGCGCCACCCGTGACAGCCTTTCCTTTTCTTTATCAGTAATACTGAGTCCCGGCAATTGAACCAATATACGGTCTTGACCCTGTTTCTGGATAACTGGCTCGATTACTCCCAGGGGGTTGATTCGGTTATTGATAACCTCAATTACTCCCTCCATAATACTGGCTTCCTCACCCGGCTCAACGTTGGATAAATCAGCTCGATAAACTATGTGAAGACCACCCTGCAAATCCAAGCCCAGCCGCATATACTCCCTCCCAAACAGGGGGTAGGCAAGGGCACTGACGGCAAAGGCGAAGATGGCTAATATGGCTATAAGAACCAGTGTATTTCCTCTGGGCATAGCTATTGTTTCCTCACCTCAATTATTAGCTGCCTACGGATATAGGCTATGGCCTCCCCCCGGGTAGCTAGCTCCCCGGAGGCTTGGGCTTCACGCACTGCCTCCAAAAGCTCCCCAATCTTAGGTCCTGGGCTCAGGCCAAAGATACTTATCAGGTCATGTCCATCAACCAGTTTGGGTGGGGTGACCACACTCTCCTCTTGAAAACGCTGAGAAAGCACATACTCCACCATCTGAGCGTGCTCCCGCCACTGAGTCAAGTCCAGGTGTGGACCTCTAGTGGCTAAATGGTCAGCCAAACTCAGGAAAAGTATATCAATACCAGCCTCACCGGTATCACGAAAGTAGCGATAGATAGCCCGGCGGGTGGGGAGCCCGGTATGGCTCATCTGCATTGGCCTCAGGTGATGCTGCACCATAATCTCTACTAGCTTTACCTCTTTGCCACTAAACCTGAGTCTTTCCAGGATATTGACCGTCGTAGTCGCCCCCTCCTTAGCATGCCCGAAAAAACGCATCCGTCCATCAGCGTCAATAGTCTTGGTCTGGGGTTTAGAGATATCATGGAGAAGCGCCGCCAGTTTGAGTAGCGACCCCCTGGTGCTACCGTGGCTAACCTCTAGCGCAAAGTGCTGAGACAGCAATTCCGGCCACGGGACAGCCGCTAAGACCTCGTCAACGGCATACTCCCAGGTTCCCTGCCTGAGTAGAAAATCAGTGGCAACTACTGTCTGTATAGAATGGTCAAAAACATCCCAGAAGTGCTCTTTGGGCTGCACCGCCCCCTTGGTCTGAGCTAGTTCTGGAATCATAACCATGAGTAAACCCAGCTCGTCAAGATAGGCCAAGGATTGCCCGGCCTGCGGCATCGCCAGCAGCCGAAGTAGCTCCTCCCTTACTCGCTCACCGGCTACATTAGTTAGAAGATGACAGTAGCGCCGAATTAGCGACTCGGTCTGCGTATCAATACTAAAACCAAGCTCGGCAGCCAAACGCACTGCTCGTAGTAAGCGGACAGCATCCGACTGGAAAGCCGTCTCCGAAACAGTCCGAATCACACCCTGGTGCAGGTCACCTAAGCCATGAAATGGGTCTATGAGCTGAAGGTCGATGTAACCCTTGCCTAACTGGCTAAGGTCAATGGCCATGGCGTCTATAGTGAAATCCCGCCGTGCTAAATCCTGCTTAATGCTGCCCTCAAATGTGGAGAAATCAAGTTCCCACCTACCTGCCTCATTAATTACCACTACCCTACCCACTCTATTTATCTCATCCAGCAAAACATACTTACCGCCAAGAGCAACAGCTACTTTAGGAGCAATCTCCAGTGCATCTTCAGCTACCGCAATATCAATATCAGCCGTATCTCGCCCCAGCAGCACATCACGCACCAGGCCACCAACCAGATACGATTTTGCACCCTGTTTGGTGAGAAAATGGCTTACCTTGGTCAATAGTAATGAGGTTTTAGACTCAGGCTCTAGCTTCAAACTTTCGTCCACCTTAATGCATCTAAAGCTAAACTATACTCCAAAGATGCTATTTTATCAAGGGGTAGGGTTAGAGATTTTTTATTGACCTCACCCCCCTTAATATTTATTTGGGAACCCTCCCCCTTTATCCCTCCCTTGGTAAGGGAGGGGGAAGAATACTAGAAGAGAGGCGAAGCCTCTCTTTGACTCTCCTCTAGTAACTTTCTCCTTGAAGGGAGAGGGGGAAGATATAAAAAGGGGCTTCACCCCTCTCTTCCCTTATTAGGGGAAGGGGGCAGGGGGATAGGTTGCTAAACAGCCTGCGGAATTGAGGTTACCTATTAACGGTAGCTTGAGCGGTAGAGCCTCCACAACTAGTTCCCCCTTTGATAAAGAGAGGAAATAAAGGGTGAGGTTGATAAACAGCTCTACTCAATGAAGGTAACTACTAGTGGCCACTTTGTTCCAGTTGGAACCTTTTCACCACTACTTGGGGGTGGACACTGCTTAGAAGCGCGGTTATTGGTTTGCTTTGGTTAGGCTCCTGGCAATGCTCTTTAACATGGAGAGGATGCCGAGAACAGCACGCTGCACCTCAATCGGCTCTTCAGCCAGTACCTTAGCCACATAGGGGTCTAACTGTCGGCCACTATAAACTGGATGGGCCTCGGCTATGCCAGGGGGTTGGGGGGACAGGTAGCCAGCCAGAGTAAATAGCTCATCCTCTTCAAAGCCTAAAGGCTTGGCAATTCTCCGCAGGATTGAGGCAGAGGGGAACCGCTCTCCTCTTTCTACGCGACCCAGATGGGATGCAGATACACCTGACAACTTAGTAAGCTCCCGTAGTGTTAGTGACATCCTGAGTCTCTGCTGCTTGAGTATTTCGCCTAGAGCATTCTTGCTATTATCGTTCATCTTCATTTACATTATAATTTGCCATTTGGCAAATGTCAAGATTATGACAGAATAGGCTATTATCAAGTATATCTTATCGTCACAGTCATGTTAATGACCCAAATGGGCTAAATTGTGGGGGTAAATTAGTCATAGGAAAAAAGGTTGACAAATGGCATATTTCGGGCTATAATGTAGCTATCTGACACTTTCAGAGGCAGCCATGATAATAAAGACTAGGATTTTTGACCTGTGTAATGGCCGATACAGCAACCTATCTGAGCTGGCCCAGGCTATGGGAATATCGGTAAGTCAGATTTACCGGGTGCGAGAAGGTAAGCGTCACATTAATCAAAAGTTCATCATTGGCGCCATAAAAGCCTTTCCGGAATACAAGTTGGATGACCTTTTCTATTTTGCCTCTGAGTTGACAACTGGCACCCCCAGTCATTAGACTCCAGCCTTAACTGCCACCAAAGTCAGCTGGCAACAAAAGACACCAGATAATTAGCCTACACCTAAAGCTGAGTTTCCTTCGGCTCGATCTTGCGTAGCTTATCCCGGCTGTCTAGATAATCAATATCAAGCACACCATTCAGGTGGTCTAAGACTACAAACCCACCGGGTCAATGTTCACTGCCCACCGCTGGGGGATAGGTAGCTCTGCTAGAAGAGCTGAAGGCTCGGAGCCACGAAGGATAATTTGCCAGCGAAACCTGCCCCGTAGCCTGTGGATAAAAGCTGGGGCTGGTCCAATCAGGCTAAGGTCAGCTATTCCCCTTGAGTCTATTTCCTGAATAATCAGACGTTTCATCCTTTCTGCCTCCCGCTGGCAAACTGCATCGTTAGTATGGCTATAAGTGAGGCAAGCCAGCCGGCTGAAGGGGGGATTATGAAGTTGGCGGCGATAGTCTATCTCTTTATGGTAGAAGGTAGCGTAATCATATTGGGCTGCCGCTTGTATCGCATAATGTTCCGGGGAGTAGGTCTGAATAATAACTTTTCCGCCTAAACTACCGCGCCCGGCCCTCCCCGCCACCTGACACAGCAATTGAAAGGTTCTCTCCCCGGCACGAAAGTCAGGCAGGTTCAGACCGGTATCAGCAC
>Ga0209979_1005057_pt1 | contig 10557 bp, 8 predicted proteins | sample AnhtaG_FD_183114 | JGI IMG/M metagenome (GOLD analysis project Ga0209979, IMG submission 183114) | Deep subsurface microbial communities from Anholt, Denmark to uncover new lineages of life (NeLLi) - Anholt_01485 metaG (SPAdes) (version 2) | ecosystem: Environmental > Aquatic > Marine > Oceanic >...
TATATCAACATTTCCTTCATCAAAATTCCTAAAATTGACTAATCTCCAGCTTAAACAGTTTCTTATAATCTGTTCTAATGGTAAATTTTTAAATGGCATTTTCACAACATCAACTATATGACCCCTTTTTTCTAGTTCATATTGTAATGATTCAATTAAAATTTCTGACCCACCATAGACAAAGGGGTATTTTATCCCACATATTATTATATTAAGATTATCTTTTCTCAAACTAAAATCTCTTATAAGTGGTTTAGTTTTGACAAAAAGTTTTATCTTGTTTAAATATTTTTTAATTTTTATAAATAAATTATTACGTTCAACAAGTTCATCTATAATTTTTTTTAGTACCTCATCTGTATTATCATTTTTATATGCATTTTCAACCATAAATATTCCTCTATTTATATAACTTATTAATAACTATTTTTTTATATTAATCTTAATTTTTTCTATAAAATCCATTATATCTTCACCCTCAGGAATCTCAAAATCATCAGGTTTTTTTAATTGATTACAAATTTCAAATTGACTTAAAGCTTTTCCATATTCCTGTTTCCCATAATATATTTTTCCTAAGATGTAATGAAGTTCAAAGTTCTTTGAATATTTAGTATTTGCAGTTATTAGTTCCTCAAAAGCTTTATCTAAATCCCCTTTTTTATATAATGTCCTTCCCATTCCAAAATGAGCTCCAAAATCCCATCGTCTAAGTTCTTGAGCTTTTTTATAATATTTTATTGCATTTTCAAAATCTTCACTTTTCTCAAATGCTGTTGCAAGTGCCACTATTGCATCAAAATAATCAGGTTTTATTTTTACTGCTTTTATTAAAAATTTCTTACTATTTTCAAAATCCTTTTCTTTTAAATATGCTCTTCCAAGTAGATTAAGTGCTTTATAATTTTTAATATTTAATTTAATTGATTTTAAAAGATAATCAATTGCTTTTGAAAAACTATTTTCTTGATAAAAATTATAACCCTCTTCATAATATTTTTTAGATAGATTTACAGCTTCCAATTGATAAAAAAAAGATAATAAAGAGATTATAACCATAAAAAGCAAAATAAAAATAAAGAAAGATTTAATTATATTTTTCCCAAATCTGTTTTCAACCCTGTTTTTAAAACTCAAAAGGTATTGATTAACTAATCCAAGAATAAAAAATGGTAAAGAACTTATTAAAAACCTCAACCAAATATTAGTTACTGTAGTTATTGCTAAAATTAAAAACACAAAAGATAGGAAAAAAAAGAATAACCCAAAAATAAAATAATAAGAGGTTTTTAATTCATAATATAGAGTACAAATGAAGAAAAGAATTAATATTATACTAGCAAAAATTGGATAAAAAATAAGCTCAGACACACAAAGATAAAAAATAATAAAACTAATAAATATAGCTGAAAATAAAATTTTGTTTTCCTCACTTAATAGAGAGTTAATAGATAACTTACTCATTTTAAACATAACTGAACCCTTATTAAAATCTAACAAAAAAATCCTTTTAAATAACTAAATAGAAAGAATTTTGAGTCAATCCCAATTTTTCTGTAAAATTCAAAGAGTCACCAATTCCTTCTTAATTTTTGATTTTTGTTTTAATTGAGTTATTTCTATCATGAGATCTTCATCAAAATCAGCAGCATTATCTTCTTTTAGCATTCTCATATATCTTCTATTTATCTGCCAGTCTTCATCTATCTCCATTAGTAGAGAGCATGCATATCTAATACATGATTCTCTGTTAGGAAATATGCCAACAACCTTAGAACGTCTCTTAAGAATGCTATTTAATGTTCCCTCTATTAGATTAGTAGTTCTTATCTTTCTGTGATGATGTCTCAGGTAACTGTAAAATGTTAATGTTTCCTCTACATTTTCATCTAAGAGTTTAGATACTTTGGGATAGCGCTCCCTGTATTTATCTGATATTAAATTTGCTATTTTAAATGCCATCTCTTTATCTGGGCAGTTGTATATCATCTTCAAATATGAACTCAGCATCTTCCTTTCTTTTGCTGGTACTTTAGAAAGTAAATTTCTCTCAAAATGAACCATGCATCTTTGATGAGGACTTCCAGCAAATTCTTCCTCTAATACTTTAACTAGTCCCTTATGTTTATCAGATATAGTAAGTCCTACTGTCTTTAGTCCTCTTTCTTTAAGACTTAATATGTGTTCTCTCCAGCTCTCTTCACTCTCATCTATTTTAATGTCAACTCCCAGTATCTTTCTATAACCGGTTATATCTACTCCCACAGAAATTAATAATGGTCTTTTTACTACTTTAGAATTTTCTCTTACATAGAAATAACAAGCATCTGAAATAATGTAACTATAATTTTCATTTAATTTCTGACTGCGCCAGGACTCTATCATAGGATCTAGCTCTTTCATAAGTCTTGAAACTGTTGATTTAGAAAAGCTTAAGTCAGATGATAACTTATCTGTTATCTTCTTTACTTTATTTGTAGATACACCATCTATTACCATCTGAATAATTGCTGAAATTAATGCCTTTTCACTTCTCTGATAATTTTCAAACATATCTGTTTTAAAAGGAAACTCCCTTATCTGTGGTTTTAATAACTTTAACTTACCTAACCTGGTATTAAGTTCTCTATTTTTGTATCCGTTTCTTAAGCCTTTTCTTTGTTTTTCATCTCGTATGTATTCTTTTACACCTATCTGCTTATCTCTTTCAATCTCTAACAATTCTTGAAGAACCTTATTTAATAGCTCTCTCATGAAGTCTTCATCTTTTTCTACTGCCTCTTGATAAATTTCTTTTAATTTAGTAATATTTACTTGGGTCATCTTTTCACCTTCCTTTTTAAATGTTTTTTAAAACATTATGAAGGATTTTGATGACCCATTCAAATTTTCAAAGAACAATTTTACAGAAAATATAACACAGTCCCAGAAATTTTATTAATTTATTCTTAAATATTTTATTATACATTCTTTTAATTTCTTATGCTAATCTCCATTTCATGTGATTCTATAAACAAACTCCTTATAATTTATCCTTATATTAGCGTAAGTTATAATATATGTATCCTAGAGCTAACAATCTGTTGTTACTCTTTTAACATTTATAACTTCAATACACTAAGTATTTTACTTGTTGAGATACTTAGTTTATTTTGTTAGAATAATAAAGTTATTACTACTTATAATTTTTATAAAAAGAATGAATAGTTTTATAGAAATTAGTGCTAGATTCTATTTCTAATCTTAAACTAATAAACAATTGGGAAAATAAGTGATTTATAAAAGTAATTCAAAAATAAAAAAGATACTTGAAAAGATTAAATTTTTTATATTAAAAAATAAATTAGAAATTTTCCTGTTTTTCTTTTTCTTATTAATTTTTGTTATTTACAGTTGGGATACAATAACTGACTCACAATGTCCTTTTCATTTTGATTCACATGAAACATGGATTTTTTCGAAAAATCTCATTCAAAATAAAAGTTTAATTTATTCAGATCCACTTTCAAAACTATTTGAACATAAGATTTTTTACCATTTTGGTGGTTATATCTCAAATAATAAGCTTTATACAATTAGAACATATGGAATAATACTGTTAACTTCTGTTGGATTATTATTAGGATATAAAGTACCATTTTATTTAATTTCTTTATTAGGAACAATTGGAGTTATTTTTTATTATTTATTTACTAAAAACATATTTAATAAAAAAATTGCTTTAATATCTACTATATTTTTTAGCTTATCATACCCAATGATCAATTGGAGCAATCAACTTATTAATAATGTTCCTGCTTTTTCCTTATTTATTACTGGTTTATATTTTGTGTCTAATATATTAACAAATAAAAACAATAGATTATCTAACTACATTCTTTCTGCTGTGTTTTTTTCATTAACAATTTGGATGAGGTATGAATATTTAATATTTATTTTATTTTTAATTCCCTGGATTTATAAAACAAGAAAGTCAATTAAATTAAGTTATTTTATTATATCTATATTAGTATTTATCTTTCTATTAACTCCCATGTTTTTGTTAAATTATTACTTACATAAATCCCCCTTTACTTTCGGATATATAATGAAAGATATTGAAATTCCTAAAAAATTGCCAAATAAAACGGTCAGAAATGAACTGCTTAATAAAATGGTAAATACTTTTTTATGGATATATAACCGTTTTTTATCAAAACTAATTAGATTAGACTTTATTACATTAATAAATAACCTAAAATATTATTTATATGACATATTTCCTGGATTAATAATATTCTCTATATTAGGATATCTTGCTATCTTTAAAGAAAAAGAAAAAAACAAACTAAATTTTGCAATATTTTCACTTATATCTTCAATATTTTGGATATTTAAATTAATTCCTAGGGGATTATTGAAACCAGAAGATATAAAAATTGATGGTCCAATTCCCAGATATTTCTTATTGATTTATTGCACTGTTACACTGATTTCAGTATTTTTTATTTTTTATCTTTCTAAAAAATTTGAAAAAATAAAAACAATACATTATCTTATCATTACATTATTAATTACCATTACAATTTTAAACACATTCTCATTATTAACAGGGAGTGGAGGTACAATTTCTGCCCATAATTTGAAGAAACAAGCACATAAAATAAACCTATACATAAAAGACTTTCCAGATAACTCAATAATTGTTGGAGACCGAAGATTCTTTTTACATGGAATAACAGAGAGAAAAACATTAGATTTATCTAAAATCGAAATAATGGAAAAAAATGAAAATTGTATAGTAGCTACAAATTATATAAAAACTATAATTAATCTTAATTATCCTGTTTATATTATTGAAAAAAATTATCTTAATCTAACAAATTACATACAAGAAAATGAAAAAAACTTAGTTATCAAAAAAATTATATCAGAGGATTATTTTGAAATATATAAAATCTTTTATAGAGAAAAATAATGAGAACCTTAAGCTTTTTCTCAGGATAAATAGTACAATATTCTCAATTATAACTGTTATTTATTTATTATTACTTATAATAAATCAGTTCTGGAATAAAATCTTTCAAGAATATCTAAATATAAATGCAATTTTTGTCTTATTATTAATAAGTGGAGCACTCTTTGTATTAACTACTTTCAAAGAAAAAGAAAGCTAAAACGTTTGAAGACATTTATTTAAGGTAATTTCTGTCTTACAAAAATAAACAAATTGAATAACATAAATTATTTATAACTACATAATAATAAGGTAATTAGAGATGAAAGTTTCTGTAGTAATACCGGTTTATAATGAAGTTGGAACGATTGAGGAAATCGTCTCTCGTGTGCAAGCGGTCGCACTGGAGAAGGAGATTATCATTGTAGATGACAGTTCAAATGATGGGACACGTGAGCTATTAAAGAAGATTAGCCAGAACCAGGAAAATGTGAAGGTACTCTACCATAATCGCAATCAAGGTAAAGGTGCTGCCCTGCGGACAGGATTTAATAAAGTAATCGGTGATATAGTTATAATTCAAGATGCTGATTTAGAATACAATCCAAAGGAATACCCAAAGCTTCTGCAACCTATACTTGATAATAGAGCTGATGTAGTCTATGGCTCAAGATTCCTTGGAGGACCACACAGAGTATTATTCTTCTGGCATTATATAGGCAACAAATTGCTAACACTACTATCAAATGCAGTAAATAACTTAAATCTTACAGATATGGAAACTGGCTATAAAGCTTTTAAAAGTGAAATACTCAATGAAATCAAAATAAAATCAAATCGCTTTGGATTTGAACCAGAGTTTACAGCAAAAGTAGCTAAAAAGAGATATAGAATTTATGAAGTACCCATAAGTTATAGTGGTAGAAATTACTCTGAGGGAAAGAAAATTACCTGGAAAGACGGTATCATTGCTATTTTTACCATTTTATGGTTTCGTTTTTTTGATTAAAAGATAATCATGAAATATTTAATAGATCCTATACCAAAAACTTTCTCATATATCAAAAAACAATTTTTTAGAATATTGAGCTCCTTATATAAGTCTGATATATTTCCATGGATTATTATCAGTTTTGGTACAGTTCTGCGCATTTCTCAATACCTATTTAACCGTTCATTATGGTTGGATGAATCTATGCTTGCATTAAATATAATTAATAGCTCCTTTACAGAACTTCTAAAACCCTTAGATTATAATCAAGGTGCACCAATTGGGTTTTTAATGGTTGAAAAACTTCTAGTTCAAGTATTTGGAAATAGTGAATATGTACTTAGAGTATTTCCATTATTCTGCGGAATAATTTCTCTTTTTCTTTTCTATAAAGTGGCGATATATTATATCAAACAAAACGCTACTCTAATTGCTCTTTTCCTTTTTGCAATTACAGATTCTTTGATTTACTATTCATCAGAATGTAAACAGTATTCAAGCGATGTGGCCGTGGCTTTATTATTATACTTAGTAACAATATATATTCAATTAAAAGGATTAACTATTTCAAGAATTTCTTTCTTTGGAGTTATAGGAGCAATTGTAATCTGGTTTTCACATCCTGCGACATTTATTTTAGCAGGTATAGGATTAAGTCTTACCTTATTTTATCTAGGTAAAAAGGAATGGAAAAAAATTGGAAAACTCTTAATTGTGTATTCAATTTGGATATTGAGTTTTACTACTTTTTATTTTATATCTATCAGTAGTTTAACTCAAAATGAATCTTTGCTGGGATATTGGAAAAATGGTTTTATGCCATTTCCACCTCAAATTAAATGGTTTAGTGATACATTTTTAAACATTTTAAAAACGCCAATATGTTTATCATCTTTTCCTGGTATAGTAGCTTTAATTTTTCTTATTGGTTGTATTTCAATATTCTTAAAGAAAAAAGAAGAATTTTTAACTCTGATACCTCCCATTTTTTTTACTTTATTAGCATCTGGTCTTAAAAAGTATCCATTTAGTGGGCGCTTATTATTATTCATTGTTCCTATTATTTTAATTTTTATTGCAGAAGGAGTTGAGAAAATAGGATTTATAACCTATAAATATTCTGCTGAAAAACTATTACCATTCCTAGTAATAATTTTAGTAGGATTATTAATTTTTAATTCTTTAATATCTTCAAGTCTCCATCTTATAAAACCTCGTACTCGTGAAGAAATAAAACCAGTCTTAAGCTATATTAAAAAAAATAAACAGAGTGGGGACTTAATATATCTGTACTATGCTTCAAGAGTCGCATTCAAATATTACTCAGAGAGCTATGGTTTTAAAGATAATGACTATATTGTGGGAGTATCTTCAAGATACAATCCTAAAAACTATATAGATGACTTAGATAAACTTCGTGGAAATAAAAGGATATGGATACTTTTCTCACATGTTTTTTTGAGAGTTGTTAATGAAGAAGAATTCTTCTTGAACCATCTCAATAGTATAGGAAGAAAAGTTGATTCTTTTAAAGCTCCTGGAGCATCAGTTTATCTCTATGATTTAAGAGAAAAAAATTAATTATCCCTTAATCAATTAAAAAAATTATAACGGGAGGTTATTTTGAGATATATAAAGTCTTTTATAGAGAAAAATAGCGATAACCTTAAGCTTTTTCTCAGGATAAATAGAACAATATTCACAATTATAACTGTTATTTATTTATTATTATTTATAATAAATCAGTTCTGGAATAAAATCTTTGAAGAATATATAAATATAAATGCAATCTTTATCTTATTATTAATGAGTGGTGTATTTTTTTTATTCCCTATAATTAAAGAGGAGGAAAAGTTTAACGAAAAGAGAAAATTAGAAAGAGCAGATATCTTTTTATTCTTTATTATGGGACTAATCTGTTCAGTTTTAGTTTGGGTTAAAATTAAAGATTTTGGAACAATATCATATATAATTTCAGGTATTGCAGGTTTAATAACATTAGTTTTGCCCATATTAATTTTTTATGACCAATAATAGGTTTTTAAAAACATATATTTATTTATTTTATTAATACACTTTGTTAATATATATTAATCATAAGGATGTTGCTATTGAAGACTAAACCAATAAGATATATTTTAATTTTATCCTTTTTATTTTATCTTATTCCTTGCTTAATTTGCCTCCATCCTGAAGACCCTGATGAAGTTGATTATAAGTATACATCTACATTACTTAGTCAAAAAGGGAGAATATGGTTTGAGTCAAAAGGTGATGCTATTTTCGGAGAAGAAGGTTTTATTCCCAGACATTTTTCTTACAATTTGAATGGCAAAGTTGTACCTTATGGTTCTCCCGGATTTATTCTTTTCTTAGCATTATTAAAACTTCTTCTTCCCAATTTTATTGAAATTTTAGTTAATCCTTTACTAGCAGTTGCTTGTATATATTTAATTTACAGAATCTCCAAAATCATTTTTGATGATGAAAAGAAAAGCCTATATGCAGCTATACTTTTCGCTTCTATGCCTCTTGTCTTACGTAGTGCTTACAGTATTATTTCAGATTTGCTTAACCTTATCATTTTTCTTATTACTCTTTTGCTTATTTTAATGATTCTACAAAATGGAAACAAAAAAAATTACATTCTTCTAGGCATATGTCTTGGATTATTACCATGGGTAAGACAATCAAGTGTTATTTTATTTATTCCTTTAGGAATATTTATATTGTTATATAGGAAAAAGTTGATAAACAGAAATTTAGTTTTTACATTAGTAGTTACAACATTTTTTGTAATAGGTTTATTAGTCTTCAGCTTGAAGATTTTTGGATCTATATTTACAACAGGTCATTTAGCAGTTAAATATTCAGTTAGTGAAAGGGAAGCTTTAAGTAAAATACTTTATCTTTTACATATATTTCCAGATGCCATTCTTAATAATTTTCGATTTATGCCCGCTGCTTTTTTACTAGCATTTCCACCTATTATTTTTAGTATGTTTGGTTTATATTATGCAAGGTTTAAGGAAATAAGCAGAATTTTTTTAGTTTATTTTATTCTTCTGGCAATAGTTCTTATTTTATTCTTCTCTAATTTTAAAACCTATGGTTTAGTTGAACGTAACCTTACCTTTCATTCTTCTTTTTTAAGATATCTATTACCATTTTTTGCCCTTTTGCCTATCTTTGCAGTCATTGGAATTTTCGAATTAGGAAATAAAATAAAGATCGTTTTTTACACTTTACTTATTTTTAATCTAACTATTGCAGTTTTTGGTCCTCATGGCTTAGCAGAGGATATAGAAGCAAGACTTTATTATAGGGAAGCATCACATTTTCTTTTAGAAAATACGAATGAAAAAAGTGTAGTTTTTTCTTGGTACTGGGATAAATCTGTTTTTCCAGATAGAATTGTTTATACTAAGGAAGATTTAACTAATGAGGAATTATCTAAATTAATTGATAAAATAAAAGATAATAATTATAAGATTTATTATATTCATCACAAAAATAGTATGGATAAAGAGAAATTTTTAATAGACAATTATGATGTGAAAATTATAAAAGGACCAATACTTAAAAATCCATTCCTTAGATTTATTAATCCACCCCAAAATATTTATCCTATAAAAATATATGAGATTTGTGGTAGTAGAAGTAAAGTAGAATAATTAGTAGAAGTTAGATTTGGTGTGAACCCCAAAAGTTAGACACAATGTTAACTAAGTTAAAACCAACTGACGGACTTCATTTTTTTTAATTTTATTATATTTAACTACACTTTCAAATTCTTCAGGAGGCATATAACTCAATGAAGAATGTAATCTTTTTTTATTATAAACTTCTTCAATAAAATAAGGTATTCTTTTAATAACATCTCTGTATGTTTCATAGGAAAACATATAAACTTCTTCAACCTTTAATGTTCTAAAAAATGATTCTATCATGCTGTTATCATAAGGACTAGCTTTAGATGACATTGATATTTTGATATGATTTTCATTTAATATATTTACATAATCAGATGAACAATACTGAATACCACAATCAGAGTGGTGTATTAGATCTGACACGTCTCTTTTTAAAATAGCATCTTTTAATGCTTCTATTGTAAGATCAGCTGATAAAGTTTTACCTAGTCCATATCCTACTATCTTTCTTGAATATGCATCAATTACTATCGCTAGATATACAAATGATGTTAGTATTCTTATATAGGTTATATCAGCATTCCATACCTGGTTGATGCGTTGTGGTATTATATCTTTTATCAGATTTTTATATTTTTTGTAGTTATGAGCTGAATTGGTGGTTCTTTTAAATGATTTTTTAATTCTACATAATATATTATTATCCTTCATTATCTTGTATACCTTCTTATGATTTATTATTATATTTTGCCTTTTAAGCTCTGCTGTTACTCTTCTATAACCATAATAAGGAAATTCTAGAGCTATATCATTGATAATATCCTCAAGTTCCACATCTTCTGGCTTCCTCTTTTTTGGTTTGTAGTAGTAAGTTGGTCTAGATATTCCCACTAGTCTGCACCCTTTTTTAACTGATCCCAGGTCCTGGAGGTTATTATGGATAAATCTTCTTTTTTTTTCTTACTATTTAGATCTCT
>Ga0209979_1005059_pt1 | contig 10555 bp, 4 predicted proteins | sample AnhtaG_FD_183114 | JGI IMG/M metagenome (GOLD analysis project Ga0209979, IMG submission 183114) | Deep subsurface microbial communities from Anholt, Denmark to uncover new lineages of life (NeLLi) - Anholt_01485 metaG (SPAdes) (version 2) | ecosystem: Environmental > Aquatic > Marine > Oceanic >...
CCTGTGGATGGAACGAAAACAATGAAATTCAGTATTTATGACAGTGCTGTAGGTCCTACTCTGTTATGGACCAGTGAAGATGTAAGTGTTACAGTGCATAATGGATTATTCAGGTATGTAATAGGGAGTGGCGGGACAGATTTATCAGGTATGGACTGGACAGCAGGCCAGGCGTTGTATTTAGAAGTAGTCATTGATGGAGAGACATTAACTCCCCGAGAAGAGCTATCTGCCTATCCATATGCAATAAACTCACATTTACTTGAAGGAGAGACAAAGGAATATTTCCTAAACACATCGGTAGATACCCAAACAAAACAGGGTAATTTGAATATCATGGGCAATGTCGGCATCGGGACTAATGACCCGAAAGAATATCTACATTTACATAATTCTGGTTCAGTTTCATATATGCTTATAACCAATGGCTGGATTGGACATACTCAAACTGATGGTTTAAGAATAGGAACAACTGCATATGGAAATGGTTTAATCTGGCTTTACGAAAATGCTCCGCTAAGATTTGCGACTAATAATCAAGATAGGGTAAGAATTGACGAAACAGGCAACGTCGGCATCGGGACGACGAGTCCAGGAGAGAAACTTACTGTTACAGGCACGATTGAATCTACTACTGGCGGAATTAAGTTTCCCGATGGAACTCTTCAGACTACTGCTGCTGAAGGCGGAGTATTTGGTTCTTGGACAGACAGAGATAGTGCAAATAATACATTGGTTAAGAATGCTACTTATAGGGCAACATCAGACGGTTTTGTTAGTGTATATGTAACTGCTTTTACTGTAGAAGTCTATGGCTACACAGATAGTAGTAATCCACCAACAACTCTGAGGTTTATAGCTAGTGCCGCTCATGCTGCGACAGGGAATCCTAAAGGTAGTTTTACAATGCCGGTAAGAAAAGGTGACTATTGGAAAGTAACAACAAATACGGGTTCTCCTGATAGCATACAATGGCTGCCCATAGGCAGCGGCACTTGTGTGAGGCAATAGTGGAAAATGGTGTCAAAAATGTGGTCAACTTTATTTTTTAGGACTACAGAAAAGGGGGCAGAGTCATTTTTGTTTATTGCTGTAATCGTTTGGTAAAAAAGGAGGTCTTAAAATGAAAAAAGTAATTTTATTATTGGTCTTGATTTTGTTGATTTCTTCAGGGTTTGTCTTTGCCGAAGTTCCCTGCAAGATTAACTATCAGGGAAGGTTAATAAAGGATAATGTGCCTGTGGATGGGACGAAAACAATGGTATTCAGTATATATCCTGATGCTGTAGGTGGCAGTCCCATATGGACCAGTGGAAATGTGAGTGTTGAAGTGCATAATGGATTATTCAGGTATGTAATAGGGAGTGGCGGGACAGATTTATCAGGTATGGACTGGACAGCGGGGCAGGAATTGTATTTAGAAGTAAAGGTAGAAACAGATATTTTGACTCCCCGGGAAGAGCTATCTGCCTATCCCTATGCAATAAACTCACATCTTCTTGAAGGAGAGGCAAAGGAATATTTCCTGAACGCATCAGCCGAGACGCAGACAAAACAGGGTAATTTGAATATCATGGGCAACCTCGGCATCGGCACGGCGGATCCACAAAGCTACAAATTATATGTTGCTGGCGATATTTTAAGTAGCACTGGGAAGTTCTACAATGTAGATAAAGACGACTATATAGAAATTAGAGCATCAGATGAAAGTATTAGATTTTTTACTCAAGAGGCAGAAAAGTTAACGATACTAAATTCAGGCAACGTCGGCATTGGCACGACGAGTCCAGGGATAAATAAACTTGAAGTAGTAGGCGGACCGATTAAAGCAACAGGGGGTTTGATTATAGAGACAAGAACTTCAGACCCGACAAGTCCAGCCACAGGTCAAATGTGGTTGAGGAGTGATATTCCATAAATGATGATTATGACAAAAACAAAATTTTATAAACGAGTTTCAATAAAAAGACTGTTCCTTTTAGGATTAGTTATTAGTCTATCATCAATATATTTAGTTGGAATATTAATTAAGGTTGCATTTGCTCAAGATATAAACTTATGTCTTGATGGAACGCCAGATGTTAATAATCTTTATCAAGATGGGTATCTTAGTCCTAATATTGTGTGGTATATAAGTAATCCGTCAAGAATAAATGACGATAATATAGATACATGGCAGGGTGTTTTGGCAGAGGGTGAGTTGTGGCGGGGCAGTGCTTGGGTTAAGCATAGATATGAAGCAATTGTCACATTTCCTGAAAATGCTATTGTTGTAAATAAAGTAGAGTATGTTAGAGATGGTTATGCTGCTACAAGTCTGCAAGGGTATTACGAAAAGACGTTTTTGTATTATAATAGTCAGTGGAATGAAATTTACAGCAGAGGTTTCTATGTTGGTGGAAAAGCTGTACAAGAAATTACAAGCGGTGGTCCTTGGTATAATGTAACCAGGGTTAAAGTCGAAATCTATGGATATTCTACAGCTTCCGGTGATCATTTGTATCTTAATTCAAGATTATATGAACTCAGAGCTTTTGGTCTTGTTTATGAAGACATTGGCCTAAGAGTCTTTGATGGAACACAAACTGTCTCTATCGCAGTAGAACCATTAGGAACCTTAACTTCGCCATTAAGAATTGCGAAAGATGGATTAGTCTATGGCATTGTTTTAGTTGATCAAGGAGACCCCAATGAATCTGGAATAAGAATTAATACAAGCTCCGGAATTAAGGCTTTAAGAAAATACCCCTAAAGCAGAAAAGTAAAGAAAAAAGAAAAGGGGTCAGAGTCATTTTTGTTTATAGCTGTAATCGTTTGGTAAAAAAGGGGGTCTTAAAGTGAAAAAAGCAATCTTATTATCTCTCTCAATTTTGTTAATTTCTTTAGGGCATTCCTTTGCCGAAGTTCCCTGCAAGATAAACTATCAGGGAAGGTTAATAAAGGATAATGTGCCTGTGGATGGAACAAAAACAATGAGATTCAGTATTTATGACAGTGCTGTAGGTCCTACTCTGTTATGGACCAGTGGAGATGTAAGTGTTGAAGTGCATAATGGATTATTCAGGTATGTAATAGGGAGTGGCGGGACAGATTTATCAAGCATAAACTGGACAGCAGGGCAGGAGTTGTATTTAGAGGTAGAAAATGATATTTTGACTCCCCGTACAGGCTATCTGTTACTGCTTGAACATTCTTAAGAGACGTCGAAGCGCAAGAAGGAGCAAAAGACAAGAAAACTAATAATAATCGCATAATCGGTCGGGCACCCTTTCCCGACCACGTTCCGGTTTCGGGACGGGGCAGCGTGCCAAGTATGTGTCAGGTATGCCAATATGGCTACCTGGCTTTTTTATTTATTGGGGGTAGTCGGGCTCGTCCCTGAGCCCGACGGGACCTCGGGGTCGGGGACGACCCCGAGTACCTCATGGGGAGTAGCGGAGCGGTGGCTCCGCGTTATAATCGCGAAGCTTTGCTTCGCTACTCCAAAGAATCGCAAAGATTACGCTTTGCAGATACAAAAATAGACGTCAAAAATTTACAAAAATTTTACAATTTATTTACACAATTGTGATATTGTTATGGTAAATTATTATTAGAACCTCGACGATGGCTCGTCGGGGAGAACGGAATCCGAAAGGGCAAACTCCGAGCAATCGGAGGTCGTCCCGAGAAAGAGGGACACGTCAACTCCAGGGGAGGAGCTGGCGGGCAAAACCACGGATCTTATTTATTAAGATGGCCGGGTTGCCGATCACTTAATAGGGGAAATAAGATGGCCGGGTTGCCGAAGATTTATATTTTTGGCTACTCGGTTTTTTTTATTATAAACAGGGCTTAAGAATTAAAAAGGAAAAATGAAGCAATTGTCGGGAAGAAAAAATTCCATAACCCTGCCAATCAATGGGGAAAGGGGGAATTCTATGTTTTTACTATGGAAAAAAGAGCTATTTTTGCTGCTATTTATTGGCGTAGTGGCAGGAATGTTCTTCGCAGTTAAGGGTGCGATAATAGAAGGGAAGCCACAAGCGGCCACACTAGCGCGTTCCGAAACCGGAACCGGGGCCATAGAGGTTGCCCGGACAGTTGAGGAAGTGGACAGGAACGGGGATGGCAGAACCGATATCTGGAGATACCTGGAAAATGGCGTATTGACCAGGTCTGAAGTGGATAGTGACTACGACGGTAAAATAGATTTCTGGGCGTACTACAAAAATGGGAAGACTGAGAAGCAGGAGATAGATAGAAATAATGATGGCAGAAGAGATGCCTGGGCCTATTTTGAACAAGGGGTAAAAGTCAGGCAGGAGGTCGATACAAATCACGATGGCAGAATAGATACCTGGTTCTATTACAAACTGGGAAAGTTGTGTGGCAGAGCAGTGGATAGTGACTTTGATGGAAAGATTGATAAGGTATTGGGGGAAGTTCCCCGTCAATAAAGAAACGGGCTCAATAAATTGAGCCCCTACATTTAGGTGGCAGATGATAGCTGAATCGCAAAAGCCAAAATATAGAGGAATAACCAGAGTAATTGCCTTTACAGTGGCAATAGTTCAGGTTTGGACTCAAGTCTGTTTCTCGGCAAACTTCAGTTTCGTTCCTCGCTTGAAGGAATTGCACAAGGACCGTGAGGAATCGGGATATTTTTCCTTAGATCAGCTGGAAAAGAGACAAAGAAGGCAAGAGAAGATAATAAAACAGCAGAGAGACATTCAAAAGTTTAGACAGAAGCGGGAAAGGGTAGAGAGAGTAGAAAACCTGGAAAAGGCTCTATTTGAAGGGACCCTGGACAGAGTTACTGCTATTGGCTCAATAAGGGAGCAGGCACTCACCAGCCATAGAAGGGTTCTTGAGGTTGCCTCTCAGAAAAGTGAGTTTAAATATGTCAAATATGATGATGGTCGCACGGTCTATTTCAAGGATGGACTAGCCTCAAGAATTGAGAATGAGAAAGTTCCCGATGCTTTTGGATACGAGAGTATTCGCCGCACCTATAATATGACCTATAATAAGAAGTGGCTTCTGGAGTCCTACGAGGCAGAGTCAGTTGACCAGTTTGGCAAGTTGACCAGGGAACACTGGCAGGCAGAAGGATATACTGAAGATTCTGTCTTCTACGCTACAGATGAGACCAATGCTGATCAGTTTCTCACCAATTGGGCTGTCAACATAACCGACCCCTACAATTCCACTGTCACCGTTGAGTATTCCGATTCCGAGTATACGGGTAAACGCCTCACTTCCTACCATAAGAAGGTTACAGATTGTTGTGGACATACTACTAACATTGAATGGTCCTGTAATGCAAAAGATTACGATTCGGATAAGAATCTAACTAAATACCACGAGGAAATTACCGATCCTTTCGATAATTTTACGGTAAGGGACTGGAGAGGGACCTATGATGGTGAGCGACTAACCAGCTCGGAAGAAGAGAGCTGGACTGCGAGCCTGGATGGTTCTGAAAGCCACACCATGAGTGAGACTTTTTATACCTATGATAGTGGAGAGAAGCTCACCGGAGCAAGGGGCAATACAAGGACAGAGGGAGAGGATGCATTCGGGAATACCTTTACTGATAAAGCTGAATTAAGGCATGAAATCGTAAATGGACATTTAGAACTTACTGGCACTATCGGAACTACCCGTAACAAAAATGTGGATGATTCATTCAGCGAAAGCCAATATACTATAGAGTACCAGTATGACCACAAGAACTTCCTTGTGGGCGCTTCGGGTGAGACAACTACCACCGGCGAGGACATCTTTGGAAGCAGGTTTAATTCCCAAACCACCGACACTTATATTATCATAGGCGGTCAGGCTAAGAGAAAGACTTCGCTCACCGATAACGAGACAGTAAACTTCGATTCTTCCCAAACCCAGACACAAACCACTGTGGAGTACGAATATGACCTATCCGGCTACTTAATCGATGCCAGAAGTTTCAGCAAGACAACGGGATTGGATGTCTTCGGGAATAGATATGAAACTCACAGCCACAGTATCTATGCAATAATAAATGGAGAGGCAAGGGTAATAAGTTCCACGAGCATCATCGATTCCTACGATGCCGGATGGCTTTCGGAAGGCTCCTCGAGAAGCGGAGAAGATATACAATCAATAATAGATGAGATTGAACAGTTCCTGAATATATTTACCGGCTCAACATCCCAGGAGAGGAAAGAAATTTTATCCAGTTTAGGAATCGGCGACTTCCCCCTGATAGAACTTACCACTCTGGGAATATCTGCAATAATTGAGTGGCTGAGAGATACCGGGACAAAAATTTTAAACTGCGCAATAAACGCCCTCCATAACATCCTAACTAACCTGGGGATAGAAGTAACCAGAGGGGAGATAGCTTCAAAGACCATTCTCATCGATATTCTCACCGGAACAGTCACTCCTGAGAGCGCTTCCGGAGAACTTACGACTTCAATGTTTGCTCTGGTTAAGCAGGCGGCGTTAAACGGAGTCAACCTTTCCGGCGCCCATCTAAGTTTGGAACAGCTCCAGAGTTTATCCACCTCTGTAATTGCCCATATTGATGGAAACCATTTTGTAGTGGTAAGTAGGATAGAGGATGGGAAAGTCTTTTTCTCTGGCATTAATGGAGAGAGTATGATTTCCATAGAGGATTTCTCTTCCCGCTGGAATGGCGATGTATTGATGACTACAACACTTCCACAAGGGACAGTCCTCAGTAAACAGCGGATGAAGGAGATAAGAGGAGCCACAGGAAGCGATACTGATGATGACCCGGAATTTGATGATAAGCCCTGGCTTAAATATTTCCGCAAGGTAGAAGAGGGAAACATTACATATATCTACTACTACAATGTGGAAGGTGACGAAAGAACAGATGGGTATGATGGGACAGGTATAATTCAATACGTCAAAGTGGTGAGGAATTCAGACGGAACCATTGTCAGCGTGCATAGAGAAAGTTACAACAAAGAAGGAGTATTGATGGAACTCCTTGATGTAGAGAAAGACAACAAGGGCAATATCACTGAAGCTTCCCGAAAATATTACAGTATGGGAAGCAGGATAACGCTTAAACTTACACCGAATGGGGATGGCTCTCAAAATTTAAGGGCGATATTCAATTCCTCCGATGGGATGGTTACCAAAATATTGGCTATTCCTCACCGGGTAAGTGGTCATAGTGTTGTCTCCTCAGATGACCCGCGCGCTAGCGACCCTGATACGGATGTCCGCTATATGTTGGAGATTGTGAACCTGGAAGATGGAGGCATAGACAGTGGTGGAATTCCTTACTGGGACCACTGGGGAGTAACTGTCTTGTGGCGGGATAAAGAGACTTCTGGTTACCAGACTAACGGCAATGGAAGGTGGGTTAAGGTTGTCCGCCAGGACACAAATGGAAATGAGATTGAAGTTGACTGGGACAGTCTAACTGACAGTGAGAAAGAATCAATCTGGCAACAGGTATATAGTGCCAATGAGAATGAGGAACATATAGTTTATGTGAACTACGGAGGCAAATTGAGGGTAGTTACCTGGAAATGGGAGGGTGGTCAAGCAATAGTTACCCATATTAGTAACTGGGATGGAAGCGAGGTTACCGAGACATCTCTCAAGCCGGACGATGATGGTAATTATATTAATATATCGGGCAGTATCACTGGCGCCATAGGTAATAATGACTCCCACAAAGACGACAACGCAGTCTCAGCCCAGGTATTTAAAAGAGATGGGGAGGGAAATATTGTTCCTCTCTGGATAGAGGAGAAGGTTACGGTCAAATGGAGCGAGGTTGGTGGAGCGAGGCAGATAACCGAAATTAGAAGGAGTGATGGAACTACAATTTCCTGGTCGTCACTTACTGAAGAGGAAAGATTCGAAATCACCCGTCTGGTAAATAGAGATTTTCCCGATGGAGATGAGAGAAGAGAACTGGAGACCAACATTACCAGGAGAGATAGCCAGTCCAATCCCGTTTATGAACAGAAATTTTTCGGCAAGGGAGTTACTTATACTGTGGATAGTGAGGGTAGGCGAACCTATGTTCTGAAAGACTTAAGTGGTAATGTAATTGCTACCATTACTCAGGAAGTCTCTGATTTTGCTGGAGCCTGGGAGAACGACCAGAATGCAAATGTCACCTGGAGTGGCGATCCCTGGGGTAGTGGAGTAACCGTAACCCTTACTGACAATCAGGGAGATGGAATTGTTGATACTGGCGAGTTTTCTCAAGATGATTGGGATAGAATCTATGATGCCATATACAGAATTGAAGGCAATGAAACATTTACTGTAGATGTAAAGTTAGAGAATGGAAATCAAGTAACTGCAAAATGGGATGGTAGCAAGATTACGATAGATGGTACTTCCCTCTGGAGTTCAAGTTATTCGGAGGAAGACAAAAAGAAGATTGAGAGTGCCATACTGGCTAAGGGCGTAGTTTGCAAGATAAATTTAGGGACCTCGGATGAGCCTGATTATGTCTATGTGACCCGGGATGGTAATGGTAGAATTCAAGTCCGGAATATGAATGGAGGTTCGAGGTCCATATCGAACAATGAAGATAGAAAAAAGATTGAAGATTCTGTGTTCAGAAGAGGAAAAGGAGAGATTGGCAGTGGACATTTCAATTTTGTAGTGAGGTCAAGTCCTATAAGAGACGATAATGATATTAACGGAAATGGTAATCGGAATGAGCAGTTGCGTCTTGCCCGCAGGATTCATACCTGGACAGCTCTGCCAGGTGTAGACGGTATAGACCTGGAAGATGATATGGACCTATCTTTCCTTAATCAGGGAGAAGTATTCGGGGTGAATAATGGTTTTTATGGCGGTATGCTTGGGGCTTCTCCCGTAGGAACTTCTGGTGCTGCAGAAGCAATATTCACTCCCGGGATAGATTCGAATCCTCCGGTTACGCAAGAGGTTATAGATGGAGTTATTAATAAGTTTACCGAGATTGTAGACAACCTCTCTTCACAAGCCAGAGGATTCTTCGATAAGGTTACTGGTGGGCTGGAGAAGGCAATAAGCTGGCTTAGAAGTAAAGGAGAATTTATCATAAGTTGTGCAGTCTATGCCTTGAACAGAATACTGGAATCTAAGGAAGTGAGTTCCACAAGGGAGGAACTTGCTGCAGAGACTATCTTCACCGACCTCATCACCCAGGTTATAACTCCTGATTCAGAAGAGAAAGTCCACACTTCAGCCTATGCACTGGAGACAGCGGCAAAGAAGAGGGGACTGGACCTTGCGACTGTAAAAACGGACCTGGAGAATCTATCCCGGATTGACAGTCCGGTAATTGCCCACGTGGGAGGTAACCATTTCGTTGTCGTCTCAAAAGTTGAAGATGGTAAAGTTTCAGGGATTGAGGCTACAGGTGAAGAATTTACCATTTCCCAGGAAGAATTCGCTTCCAAGTGGGATGGAATTATCATTGCTGCCAGGTCTCCTCCTCAAGGAGAAATAGTCTCTACCCCACCGAAGATAGCCCCCGATAGTCCCACCGCTGAAGGGTCATACATTGATGAAAACGGCAACAGAGTAATTGAAATTACAGTCTACGATGAATGGAATAATCCTATAAAGGTTACCAAGACCATAAATGTGCCTGATGGTTCCACTTCCCGCACCCAGACCTGGACAAATTATGAGTATGATGACAAGGGAATTATGATTTCTGCTTCAGGAAAGAGCGTGGCTATTGGAGAAGATATTTTCGGGAACACTTATACTACCGATACCCGTAACTTCTATACGATAATAAATGGTGAAGCAAAAGTTGACAGGTCCGTTTCCATAACCAATTCTTCCAGCATAGATGGCTCCACTTCGGCAACTGAAGGAGAGGTAATTTATGAATACGACCAGAAAAGTGGACTTCTTTCCCAGGCAAGCGGAAACAAGATAACAGAAGGGAGCGATCTATTCGGTAACAGATACTTAACCACTACCGATGATACTTATACTGTTATCAAGGGAGAGGCAAAGTTAGTCTATAGCGAAAGTGAGACTGAAAATTGGAATTTTGATGATTCTCATTCAAAGACAACTAACTGGATGAGATACGAATATACTACCGGAGATGAACAGCCTTCCCAACTTCCCTCCAACTACTCTCAAGAAGGTAAAGTTATTGAAGGCTTATGTAAGGGAGCCTCAAGCGAAAGCCATACCGAAGGTGAAGATATTTTTGGTAATAGTTTTACCCAGGATGTAGTTACAGGTTACGAAAGCCTGATTAACGGCCAACCCAAGGCAACAACTCAGGTTAGCAAGACCACCAATATAGGCATCGATGGCTCGACCAGCCAGACAGTAAGTTCTTTGAATTACATCTATGATGAGAATACGGGCAATTTGAGAGGAGTAGAGATAGATGGAGGGGAGGTGGAGGCAAGTATAACCCTTGCTGATAGGAGTAAATGGTCTCATAAGGCGAGAGGAAAAGTAGTCACTGTAGGAGCCGACATATTCGGGAACAGATACTATACAGAGACCATCAATAAATATAGCCGGGAGATGATTAAACTAACAGGACAGCCGAAAGTAGAGGAGAGTA
>Ga0209979_1005061_pt1 | contig 10553 bp, 12 predicted proteins | sample AnhtaG_FD_183114 | JGI IMG/M metagenome (GOLD analysis project Ga0209979, IMG submission 183114) | Deep subsurface microbial communities from Anholt, Denmark to uncover new lineages of life (NeLLi) - Anholt_01485 metaG (SPAdes) (version 2) | ecosystem: Environmental > Aquatic > Marine > Oceanic...
ATCAGCTCATATTACTCTATACAATAGAGGAAGGGGCTGACAGAATACGTAGCCTGCAAAGGATAACATTTGCCAGACTGTTGGACTGGATAACAAATGCAAACCTCCCTGCAGGGAATAGCAAAGATGGCAATACTAATTTGTCTTTTACGGAAGCGAGTATCTCTGAAGAGCCCAGTGCGGTAATTCCGCACGCTGGGATCTGTGCGGGGGCAGTCAGGTAACTGGCTGTCCTACCGTGACAACCTATAGAATCTGAGGAGTTTATTAACCGGATGGTTGAGGCTTTAGGTATTAATATAGATGACGTCCTAAAGGAAGACCTCGTAAAATGGAAAGCTATACTATAGAAAAAATAGGATGTTTTGTCTCATTTTAATTAAAAAAATGAGGGAGAAGAGGAAAAGTGATATTGCAAGATCTAACCCCATAATATTCTCAAATCCAGTCTTACGGTTGGACCTCAGATACGCTCGGAACGTTAAGCGAAATATGCGAAAAAGGAGATTTGTTTCTAATATGTATGATCAAATTGCACAAAATCAACTAAAAGAAAAATTTGACTATGAGTTATGGCTTCTTGATTTCCTTTCTGAAACTCAAAAAATTTATGAGGGTGGATCTAATATCTCTACGATTACCCTTGTAAATAGGAAATCTAGTGCTCGTGCAGACATGTCTTTTACTGAGGTGATTGGTTCAGGAGCAGCTATGAAAATAATGGACACAATGATGCCATTAACATTTACCGCATCTTACAAAATCCTCGATATGATTATTGAATGGATTTTAGAGGAAAATAAAAAATCCGGAAATATTCAAAGTGTTCCATGGAAATTTTATAAAAAGATTAAAATTATCTCAAGTACAAGTGCTCAGCTCGATTATCCCCCATTATTTCAATCTATACCATATATCAAAGATTATTTATCTGCACTTTATTTAAAATTATTAAAATTTAGACACGAGATTATTCATAAAAATAATTTCAAAGTTTCAAATGGTAAGCTTATAATTGAAACTACTGAAAAATCAAAATTATATTCGATTGACCTTGATCGAGGAGAACTAGGTGCCTTTATTAGAACTGTTGTAGCTATAGCAAATTTGCTTACTGGCGTTTTACTTTTTGGAGAGCAAGAGGATTGTCTACTCAAGTACCATCTTGACCGAATTAAAAAACTTCATGGTCTGAGTGAGTTCAGACAGGTAAAAACTATTCTTATAAACGTGATATTAAAAGTTCCTAAGGAAAAAAGCATATTTCCTGCAGATATTAAGTTTGTACGCGAGCGAATAAGCCAAATTTATCCTAATGTTAAAACTCTATTTAATTTAAAGGTCATGGGTCTGATTAATGATAAGCCTTCAGTCTGTTGGGATTTCCCAGTTGATTTTATTCCAAAAGGCGAAATATTAGAGCTTAGATCGAATAATTATAAAAAATATTTAGTACCTTTATAAGCAAAAAAAGAAATTAAAAAATAATAAAAAATTATTGATATTTAAAAAGAGGGGATGGATATGCCGGAAAACAATATGACAAAGCCATTTGATAAAAAATTAATTGCTCTGCTAAAATAGGAAATAGGGACAGACCCTATTTTTATTGACATCACTTCTACAAGGTGACAGGAGGAGGTTGAACTAGCTCAATATTCCGGTAACTTTTAGCGGAAAACTATAGGATTTGAGGAGTTTTTTCATCAGATAGTTGTGGCTTTAGATATTATTATAGATAGACGTCATAAAGGAAGACCTCGTAAAATGGAAAGCTAAACCATAGAAAAAATAGGATATGTTGTCCCATTTTAATTAAAAATATTGAGGGGGAAGAGGAAAAGTGATATTGCAAGACCCCTTAATACTTTAGTGTGGATGAAGTTGCAGAAATGTTGAAAAGTACCAAGCCTATTATAAGAGCTTATTTTAGAGAAGGAAAAATTAAAAAGCAAAAAATTACCGGGAAATGGTATATCACGGAAGAAAATTTTAAAAATTATCTGAGTGGTGATTATCCTGTTCTTAAAAAATAATTCTTTCTAATATTAAGAAATGTTTAGTTAAAATTATAAATAGGCTAAAATGGCCATTCTAATAAAAATTTAAGGGGTATTTAAGAAGATGAAAAGGAAATATCTTTCAATAATTTTAGTTTTAGTGATGGTTATACTTTTAGGGGGTTGTGGTGGAATTACTACTCCTATTCCCACTGAAGAAATTTTATCTATTTCTTCTATTACAGTAATTCCAGAGACAATGTCCTTAGTCGAAGGAGATTCTCAATCTATCGACTCCATCACTGCTCATTATAATAATGGAGATACTACTAATATAGCTTTCGACGATTGTACTTACGACTCAAGTGATATCGGAGTTGCCACCGTCAATACCGGTGTAATTACTGCAGTTGCTCCTGGCACAACTACTATTACCGTAAGCTATACGGAAGGTGGAATAACTAAGACTGATACTGTAGTAGTACTAGTTAATGCAATTACTGATGCTAACTTCAGTGTGCAGTACCCTGAGGGTTATGAAACCGATGCGTCAAATATGCTAGTTTGGGCAAACCAAGTTGTTTCTACATTACAAAAATCATTTCCTGACTTTTTGGATGTGATAGATAGTCGTATACTCATAGTAATAAAAGATACCGGTGATCCTAGTCAAGCTTCTGCAGATGTTAGCAACACTTCAATTACATTTGTAGCTCCCTCGGTGGCTGCGGAAGAAAGTGACTACTATGATGAAGACTATTACATTGGAAATATTGCTCACGAACTGGGTCATATCTATCTGGATAGGATCCGGAACCTATCCGGCGGTTATCTTCGCTCAGATGTGCCAGCATGGTTTGATGAAGGTTTTTGTGAATATTTGAAGCTATTAGCCCTCGGCGAGCAACGCTTTGATGAAAAATACCATTGGTACTTACCAGAAATACCAAACATAATTGCACATGGAATCGATGGGATTTCAAATATTTATGCTGGTGGAAGTTGGGTTCTAAGATTTATTGATAGTGAATTCGGCATCGATACAATTAAAGCTATCATTACAAGTAAGCAATCAACGTTCCTGGCTGCGCTGACCGAGGCGACTAATTTAACATTGACTCAATTTGAAGAGCAGCTTAAGGAATGGCTTAAGGAATGGGCAACCTAGTCTTACGAACGTTGTACCAAAGTATATAATAGACGATCCATATTCTTGAGGACTTTATATTGTGGAGTACCTGTATAGAGAATATGGCCAAGTAAAGGTCATTAATTTAAACAAAAGTACTGCTCCAACTTTTGAAGATGCCCTTAAGGAAAAGGGAGTGTATGGGGTCTTGAAATATAACAAAAGCTATATTATCTTTGCAGCATGACCAGGCCATTACGTGTATAATTTTCAGGAGCAATTTATTACATCACTTCCAGAAGAAATACTATACAAACGATCTTTCTTGATATTAAAAAAATTGGGGGGAGATATGAAAAGTGATATTGCAAGACCCCTTTATGCTTTTTTGAATGAAGACGCGGGAGGAATAACTATTAATAACAAAGCCGGCACTCCTGTTGTTGGTATGGGAGCTACTAATGAAGACGATGGAGTAATAGCGGCTTACAACAGATATGGCAAAGGGATTGGTAGCCCTAACTTAGAACCATAGCGTTAGCAAAAAAAGCAGCCATTAATTTCCTGGGAAAAAGGATAAACAGCGGAAAGAAGAAGAGGAAAAAATAGAATATATTAAAACAAAGCTACAAGAAGAGGAAAATAAAAAGAGGCAGGAAGAGATTAAAAGAATGGGGCAGATTTATTATTCTCTTGACTCTTCACAGCAGGAAGAGATAAGAATGGAAACAGAAAACAGGCTACCGGAGTTTTGGAAAGAAAAGATTAATAGGGGAAGAGTTAAAGGGAAAACTTCAAAATTACTCGAGGTTGTCCTGGAAGAAAAAAGAAGAGAAATAATAAAAAAATGGATTAAATCCGGAAGGATTAAAGTGTAATTACCAAGTGCTAAAAATATTTACCATAATCCTATTAACCGCTATAAAAAGAGAACATAAAGGTATTTTAAAAATATTAAGGGGGTTTAAAAGATAATGAAAAGTAAAATATCATTATCGGTCCTTGTAATTTGTTTAATTTTTGTATTAGTTGGTTGTTCGGGAGTAGTTAGTCCAATTACTGAAGCAACCGAAACCACAGCAAACTTCCAGGAAACTATCAGTTTGCTGGATACCCCAGAAAAGCTATCGGATTGGATGCTCAAAAATATTGAATATGAATCGCACTACGAGATATGGGTAGAAACTGGAGTCCAATACATAGCCTCCCCAGAAGAGATTTTCGAGAGCAAACGCGGGGACTGTGCTGATTTTGCCGTATTTGCTTGTGCAGTTCTCGAATATCACGGTTATAAAACAGAGATACTTGGCATTTCCGTAGCATCTGACCCTAGTAGAGGTCACGCTGTATGTGTGTATCACTCCTCCAGTTTACTCTATATTATCAGTGTTGGCAGAATTGAAGGGCCGTATCAAACGTATCAGGATATTGCCTTTGCCTATCATAAAGATTGGTCGCAATACAGACTTTATTATTCGTGGAGCACGTACCGGGAGCAGCCGGGTTATCCAGACGAGGTTGTTTATAGAGAAATAACAACAGTCTTTGCAGTAGTCAGAGCTTAACAGTGACGCTAGGCACATACAGGGAGTACGGGTCTTTTAACATAACAAGGGCTAAGTAAGACAAGGTGTCGTTTCATTTGTCTTATTTAAATAAATCGGGAAGGTGTACCAGATTAATAATTCGGTAACTTCTATCAGGAAACCTATAGGATCTGGGGAGTTTCTTAACCAGATGATTGAAACTTTAGATATTACTATAGATAGACGTCCTAAAGGGAAACCTCGTAAAGTGGAAGATTAAACCATAGAAAAAATTGGATATGTACCTATTTTAATTATCATTGCTATAATTGATATAATATTGAAGCTGGTAAAAGAGTTTGAAGTGCCTGGTTATGGACCAGAAAAGAAACAGGCCATCCTTGATATTATCGGGTCTTTATATGATGCTATACTTAAAGATATTATTGGATTGGTATTAGGCAAAGAGAAACTCTTATTAGTAGCTGGAAATGTTATTGATATTGTAGTAAAAGTCTTTAATGTAATTGGCATATTTAAAAAAGAAAAACCAGCCGAAAACCCTACGTAAGCTGGTTAGAGAAAAAAATTACTATTCCTTTTTGGAGTAGAGTATTTGAGTATCTTTCTGGAATATTCTTTGAGGGAAATGAACGTAGAGATTTTTTAACTATTCGTAAGGAATACTCGAGGGAATATCGAAAGCATATTCAAGAGGAGCGATTTAAGGAGGTATTAGAGCGGAGAATAGAGAAGAATAAAGAAAGGTGTCAGGAGATAATAAGCGATAGGATTGACCAGCTGATGGAAGAAAAATTTGGGAAGAAAGAATTTATTATTGAAGGTTTAGAGTTATTAGATATTAAAGCAAAAAAAGAATTGATTATTGAAGGTATAAATGCAATAAAAGATATCTCGTAAATACCTGAATAGGTTATTTTACCCCTACCCCTTGACGGTGAAGGACGTTGAGGGGTTTTTATTTATAAATGGATTTTTTGAAAAATAGGATTTTTAAAAGATTAGTAGTATAATGGATATAGAAAGACTATATTGTTGCAACGAAAGTACTTCGAAAAATATTCCGTTTGTGAGCATAAATAGAGTAATTTAGTTATTTTATGCAAAATTGCCGTATAATATTAGTGTTATAATTATATATCATGTTAAAAGAATATTGATATATAAAATTAAGATAAAATAAACTATTTGGAGCTAACAAATGGATGTTATTATCCCTTTTGGAATTGGATGTTTTAACTTTGGAATAAAAAGACTTCCTCCTTTTAAACTAACCGGTAAGCAATATATAGCTGATTTAAAATCATCTTTAGAATTAATACCTAATATAAGTGACATTAAAATAAATGTCGATGAACGTTTTGAATCAATTGATATAGAAGTAACTGAACCAATAAAATCAATTGAAGACGGTTTTGGATTTTTTCCTCCACTGAGTGTGATGTCATCTTTTCGCTTGCAATTTAATATTTATATACCGTTTCGTATTCAGAAAGAATTATATTTTGGAAAAGTACGTGCAAATACTGAAAACTTTAGAGTATATACTGAAATCGCATATCATTTTATCGTTACTTATATTGAATTACTAAATTCAAAAGATAATTGTTCACCTTCTGATGGAGTAATTGTTATAAGAGAATTTCTAAAGAAGCAGTTTAAAAAGACTAAATCTAATATTAGATTTGAATGTCTCGGTCCAAGTCCTTTTCATGCTGACTTTTTTATAAAACCTGGTAGAGATAAAGATAGTGGAAAATACCGTAAGGGTTTGCATTCTGAGAAAATTGAAAAACGTGGCTATAATTTATTCAATTTTTACTATGATTCATCATATTTTAGTGATACAACCGATTTAACCCAAGATGTTTTTAAATTGTTACTTGATGAAGTGTCATTATATTATAATATAGTATTACACGATAATCTAAAAAACCTTGGATGGGAAAAGCTAGAAACAATCTTAGATGATATCATAGATATTAAAACAAAAAAGGGTATAAATTTCTTTTTTTATAGTTTGTTTTTATTACCTTCAAAAATAAGAAATGCAGTAATATTAATAGCTGAATATGAAACTTCTAATATTTGGGCGGATTACTTCATTAATAGTAATTATAAAAATTTAACAACAGTAGAAAAGCCTTTGATAGATTCCTATTTTAAAGAATTGTTTAATCAGTTTGCTAAATTTCCAACAAAGCAATTGAGAGAAATCATAGATTTCTTAGAAAGAAGTAGAACTAAGACTATTGAAACGATTATTATAATTATGGCAGCATTAATTGGTGGTTCAATTGGAGCTTTGATAACTTTTTTCTTTACACAAAGATAACATTGATATCTTTGAAATATCAGGCAACTTCAGATATGCTCAGAAAGTTAGACAACATTAATTTCTGAAAAATACAATTAAGTATTTCAAATTAATAAAAGAAATTATCAATGTCAAATTAAAATTAAATAAATTAGCAGAAATATTCAAATAAGGAAAAAAATTCATACAAATAATAACCCTAATAAACCAAAAGGGCAGGGTAGGAAAAACCATTCTCAAATGATTAAGAAATACTATAGATTATTTCTTCTAAAGAAAGGAGTAATATATAAGTTTGAATAAAGAAAAAGTCAAAAAGGTTTTTTATTCCTTTCATAATTTTCGTTTTTAATTTTACATATATATAATAATTATGCTAATCCAAGCAATTATAAAAGTATTAACTCCATTGGTGGGCTTAAGGATATTCCACCGGAGAAACTAAAAAAGAAAGGAGGTAAGCAAAATGCCGCAAAGTTACGGAAAAATAAAAAAAGGAGACTCAACAATCATTGAAAATATTCCCATTTGGATTGATTTCAAAGTAGACCCAAGATCAAAGCTTTCAGGATGGCATGGTTCATTTAAATTACCTATTGAAAAAAATATAAGACCAGGTGGTCCGTATCGATTAATCCTTGACGATGGTAGGTCAGGTGACATCATTATAACTAATATTGAAAGAAGTAGCTCTGGCAAACATGTTGTTAACTTTAAAGGCAGTGGCCTATTGAAATAAAGAAAACACAGAACATGCAGTTGAAGATGGACTTGCAAATCCGCTGCGCTCCTTTGCCGGCCACTTAACCACGGCGTTATATCGGTGTAAAATTATTACAATGATTACTTGCTCAAGTGAGGTGATAATATGAAGTTATTTTCTCAAAGGAAAGGAATTAAGCTAGTTAAAAGCGTTATCCAAGTTGACGATATGGATGATGATTTGCGCAATAGTTTATGGAATGCCTTAACTATTTCTTACTGGGATAACATAGAAAAAGATTATATTTCTTATTTCCCGGATATGGAAAATTTAATCAAAAAATTATGGGTTGACCATTTTAAGTAACCGCTTGATACTTTGGAAGATACTTGGAGTCTAACTTATGAAAAAATAAGAAATAAATTTTATAATTATGAATGGTACGAAGTTTATGATTTCATAGAGTTTATTGTTTATAGCTATCCTTATAAAGATGATAATCAGAACTTTATGGATCTTTGTAATTCTTTTTTGAAACGTGAATTATCCGCATATCGTTTCATTGGAGGTAAGATTACACAGATAACATCAGAAGAAGAAATTTTAGAAATAGAGGAAGCTTTAGAAATTTCCAAGCCTTTAAAAGCGGTTAATACTCATTTGAAAACAGCTTTGGATTTATTAGCAGACAGAAAATCCCCTAATTACAGAAATTCGATTAAAGAGTCTATAAGTGCGGTAGAGGCTATTTGTAACCTAATAACGAAAGGGAAAAAGGCAACGTTAGGACAAGCATTGAAGAAAATAGAGGATAAGGTTGGTTTACACTCTGCTTTGAAAAATGCATTTAGCAGTTTATATGGGTATACAAGTGATGCTGATGGCATACGTCATGCATTGCTTGATGAACCTAATCTTGATTTTGAGGATGCAAAATTTATGTTAGTTTCGTGCTCTACATTTATCAATTACATTGTAATTAAAGCATCAAAGGCAGAAATCAAAATATGATTTGTATAACATAGAAAAAGGAAATTATAAACGCCAAATCAAAATTAAATAAACAAGAAAAAGGGTTTAAATAGTTTTATACAAATAATAACCTTAATCAACCAAAAGGGTAGGGTAGGGAAAATAATTCAAAACGATTAACGAATACCACAAATTGTTTCTTCCAATCTTTAGTATATTATGTTTTATTATTGTAAAATATTTGGAGGTTGAATTAATTGTCAATTGAAGAAAATGACTATTTAAGTAAAGTTTATAAACCTTATAGGCAAAATTTATACTCAAAGTATAGTGAAGCATTTGAGTTGTTTGAAGAATTTAATCTTTTCCTGCACAAAGAAATGACAAATATACCATTAAAAAATAATGATTCTCAAGGAATAATGTTAGTAGCATTATTTGTAAAATCTCTTTCTACTTTTCAGGCTATATTCAATTTATTTAGGAATCATTATTGTAATGATGCAAAAAATTTAACTCGAGTTCTTTTTGAAGAAATGGTAAACATTGGTTATTGTAGTAAAGGAGAAGATGAATTTAAAAGATTTGGTTCTTTAGAAATAATAAATCGTATAAAGACGATAAATACTATTCATAATTACTTTAAAAAGGAAATGAGGGAAGACTTTTTTAAAGAAAAATCATATGAAGAACAAATAAAAGAGCACTATGATAAACTCCATGATTTAAAAATAAAAGGATTATTTAAAAATGGTAAGCCAATACCTATTAAAATAATAAAGAGGGTAGAGAGATTAAAATCAAGTGAAATTATGCATTATTATAGAGTATATTATAGACTAGTATCTAGAGAATCTCACTCTTCTCCAGGCTCTTTGGGTAAGTTCTTTAACTTCGATAGCAAAGGGAATTTAATTGAAATCTATTGGGGACCTAAGGCAGAAGAATGTAATATTGCAGAAATTTTTTTTACTTCAATAATTTTTATGCATATAATTTGTGATTATCTTTTTGATTATTTTGGAGTTCCTAAAAAAGAAGAAGTAGATAATTTTATTAAAAAATCAGATATACTATCAAATAAGTACTTAAAATATATAGATAAAGATTTGATTAAATGGATAAAAATATTGAGAAAGAATGGTTAATCAATTAAACAAAAAAATACTTACCAAAACCCTTGCCCCAAAAGAGCAGGGGTTTTTTTAGATCACCAAAAAATAAACCTTCATATTTCGCTTTTAAGGGGGGGTCTTTTTCTAAATAGGTACAATCATAAGGGGCAAGTTAAATATTCTTCATATACGCAGTATATGAGCGTTTTTAAAAATCCTTCAAAGCCTTTGTTTGTAAGAGTTACGGTGTTTTGGGTGAATTACTAGTTATAGAGTAAATATAGTAATATTTATAAAAATTATAGTTTTTTTATAGTTTTTGAGTTGAAAAAAGGTAAAATATTGCAATATAATTGAAAATGAGATTGCCACGCACCCAAAGCGCTGCTCGCAATGACAGAAAAAGATAGATTCCCGCTTTCGCGGGAATGACATAAAGAGAGCAGGAATAACATAAGTATAGATGGAATAAATAAATTGTTAGTGAATAGTGAATAGTCGTTAGTAGGAAAATGCAAATTAGCGTATAGGGATAAATGAGATTGCCGCGCCCTGATAAATCTGGGCTCGCAATGACATTATACGAGATTGCCACGCACCAAAAGCGGTGCTCGCAATGACAGGAAGAGATGAAAGATATGAATGGAAATGGTAAACTAAAATGCACCTAGGGTGGAAAATAAAAATGCACCTTTTAAAAGAAACAGTTCTTTACTATAGTATGAATAAGAATCAATACTATAAGGAAAGGACTGAGATATGGTTAACAA
>Ga0209979_1005063_pt1 | contig 10550 bp, 7 predicted proteins | sample AnhtaG_FD_183114 | JGI IMG/M metagenome (GOLD analysis project Ga0209979, IMG submission 183114) | Deep subsurface microbial communities from Anholt, Denmark to uncover new lineages of life (NeLLi) - Anholt_01485 metaG (SPAdes) (version 2) | ecosystem: Environmental > Aquatic > Marine > Oceanic >...
TTTGCGCAGCACTGTTTTTTGTAACTGCAAGGAAAGAAAATTGGAAATTACCAGCTTTGGGATTGGCGGTGTTGGTTGGTGTCTCTATCTTACTGGGAGGAATCTATCCCACAATTATTCAGAGTGCGGTAGTCTTGCCTAATGAAGGTACCAAGGAGAGACCGTATATATTAAATAATATTGAAGCTACCCGGGTAGCATATGGTTTAGATAAGATTAGGGAGGAGGAATTTCCGGTAAAGGAAGGAATAAGTTTCGAGGATATTGAAAAAAATGATAAGATTATTAGTAATATCCGACTCTGGGATTGGAGACCTATAAAACAGACTCTAAAACAGATTCAAGCCATCAGGTTATATTATGATTTTAATAGTGTAGATATGGACCGTTATTATTTTAACGGAAATTATCAGCAGGTGATGGTTTCTCCCCGGGAATTAGATAAAGATAAGATACCGGAACAGGCCAAAACCTGGGTAAATGAGACATTAACTTATACTCATGGCTATGGGGTAGTAGTAAATCCGGTTAATAAGATTAGCGGAGAAGGTCTTCCCGAACTGTTGATCAAAGATATTCCTCCGGTTTCCAGCGTAAATCTTACTATTACCAGACCGGAAATTTATTATGGAGAGATAACCAAAGGTTATGTAATTGTAAAGACCAAAGCCAAAGAATTTGACTATCCTAAAGGAGATGAGAATGTTTATAGTACCTATGCGGGCAATGGTGGGATGCCGGTTTCCTCTCTATGGAGGAGAATTCTTTTTTCGATAAAATATTCTAATATGCAGATTTTACTCACCACTAATTTTACTCCTGAGAGTCGAATTATGATCAACCGTAATATTCAGGAGAGAGTCAATAAGGTAGCTCCTTTCCTGGGCTATGACAAAGATCCTTATATGGTAATTTCTAAGGAAGGGAAATTGTTCTGGATACAGGATGCTTATACCATATCCAGTAGTTATCCTTACTCTACTCCTGTTAAGGGGGGTTACTTCAATTATATTAGAAATTCGGTCAAGGTGGTAATTGATGCCTACAATGGGACTATGGGTTTTTATATTGTGGATCAGAAAGACCCGTTAGTTAAAGTATATCAAAATATATTTCCACAACTGTTTAAGAATTTTGACCAGATGCCCGAGGATTTAAAGGAGCATATCCGTTATCCCAAAGACCTCTTTCAGGTACAGGCTGAGCTTTATTCTACTTACCATATGATGGACCCCGATGTATTTTATAATAAGGAAGATTACTGGAATACTCCTAATGAGATTTATGCTGAAAATGAAATCAGGATGGAGCCATATTATATTGTAACCAGACTACCGGGTCACGAAAGGGAAGAATTTATTTTAATGACTCCCTTTACTCCATCTACCAAGAATAACATGATTGCCTGGCTGGCTGCTAAAAATGACCAGCCCGAATACGGGGACTTAATAGTTTATAAATTCCCCAAGGAAAAATTAATCTTTGGCCCGATGCAGATAGAGGCGAGGATTGACCAGGACTCGGAAATCTCTCAACAGTTGACCCTGTGGGGACAGAAGGGCTCTACGGTTATCCGAGGGAATCTGCTGGTAATTCCTATAGAAAAATCGATAATCTATGTTGAGCCTTTGTATTTGCGGGCCGAGACTGGTGAGATTCCCGAACTGAAAAGAGTAATCGTTTCTAATGGTTCTGATGTGGTGATAGGAAATAATCTAGAAGATGCTTTAGAGAAACTCTTTGCACGAACTTTTAGGGAAAAGGAAATCGTAATAACCGGTGAAGAAAAAACCCTTAAAGATTTAATTAAGGAAGCAGCAGGATATTACGAAAGTGCTCAAGAGTTTGCCCGCGAAGGCAACTGGAGTAAATACGGAGAAGAACTGCAGAAACTGGAACAGACTCTGAAATTGTTAGAAGAGGCAAGTGAGAGAGAATAAAAATTAGTCGTTAGTGAATAGTGAATAGTCGTTAGTATAAAACGGGTTTTTAGTTTTTCGTTTTTAGTTTTTAGATAAAAGCAATCCGTTTTCAATTAACAGTTTTCAATTTATTGTGTTTTATGTTATTGCCACGAATCTGGTGTAGGGGGCGGATTCATCCGCCCCGAGTTATTTGGTAATTTTTCAGGCGGGTTCGATGAATCGAACATTTCCATAGACAGGCGAGACGCCTGTCCTACGTGGGGGTATAGTTTCCCATATTCCTAACTCATTACTCATTACATATTACATATCACTGCATCTTATTACCCGCTAGATTTACAATCTTTGTTTCTAAATTTTCCAGATTCAACAAGACGATGGTGCTCTTCCCGGTAAGCCAGCCCCCGCATTCACCCGGATTTATGATAAGAGTCTTTCCGATTTTACGTAAATCAATACGGTGGGTATGGCCATAGATTATCACTTCGTATTTCTGACTTTCCGCCAGAGCATCTATTAATTTTTCTTTGTGGAGTATAATTATATTTTTATGGTTTAGGTTCATCTGATAAGGTTCAGGATAAATCTCTCCTATCCCCTTAAATTTTTCCTGAAGGTAAAGTTTATCCCCATCATTGTTCCCAAACACTCCTTTTAGAGGACAGTTTAGATTTTTAAACTCTAAAAAAGTAAAGGGAGAGACAAAATCCCCCGCATGTAAGACCAGCTCAACTTTTTCCCGGTTGAAAATTTCTACCGCTTTCTTTATTTGAGGTAAGTTATCATGAGTGTCAGAGATTATCCCAATTATCATCTTGTTATACCCCCAATTATTTAATAATTTTTTAATATTCTAAAATATATTCGATGTGAATAAATAAGCCACACTCTACCCGCTTATACTATTAGTATTAGGGGTAGGGGTCGGATTTATCCGACCCGATTTTTTATGGGTTCGATAAATCGAACCCATTTTCATAGACAGGCGAGACGCCTGTCCTACTAACGACTAAATATTATTCACTATATACTATTTATGAGATTGCCGCGCTCCCTACGGTCGCTCGCAATGACTTGCATTCTTTTAGGGCTCGATTTATCGAGCCATTTTTATCCATTTTATATTAAAAAATACAAAAAGAAAAGGTTTTATAAGATTATAAAAATAATAAATAAAAATATTTTTATAAAAAAGAAGGATTTTAATATATTTTTGTAGTATATAATATATTAGTTTATAAAATAAAGATAAATACGTAATCTTACAAGAAAGAAGTTTAAAAAGGAGTAGATATGTCAGAAAAAATTATTGGAATCTTAGGTGGAATGGGGCCAGAGGCCACCATAGATTTATTTTACAAGATAATTAAATTTACTCCTGCTAAAAAAGATCAAGATCATTTAAGAATAATTATTGATAATAATCCTAAGATACCAGATCGGACTGCCGCAATCTTAGGAAAAGGAGAAGACCCTCTTCCAGCTTTACAGGAGACAGCTCAAAACCTGGAAAAAGCTGGAGCAGACTTTATAGTTATTCCTTGTAATACCGCCCATTATTTTCTCTCCTCAATTCAAGAAAGTGTTAAGATACCGATATTAAATATGATTGAAGAGACTGCCCGGGAAACTCAGAAGAAAATTCCTCGTATAAAGAGAGTGGGTCTTTTAGCTTCTATTGGCGTTTATAAGACTGAAATTTATCATCAACACTTTAAAAAATTTAATATCGAGGTTATCTCTCCCGAAGAAAAGGATAAAGAAGAAGTTATGAAGATAATCTATGCGGTTAAGGCAGGAAACTTATTTGAAGGGACTAAGAAAAATATTTTGAAAATCGTCCAGAAATTAATCGATAAAGGACTAGAAGCAATAATTACCGGTTGTACAGAGATTCCTCTAATCCTAAAAGAAGGGGATGTTTCAGTTCCAGTAATAGACCCAACTCAAATTTTAGCCCAAGTTGCAGTCCGGGAAGCGAGGTGATGATATAGGAGAGAAATAAGCAAAAATGGTGAAATTTATCTAATTAATTTTTATATTTTTTAAAATGGAGGTAAATGAAATATGAAACTGTTTCAAAAAGTTTTAATCGGTTTTGTTTTAGGAGCAATTTTGGGGGCGATATGGGGACCTGGAATCGTATGGATCAAACCCATAGGAACTATCTTTATTTCTTTATTAAAAATGCTCATCATTCCTTTAATCTTCGCGACCTTAGTAGTGGGAGTTGCCAGTATTGCTGAACCTAAAAAGTTAGGCCGGGTAGCTGGTAAGACTATCGTTTATTATTTAATAACTACTGCCTTTGCTATAATTATTGGCTTATTATTAGGTAACATATTCCAGCCCGGTGCAGGTATGAATTTAGTTTTAGAGGGACCTGTTAAAGAAGCAGCCAAAGCCCCTTCCCTGATCGATACTATAGTAAACCTAATTCCGACCAATCCAATTGGAGCAATGGCAGAAGGTAAGGTCCTTCAGGTAATAGTCTTTGCCCTCTTCTTTGGTTATGCTATGACTAAGGCAGGCGAAAAAGGGAAGGCAGTTTTGAAATTTTTTGAAGGATTTGCGGAGACTATGTACAAACTCACTGGCACGGTAATGGGATTTGCCCCTTATGGAGTATTTGCTCTTATTGCAACTACTGTAGGTACTCATGGTTGGTCAGTTTTAATACCTTTTGCAAAGTTAATCTTTGCTGTTTATCTGGGAGTTATAATCCATGAAGTAGTAGTATATTCAGGGATGGTTTCAATTATTGGCAAGATGAGCCCGGTGAAATTTTTCAAAGGATTTAGTGAGGCAGCATTACTGGCTTTTAGTACTTGTAGTAGTTCAGCAACCCTTCCTGTTTCTATGCGAGTGGCACAGGATAATTTAGGAGTATCTCCTACTATTTCCAGTTTTGTCCAGCCTTTAGGAGCTACAATTAACATGGATGGGACTGCCCTTTATCAGGGTGTCTGTGCTTTGTTTGTAGCTCAGGCTTATGGAATTCATTTAGGTTTTGGTGGACAGTTAACAGTACTTCTAACCGCCCTTTTAGCTTCCATTGGAACCGCTGGTGTACCAGGAGCAGGTTTAATTATGTTGACTTTGGTGCTTACTTCTGTGGGGTTACCTTTGGAAGGAGTAGCTTTAATTGCTGGAATTGATAGAATATTAGATATGGCTCGAACCTCCTGTAATGTTACTGGAGATGCTGCCTGTGCCGTAGTAGTTGCTAAGACAGAAGGCGAATTGGCAGAGGTTAAGAAGTAAATAAACGAGAGAGAACTATTATTTGTTTTCAGTTATTGTAGGGGCGTATTGCAATACGCCCCTACTTTTATCTTGACTTGTAGGGGTCGGATTTATCCGACCCGGTTTTTGGGCAATTTTTTTTGGTGGATTCGATGAATCGAACTCCATTTTTTCTAAACTCGTAAATAGCAACTTGTAACCCATTACCCATTACCCATTACTTATCACTTGTTACTGTATTCTTTACGCGATACACGATACGCAATACGAATAAATTTTAGACAACTATACTAAAATATGATAAAATCTTTAATAAATATATTATAGAATCGCAGTAAAACAAGGAGTAGATAAGGGAGGAACATCGGTGGAGAAAGATATGGAATTCGTTAAAGAGATTGCCTCAAAAGAGAAGAACTTTCCACAATGGTATGTGGATGTAGTAAGAAAAGCAGAACTGGCTGATTATACTACCATAAAAGGTTGTATGGTAATCAGGCCCTACGGTTATGGTTTGTGGGAAAATATGCAAGCTGGTTTAGATAGAAGAATTAAAGAAACCGGGCATAAGAATGCTTATTTCCCCTTGTTTATTCCGGAGAGCTTATTAAAGAAAGAGGCAGAACATGTAGAGGGGTTTGCCCCTGAGGTTGCCTGGGTTACTCATGGTGGAAGCCAGAAACTTGAAGAGAGATTGGCTGTTCGTCCAACTTCTGAAGCAATTATCTGCAGCTTATACTCTAAATGGATTAAATCTTGGCGGGATCTTCCTGTTCTTATAAATCAATGGGTAAATATTGTGCGTTGGGAGAAGGTGACCCGTCTATTTTTAAGGACTACCGAGTTTCTCTGGCAGGAGGGCCATACTGCCCACAAGTCCGAGAAAGAAGCAGAAGAAGAGACCTTAAAAATTTTAAAAGAGGTTTATCAAGACTATATAGAAGATGACCTGGCTATCCCGGTAATTGTGGGTAGAAAGACTGAAAAAGAAAAATTTGCCGGGGCATTACATACTTATACTTTAGAAGCTCTTATGAGCGATGGTAAAATGCTACAAGCCGGAACTTCGCATAATTTAGGGCAAAATTTTGCTAAAGCCTTTAATATTAAGTATTTAGATGAAGACCAGCAAGAAAAATATGTCTGGCAGACTTCCTGGGGGACGACTACCCGATTAGTCGGAGCCCTGGTTATGGTGCACGGTGATGAACGGGGTTTAAAATTACCTCCTAAGGTTGCTCCTGTTCAGGTAATCATAGTGCCCATTATGTTCGATAAAACCAAGAAAGAAGTTTTAGAAAAAGCCGAGAGTATTCAGTCCATTTTAAAGAAAGATTTTCGAGTAGAGATTGATACCCGAGATGGGTACACCCCTGGTTGGAAATTCAACGAGTGGGAGATGAGAGGGGTTCCTTTAAGACTGGAGATTGGACCTAAAGATATGGCGCAAGGTCAGGTAATGCTGGTGAGAAGAGATACCGGGGAAAAGATGGCCGTAAAGGAAGAAAAATTAGTAGAGACGGTGAATGAATTACTTAATAATATTCAAGAAAATCTTTTTACCAGAGCTAAGAAATTTTTAGAAGAAAATATTCGCGAGACCTCCGATTATAATGAATTCAAAAAAATTATCGAAAAGCAGAGAGGATTAATCAAAACTTATTGGTGTGGAAGTAAAGATTGTGAGGATAAGATAAAAGAAGAGACCAAAGCAAGTATTAGATGCATTCCTTTTGAGCAAGAAGAAGCTTCGGGAAAATGTATTTATTGTGGGAAGGAACCTTCTACTTTAGTGTATTTTGCCCGAGCTTATTAAAAAATTATAAAATAAAGGAGGGTAAAAAAATGTCCGAAGTAATGATTGGAAAAGTGACTGATTACTTTGCCAAAATAGGAGTTGCTGCTTTAGTTATCGACAATGGAGAATTAAGTTTGGGTGATACCGTTCATTTTATTGGGCATACTACTGATTTTGAACAGAAAATAAATTCCGTGCAAATAGAACACCAAGCTGTAGATTCTGCCAAAACAGGCGATGCAGTGGGCATTAAGGTGAAAGATAGAGTTCGCCATGGCGATAAAGTATATAAAGTTACCGCTTAGATTAAATTGTTATTATATATAAGGTCATTCCTGTTTCCTCAGGAATGACCTTTATTTATTTCTTTTTACTTTCTTTTGGACCAAAATTTTCCAGAAAAGGTTTAATCAAGTCGATAGGTATAGGAAATAGAGTAGTAGAATTTTTCTCAGTTGCAACTTCAGTCAAGGTCTGTAAGTATCTAAGTGTTAAAGCAGTGGGCTGTTTGGCAATTCTTTCTGCAGCTTTGACTAAATTTTCTGAGGCTTGATATTCCCCTTCAGCATGAATTATCTTTGCCCTTCTTTCTCTTTCTGCTTCAGCCTGTTTAGCCATAGCTCTTTTCATACCTTCTGGCAATTCAATGTCTTTAGTTTCTACCGCAGTAACCTTAATTCCCCAGGGACCAGTATGTTCATCCACAATTTTTTGCAGGGTCTGATTTATTTTTTCTCTCTGTGATAATATTTCATCTAATTCCATCTGCCCTAAGACGCTGCGCAAGGTAGTCTGGGCAATTTGAGAGGTAGCATTGACAAAGTTTTGTATTTCTACAATCGCATTTTCCGGGTTAACTACTCTAAAATAGATTACCGCATTCACTTTTACCGGAACAGTATCTTTGGTGATTACTTCTTGAGCCGGGACATCCATAGTAATGATCCGGAGACTTACCCTTACTATTCTATCTACAATAGGAATTAAAAGAATCAACCCCGGACCTTTAGCGCCGACTAATCTTCCTAATCTGAAGATTACTCCTCTTTCATATTCTCGCAATATTTTTACAGCCTGAGATAATATTAGGAGAACTATTATTAAAATTCCCAGGTAAATTTGTAGATTAGCAATTATTTCCATTTTAACTTACTCCTTTCGCTCATATTTTTTAACTATAAGATTAAGGCCTTTTACTTCTAATACTTCCACTTCTTCCCCTTCTTTAATTTTTTCATCTATTACAGAGGCTTGCCATCTTTCTCCATGAACAAAGATGGTACCTTCCGGAGTAAGGTCTGTTTTAGCAATTCCTACTTTTCCCAAAAGACCTTCTCTGCCGGTAACCGGTTTTTTCCATTGAATCTTAATACCTTTACTTAAGGCAAAGACAAAGAAAGCTGCAGTGGCAAGAGACATGGAGATAATTAATCCCAAAGAAATCCTTAAAAAAGGAGCTGTGTCCTTAGATAACATAAATGAACCTAAAATAAGGGAGGTAACCCCACCGGCAGTGAGGAGTCCAAAGGTAGGAGTATATACTTCTATAACAAATAGTACAATACCGAATATGATGAGCAGAAGTCCTCCATAATTTATAGGTATACTTTGGAAGGCTACAAAGGCCAAGATAAGAGATATTCCTCCCACAATTCCCGGGAAAAAAGAGCCGGGGTTGCTGAATTCACCAAGGATGCCGTAAATTCCTAAGAATAATAAAATGTAAGCTATATTGGGATTGGTTAAGGAATGGAGAAATAAATCTTTATAGCTCATCTTTACAGAGATTATTTCTAAGCCTTTAGTCTTAAGTATTCTTGTCTCACTTGCTGTAGTCACTCTTACTCCATCAATAATTTCTATTAATTCATCTATATCATTGGCGATAAATTCTATTACTCCTATCTCGATAGCTTCCTGTTCTGTGATAGACACACTTTCTCTTACTGCCTTTTCTGCCCATTCAGTATTTCTTCCCCTCTTCTCAGCAATAGTCTTAATATATGCTGCGGCATCATTTACCATTTTAGCTTTCATTTCTTCATCAATCTCTTCTCCACCCATGACAACGGGATGGGCAGCTCCAATATTAGTACCGGGAGCCATAGCGGCAATGTTACTGGCTAAGGTGATGAACACCCCAGCTGAGGCTGCTCTGCCACCAGGAGGGGAGACATAAACTATTATAGGAATAGTAGAATTTAACATTTTCTTAATAATATCTCTCATCGAGGTATCCAATCCGCCAGGAGTATCTAATTGTAAGATTAGACATTCTGCCTCTTCTGCCTCTGCATCTTCAATCCCTCCGACTACATATTGAGAGGTGATAGGGTTTATAATGCCATTTAGCTGGAGAAGGTAAATAGACGAATTAGGAGTAGTGTAATTTTCTTTCAAAGAGTAAAAGAAAATACATATTAAAATAAGAAAGAAGATAATTGTCCTTTTTTTCATATTCATCTCTCCTTTCCCTTTATTTATAAGAGAAAGTAATGACGAAGAAGATAAATTCTTATTTACATAATAATTATATCATAATTTTTCTAAAATAGCAGGAATTTTAGAATAAGTGTATAATATATTGGTATATCGTATATCGTATATCGTATATTGCGAAGAGGAAAAGCGTAGAGAGTATATAATTGGTTAGCTCGTTAGTTAGTTACTTGGTTAGCTGGTTAAGAAGATGCAAGAGAGGAAGAAGTAGGAGAGTATTTTCTATATGTCCTCAATGATCAATATAAAACCGTAGGACAGGCATATTGCTTGTCAAGAGGTAAAAGATGAAAAAAGAAAAATTAACAGAAGAATATTTTATGCCCGGAGATTGGATCGAAATAGCTAACATAATTTTGAAGAGCAGGGGAGCAGTATTAGTATTAGGGGCAACCGATACCGGCAAAAGTATCTGCACTTTATTATTTACTAATTTTTGGACTAAACACGGACGGAAAGTCGGAATTGTCGATGTGGATATGGGGCAATCTGATTTAGGGCCTCCTACTACTATGGGTATGGCGTTAATTAATAAGCCAGCAAAGAGCTCAAAAGAGTTCTCAGCAGATACTCTCTATTTCATAGGGTCAACTTCGCCATTAAATTATTTTTTATCCACTATTTGTGGCGCTAAAAAGTTAATTGATGAAGCGAAGAAAAAAGGGGCGGAAATAGCAATTGTAGATACTACCGGATTAGTAAAAGGAGTTCCTGGTCGAACTCTAAAAGAATATATGATTGATATAGTTTCTCCTTCTCATATTATTGCCTTACAGAGGAGAGATGAACTGGAACACATTTTAAAAAACATTAATTTAACCGATGGAATTATTATTCATCGTTTGTCTCCTTGTACTGAAATAAGAAGAAAGACTTATTTTCAGCGTCGAGAGGCAAGGGAAGAAAAATTTAGAAAATATTTTAAAAAAGCCTCTTCTTTGAAAATTAATTTGGCAAATTTGAATATTAAGGGAAGCTATTATTGTTCCGGTGTTGCTTTAGGAGAAGAAGACCTCGCTTTTTTAGAAAAAACTTTAATGACCGAAATAATTTATGCTGAGAAGACGTCAGAAGGGATATTT
>Ga0209979_1005066_pt1 | contig 10545 bp, 7 predicted proteins | sample AnhtaG_FD_183114 | JGI IMG/M metagenome (GOLD analysis project Ga0209979, IMG submission 183114) | Deep subsurface microbial communities from Anholt, Denmark to uncover new lineages of life (NeLLi) - Anholt_01485 metaG (SPAdes) (version 2) | ecosystem: Environmental > Aquatic > Marine > Oceanic >...
AGTGTCCGGTTATGCCTGAATTACAAAAATTTGTGTTGATATTGTTGAAGTTACAGCCCATAAAATCAGAATTTGGTTTCAAATCGATTACAGTGATTTATTGCTGTATCGCACTGATAATAATGACTTTAGATGGATTTCAAAAATCAACGTCCGGACAACAGTGAATTGGTATTCATTTTCTCTATTTTGTTAAAATTGAAGTATCTATACAGATAAATTTCTTATAGGTATAATGAAATAAAATATAGGAATGCTAAATCCTTATTAAATGCGAGTAAATATATGACCAAAAATCAATTCAAAATAAAAAATTTAGAAGCAAAAAGTTCAATTTATAAACTAGCAGATAGCCTCATATCTGGAACAACAAAATTACTCCATCAAACAAAAACCGAAGAAGATCTAAGAATTGGATTCGAGAAGCTTTTAGAGCCGATTTTAAAAGAACTAGGGATCAAGCCAAACCCACGATATGAAAAATCCATTTTTAATGCAGGTCGTTCAGATGCTCTACATGGTCAAGTCGTTATTGAGTATGAAGCACCAAATTCTTTCAAATCTTTAAGAAACGTCACGCATGCTTATGATCAATTAGTTGGTTATATTCAAGGCCTTTCAAAATCAGAGAAAGAAACCTTATTTATACATGAATCGAAATTTGTGGGAGTTGGTTTTGATGGAAAAAAGATATTTTTTGTCCGCTATAGCGGAGATAAATATGTTCCAAAGATAAAGTTAGAGAAAGAGGATTTCATTTTAATTGGTCCTTACGAATTTAACGAACAAAGCGCACGAACTTTACTTACTCACTTACGTGCTCTTTCACGTCTTCCGCTTTCAGCTGAGAACCTAGCTGATAAATTTGGATCAGATAGTGAACTTGCTAAAAAAGCAGTGTCTGCTTTTGCAAATTCTTTAGAATACTGGGGAAATCAAACTAGGATTCGTACTTTCTTTAACGAATGGAAAAGATTATTTGGTATAGTTTATGGTGAACAGTTTTCTGGTCATCAGCTAAAGGAAGCAAAGACACTCATTGAGATTTATAAAGTAGGAAGAGATACAGATTTCCAAGAATTGTTATTCTCCATTCATACTTATTTTGCATTCCTTATGAAGCTAATTGCAGCAGAAATATTAACATTAAAGGATACTGGATTTGCTTCTTCTCTTGCTTCAGAACTCACTCATATTAGTGAGGAGAAATTAAAAAATAAACTTGAAGATATTGAAAATGGTGGTATTTATGCTAGAAAAGGAATCACTAACTTCTTAGAAGGTGATTTTTTCCGCTGGTATCTTGATGCTTGGTCGCCTCAGCTTAAAGAGGCAATTCAAGATATTTCTCGTGCACTTTCAGATTTCGAACCAGCAACAACTATGATCGAGCCTTCCGCAACTCGTGATTTATTGAAGAAACTTTATCAGTACCTCGTCCCGCAAGAAGTTCGACATCGCCTTGGAGAATATTATACACCTGATTGGCTTGCTGAATTATTACTAAATGAGGTTGACTATAGGGGGAATACAAACAAACGAATCTTAGATCCAGCTTGCGGATCAGGAACTTTCCTTGTTCTTGCTATTCAGCGCGCGAAAGAATTTGGACTTAAAGAAAAATTGTCACCACAAGAAATAGTAAGTAAAATAATAACTAATATTTGGGGATTCGATTTGAATCCTCTAGCAGTTATAGCAGCTCGTACTAATTATATTTTTGCTCTTGGTGATTTGATAAATGAACTCCATCACATAGAAATCCCTATTTATCTCACTGACTCCGTGCTCACTCCTACTAGAACAACCGGAAATTTGTTCGGTGAATTTTTAGAGGTTTTAACTTCAGTGGGCAAATTTCAGGTGCCCGCAGAATGGATAAGAGAGAGAGGACTCCTGTTAAGCAAAGCTACGCCCTTGGTTGAAGAAATGGCAAGAAATCACTATTCAGAAGATGAAGCTATGGCGAGATTTAAAAAAGAAGGCCTAGTATTTTCAAACAATAAAGAAATCGTTGCTAACTTTTATAGGTATATTTTAGAACTTGAAGAACAAAATCGAAACGGAATCTGGGCACGCTTTTTGAAAAACTCTTTTGCTCCGATGACTGCTGGACAATTCGATTTTGTCATAGGCAATCCTCCATGGATTAGATGGGATTATATGTCGCAGGATTACCGTAATGCAACTTTAGATTTGTGGAAGGATTATGGTCTTTTCTCTTTAAAGGGATTTCAGACTAGGCTAGGAGGTGGGAAAAAGGACTTTTCGATGCTTTTTGTTTATGCATCTGCTGATTATTATCTTAAGAGTGGAGCCAAATTAGGATTTCTTATAACGCAGGAAGTTTTTAAGTCAAAAGGTGCTGGCGAAGGATTTAGGCGATTTCAACTTGGCAACAGAGAATATTTAAAAATCCTCAAAGCTCACGATTTGGTTTCTATTCAACCTTTTGAAGGGGCTGCGAATAAAACAGCAGCAATTATTCTTAAGAAAGGTAAGAAAACGGAATATCCTATTTCCTACATTCTTTGGGCAAAGAAAAAGGGAGTAGGTAAAATTGCTACAGATAAATTACTATCCGAAGTATTGCCGTACCTCCAGAAAAAAAAGTGTTTTGCACAGCCAATAGGATCAGTTGTCGGAGCATGGCAAACAATTCCAATAGAATTAAAAGAAGTATCACATTTAGAGGGGAAGAATCACTATAAGGCTTTATTAGGTGCGAATCCTAATCCTTATGGTGTTTTTTGGCTCGAAGTGAAAAAAGTATTATCAGGGGGGAATATAATAATAAGAAATCTCACTGAGAAGGGTAAACTTGAAATTCCACAGAAAGAAGCAACTTTAGAAGCGAATTTAGTTTTTCCTGCGATCAGAGGTTCTGATTTAAAAAGATGGGGATATAAGCATGAGATATTCCTGTTAATGGTTCAGAATCCTGAAAAGAGGATCCCTTATTCTCAAGAATTAATGAAGAGCCGATGGCCGAGGACATTTAATTATCTCACGAATTTTAGAGATGTTTTACTTAATCGTGGCTCAACGACAATAAGAAGATTGGCCGAGAGAACAGAATTTTACGCAATGTTTGGAATAGAAAAAAGAACTATTGCAAATTATAAGGTTGTGTGGAAGGCTATGTCGAATGATATTTATGCTTCGGTCATTTCTCAAATAAAAACTAAGTTGGGGTATAAAATTAGCATTCCTCTTCATACAACCTCTTTCTTCTCTACAGATAATGAATCCGAGGCTCATTATCTATGTGCAATCATAAACTCAAATCCAGTTCGTGAATTCATTAAATCATTCTCTTCTGCAGGTCGTGGTTTTGGGACGCCTTCGGTGATGCAATATGTCGGTATTCCTAAATTTGATCCTCAAAATAAAATTCATAAAAAGCTCACGGCAATTTCTAAAAAATGTCATGAACTCAAATCTATTAATAAAGACAAAGAAATTGAAAAATTTGAACAAGAAAATGATTTGTTAGTGAAAAGACTTTTTGGTATTAGAAATTAAAAGCACGTCCAGTAATTCCTAATTAATTTTTTCAGCTGAATCAGGTGCCGAGAGAGATAGAAAGAATAATTGAGTAATAGTGACAAAATGAAGAAGTTAAAGGATTACATTTTCAAAAACATCCTCTATATTATTGGAACTTTCTTAGTCTCGATATTTTTTGTGTTTTTGATTTTTCCTGTTTTGATAAATTTAGAATTTGTAAAGAATTTTTTAAGTGGGACTGTAAAAGAACCTTTTATAGCTATTACAGCCCTTGTACTGCTTTTTATCATATATTCTTGGCCAGAAGCACAGAATCTATGGCAGAGATATAAGAAAATCCATAAATTAGAAAAGCCACCTTTTATTTATCTTGATTATATAGTTTTGTTTATTATTTTTTCTATTTTATTGATTATTTTATTTCAAACTAGGTCCATTCCAAATCTTTCGTCACAATTTAAGGTCTTCATAAGTCTAAATCTTATATTCATAATAGGATGGTTTTTATCAAGCTTTTTTTGGAAGAAAAAAAAGGGACTGCAAAAGGTTACAAATATAGATATCCACTCTCTTTCTGATGAGCCTATTCAATTTGCTAAACAAGACTTATTAGAAAGAGAAAAATTTATTGGAGATTTATATAAAGAGATTACAAATTTTCCTTTCAGCGATCCTTTTGTTTTGGGTCTTTATGGTAGTTGGGGAGAAGGCAAAACATCAGTCATTAATTTATTAAGAGAAAAATTTAAAGATAACGAAGACTTTCTTGTCGTAAATTTTGATCCTTGGCATTTCAAAGATGAAGAAGCAATTTTAACTGCCTTTTATAATCAAATTGAACAAATTCTTAACCAAAGATTTATTTTGCCTGGTCTCAAGAAAACATTATTAAAATATCGAAAGCTTATTTCTGTGGGACTATCTCAAGCAGGAATCAAAATTGACCTTTCGCATACTGAGGAATCTTTAGAAGAAATCAGACAAAGAATTGAATCATATATAACACAGACTAAAAACAAAATTATTATCTTTATTGATGATATTGATAGGCTTCAACCTAGAGAAGTTTTATTGATTTTTAAACTAGTCCGCCTTAATGCAAAATTTCGAAATACAATTTTCCTCTTAAGCTTTGATCCAATTGTAGTTCAAAATTATCTTAAAGATAATTTAAATGCGGACTTAGAATTCTTAGAAAAAATTGTACAGAAACCCGTTCCATTACCAGCAATTGAGCAAAGAGATATAGATCAATTTTTAGATGCTCATGTAGATAAACTTTTTAATGAATTAGCAATTTCCAAAGAAAATAGAGAAAAATTTGAAAAAGATTTTCCTTATATCTACCAGACACAAATCAGAAAATTATTTAAGACCTTGCGCCACGCTAAAAGATATCTAAATGGTTTGCGTTCAACGCTTCCAGCAATTAAGAATGAAATAAATTTATATGATTTCTTTATTCTGGAGGTGATAAGAATCTTTTATCCTAACGTTTTTAATGATATTTGGCGGAATCCGTGGTTCTATATTCCTCTTAATTGGAGCAATGTGACTTATTTCTTGTCTCCTTTTAGTTTTGCTGCAAAAGAAGATGAGAAATATTCACAGATAAAAAAACATGTTGAAGATGTTGTTAAAGATGAAAAAGAGGGAGAAGTTTTGAGAGAATTATTAGAACTCATATTCTTTGTTGAAGTAAAAAATGCTTTAGGTCGGAGCAGAACAGATTACAGCGATGTTGCAGGAAGCTATAGGGCAGAAAAAAGAATTACACACCCTGAATCTTTTAGAAAATATTTTATGTTGAAGGTTTCTCCATTAGAAATATCTGATGAGTTTGTAGAGACAACTTTAGATTTGTGGCATTCAGCAAAAAAGACTGAGAAGGAAAGTATCATTGAAAAAACAATTTTCGAACTTCAAAAGAAAGAAAACCTTTTGGAATTTTTTAAAAAACTCATAGTGTTTATAGATAATATACAAAGAGATATAGTTCCCGATATCGTAGAAGTTATTTATAAGAATGCAGGCAAGTTTTCTAAAAAAGGCACAGAGAATTTATGGAATTCTGAATATGATAAAGCCAAAAGCCTTTTAATGTGGCTAATTAATGACAAAATAGACAAAGATAAAATACAAGATGTTTTAGAAGAAGTTATTACTAAATCTCCAAATCTTCGTTTTAGTGTTCATATTGTTTTATCCTGTCGGAAAGAACGAGGAGGCTCACTTTATAATATTTACAATTCAATAAAAATAGAAGAATTGCAAAGTAAAGTTGCTAATCGATTGAAAAAATATTTTATTGATGAAAAAAGAGATATTTTTGACGAATTACAGGAAGAAAGAGACTGGGCTTTTGTATTATATCAATGGGCAACAAATTGGATGACATTTACAGGAGATAATAACAAAATTGTGAGCAGTTATGTTTTTTCGCTTATTAAAGGTAATATAAAAAAATTTATCAAATTTCTTATGCACCAGAGACAAAAAACGGCTTCAGATACTTGGACTTTTAACTTGAATGAACTTGATCGAGTATATAACCTGACAGAATTTCAAAAATTAGCAGAAACATTTAAAGATGATACTTCTTTATCAAAAGAGGAAAAAGAGTCAATAGAAATGTTTCTAAAACTATATAATGAAAAAATGACTAAAGGTGAAAAAAATAAACAAAATTGATCATATAAAATCATATAATTTTGTTATTGGCCAAAAGAAATAATTTTACTTTCTTAAGGGATAAAAATGGAAAATTGAGGCGAGTGGAAGCCGCGTAAAACGGCTTCCCGAGGTTTAAAAGGACAGCTTAAGCGAGGTTAGCGCCTCATTAAGAAAGACGTTTTATAATGAAGGAAATTCTCATTTGTTTCCAAACAAAGAAATGCTCATTAATCTTGTTAACATGCTTGAATAATATTAAGATTTTTGGTAATAATGTTGGTGGACTTTAGAATATATCCTAATGAGGTGAAATCATGAAAACTCCCTTTCTTTTTAATTTTGCCGTTCCAAGAAAGAATGAGGATGAAAAGCCGTTTTTTTATGATGATAATCTTAATTTAAACGTCCTTACGAAAAACAATAAGAAATTTCCTTTTGTAGAATGTGATTTGAACGCATTGGAATTTAGAACTAAAACAGAAATAAAGCGAGAAGAGGACGAAGCAAGTATCAGTATCAGAGATATTGAGACTAGCACTAGAAATAATGAAAACCAAAACAAAATACCAGAGAACTTATTGGAGCTTTTTACTAAAACCAAGGTAGAAAGAGAAGGCGATGATGAATGATTTTGTTTATTACGAACAAAGATGACATAACGACCGACCTAATCATTAATAAGGTTAATAAGGAAGGGAAGAAATATTATCGATTCAATACTGAAGATTTAGGATCTAATATATTCATAAAATTAGATTTTACAAAAGAAAGATACTATATTATTGATGAAAAAAAAGAAATTGAAACCGATCTCAACAAAGTAAAAAGCGTTTATTATCGAAGACCAAAACTGCCAAATATTGATCATTTAAAATTATCCCCGGGATTAGCAGCTTTTGTGAATAACGAACACTACTATTTTCTCGAAGGATTATATAAATTATTAAGAAAAAAATATTGGATAAGCCCAGTTTATTCGATTAGAGAGGCGGAAAATAAAATATATCAAATCTTCCTTGCACGAGAACTAGGATTTAAGGTTCCCGAAAGTCTTATTACCTCTAACCCAGCCGCGGCTAAAGCATTCTTAGATAAACATTCGGATAGTGTTGTGAAGCCGATAAAGAGCGGCTTTGTTAATGATAGAAGCGAACCGAAAATTATCTTCACAAGTAAAGTGACCGAGAAAGAAAAGGCCCAATTAAACAAAATTGCGTATTGTCCGACCTATTTTCAAGAGAATATTAAAAAGGCTTACGATCTTAGAGTTACGATTGTAGGGGATAAAATATTTCCAGCAAAAATTGAATCACAATCGTTTAAGGAAACGATAATTGATTGGCGAAGAGGTGAAAATATATTCCTCAGATATGAAAAACATAAGTTACCCCAATATATTAGGGAAAAATGTTTAGCGATGACGAAATATTTAAAATTGGAGTTTAGCGCAATCGATCTCGTTGTCGATCGCAAAGGAGACTTTATCTTTTTGGAAATCAATCCGAATGGTCAGTGGGCTTGGATTGAGAAAAGACTCGGGTATAATATCTCTGGAGAAATAATTGACCTTCTAAAAAGGGGTGGAAATGAAAGCACTAAAAAGTCTTAAAAATATCCGAGAGCTTTTCTGGCCACTCCTCGAAAAAGCCAAAGAATCAGAAATATCTACTGTGTCGCAAGAGGATGTCAATCTTAAAAGCGAAGATGACATTAAAATTGCTTTTGAACTTGCTCAGAAAATATATAATGATGAGCAGGATAGAAATAAAACGATTGAAACAAAATCAGTAGTTTTTGTCGGATCAATCGGATTTGTTATTGCCATCATAATTGGAATTACAAATTTCTTGTTGAGCGGACAAAATGTTTATTTCAATGCCATAACAGCTGGAATAGTGTTAGTAACGATAGTATTAATAGCCTATTTAGTTCGTTCTTCTTGGTATTCAATAAAAGCATTAACCAGACAGAAATTTCAAGTATTACGTTTTGACGATATTATAAAGCACGATAAGAATTATTTAAAGCAGATAATCGCAAAAATAATAAATAGCTCAAAAGAAAATTCCAAAATAATAAATCTTCGAGTTGATTACATGACAATGGCACAGGAATATTATAAGCGTGCTATTGTTACTCTCTTCATTTATTGCCTATTTGTATTCTTCGTTTTAATAGGAAAATTGCAGACCGGATCAAATGATTTAGCCATATCCCTTGGAAAGATTGCTTCTCTACTTAGAAATGGCGACTTGTTTTCTGTACTGACAATATTAATTTTAATAATTAATACTACTTTGCTTATTATAATTTTAAGGAGATTAAGACAATAGAAAAGGAGATGCTTCTGCATCTCCTTTTTACCTCTCTGCCATATTTATATTATCCATCGAAAGATTTAAAATTCTCGATGGGAAGGGCAATTAAACGGCCTCCTACTCTTTCAAGTTCAACGCTCTTCTCCCAAGTTTCTTCCCTCTGAGCTGCCATAGCCACAGCGTTTGCAATACCAAACTTATCATATTCAGGCTCTGCTCCAAATGCCATAAGGACATTCTCTTTCTGGGTCTCGCTTAATCTATAATGCTCTACCACATTGTTTATCACCTTCTGAGGATTGTTGACCTTTATTTCTGTTGTCTCTCTTAAAGTCTGGATTATCTCTCCAAAGCTGCTGAAAAGCTCCCTGATCGATCTTCTGATGGAAAGATAAACTATCTCATCAAGCACTTCGTCTCCGTTTCCGATATGGATCTGTCGTGTGACAAATTCTTCGACAATCATCCCATTGGAGCATTTCACCCGAAACATCCTTGGCTCGATCCTTAAAGCCTTGTGTCCAGTTTCTGAATTTGTAAAAAAGAGACCTCCGACTATTAAGTCATCCCTGTGTCTGACAAAATCCTGTAGTTTCTGACTTTTCACTTTGATGTTCATCTCTATCTCGGATAGATAACAATCTTCTATCTCAGCCTCATGAGCTTGGAGTTCGTTTAAGGTGCAGTAAAGTATATCGAGATGGTCAATCACTCTATATCTGTTGCTTAGAAAGGCCCTTACGGAATCTCCTAATCCCCGGATAAAAAAGTCTTTTTCTCTCTTCTTGAGCCAGGTATTTACATTCTCAGCCAGAAGTTCAGGAGCTTCACTTTCCATTTTGTGGTAGTACTTAAAAGGAATTTCGAGTTTGTCGGCTATCTGATTATGGCATGGCTTTAATATCGGAAAAGAATTTTCTCCGTGGATTTGAAACATTGTTTGATTCTCAAACAGGGTCATCTCTAAATGGGAAGAGTTGATTCTTTTATCCCATTTCAGTGGTTTTTGTCTTTCCAATTCTTCGATTAAAGATTGAAGTTTCATAGACTTCCTCCTTTTTTTGATTTTAAAGGTGCTTTTGGCAGAGAGGATTTTTTAGAACAAAAAAGTAAAAAGAAATAGAATCTAGGCAGTGTATAGAATCTAAGCAGTGCTTGAGATAATTTGCCCCATTTCGTTTTCTATTCTTAATTTTATCTTTCTTGGTTTGGGCATTCCTTCGAAAACCATCTTCCCATACGTTCCTGCTGACTCTATAATCAGGTTTCCATAACCGAATATCCTTCCCCAAATCCCAAAGCTACAAGTAATATCCTCTATGTTATCAAGCCTAATAGACATAAAGCGTTTTCCGATGATACCTCTTTCTTTGATTAACCTCTTGTTGGTTAAGTAAAGTCTATTAAATCTCCAGTCAAGATATAGGATTAATATCACAAAGGAAAAAGCAAAAGCAGCAATGATGTAGCAAAAACTCTCAATTCCATTAAAATCTATTGCTTCTAAAAATGGACAGGCAAAGAGCATATAGAAGAGCCAGAAAAGAATGATGGCAATAACAGGCATAGCAAGAAATAGCCAGTGGGGATTGGTCTTAAAGACAATCTTTTCGTTTGGCAGTAGAAAAATTGATGGATTAGATTGGTAGCCGTTGATCATAAGTTTTTGAGGAAGGTGGAGGTTTATAAATAATCTCTTTTTCCACCTGTTCCCTTGATCTTGAGTATCTTTTTCTTGATATTTTTATGATTTCCTCTTTGTTTGACGGCCTCTTTTTAGGAGGATTCAAAGTGATGGCGCTAAAAGGCTGTGAGGTTTTACCATCTATCATTAACTTGAGATAGATATGATGGTTTTGAAGATTTATAAGATCCGTCTCCTCAAAAACAGGAGAAAACTCCTTCGCCAAATATTTAGCATCTTCAACTCCGACTCTAAAAGAGATAATTGTCCCTACATTTCCAAGGATAGCTGCTCTTATTCTTTCGTCGAGCTGATCAATATACTGATGAGCAAGAATAAGATTGAGCCCATATTTTCTGG
>Ga0209979_1005067_pt1 | contig 10545 bp, 13 predicted proteins | sample AnhtaG_FD_183114 | JGI IMG/M metagenome (GOLD analysis project Ga0209979, IMG submission 183114) | Deep subsurface microbial communities from Anholt, Denmark to uncover new lineages of life (NeLLi) - Anholt_01485 metaG (SPAdes) (version 2) | ecosystem: Environmental > Aquatic > Marine > Oceanic...
TATTGGGATTTCGCCCATCCAACCGGGTGGGCAGCGGAAGCTGGAAGAGATCCCGCCTCCGACATTGTAAATGTGTATGTGGACTCCAGCGGCGGCTTCTCCTGAAATCAATTCGCTGGTCATGGCAGAGCCATCCATGAAATATAACCCTTTCCCTGGTGGCCTCTCCGCATACTCCAGCACGCCTTGCAGAGGGGAAGTACCTGTTTTGGCTAACGCCCCCAGAGATTTCTCCTCAATAGTGGTCAAGCCTTCGGCAATATTGCCGCGAGTAGGTTGTGTACCCCTGATATCCTCTCTGGTGGCCCTAATCCTTGCTTCCATGCGTTCTACCGCTTTGTGGAACTGCCTCGCTACCTCCTCATTGATGGCTCTCTTGGCCAGCAGGTGGTCAGCTCCAATGACCTCCGTTGTTTCTGAGAAGATGGCCGTGCCTCCTTCGGCGATTAGCCGGTCAAAGACTCGTCCGGTAACCGAATTGCCAGCCATACCTGAAACGGCAGAGGAACCACCACACTTCACTCCCAGGGTGAGGTGACTCAGGGCAAAGGGTTTTCTCTGCATTCGGGATGCTTCAGAAACCATACGGCGAGCGGTAGCTAATCCTCTATCCATTAAATCCTGAAACCCTTTACTCTCCATAACGGTCAAGACCTCAACTGGTTTCTTGGATTTGGCTATTTCCTCACCAATCTTGGCGGGAGACGGATTCTCACAGCCAATGCCCAACACGATGGCGGCGGCGACATTGGGATTGCCGCCTATCCCCGCCAGGACTCGTAACGCCCGGTCGTTATCATCTTTGAGCCGGACGCAGGGGTGGGTATGAATGAAGGGCACGGCACCTTGGACCGTGTTGGCGATGGTAAATGCCATCTCGTTGGCGCATCTCCCACTTGAGATTACCGCCACATGGTTACGCACCCCCACCGAACCATCGGGCCTCTCATAGCCTAGAAATTCCATTACTTTACCTCCTTTGGGGGAGGGAGGAGAGCACTTTCCACATTATGGACGTGAACATAATCCCCCTTATTTATTAGCTGGGTGGCCAAGCCAATAACCTCCCCGTATTTGAGAACTTTATCTCCCTTACCAATACTGGCTAAAGCCAGTTTGTGTCCGAAAGGTACGGCGTGTCGAACTGCTATCTCGCCGACCTGTCCTGATTTTGAGGCTAGGTTTATGGTGTCCCCAGCCTGAATGTCATCGAGGGCAGTGGCGGTATTGTCTTTAGGATTTATCATCATCGCTCTTTTCATCTTACTATTTCCTCCTTTGATTTTGACCACACCATGTGGCTCGTTGCTCATTATCATACCGGGTACCCCACGGGGGCTTTTCAAGTCTTAAGATTTTCTGATGAGCTTCTTCGCTTCAGTGACGGTGTCAACTGCGTCCTTGTCGTAAGTATCAGTTAGAGTAAGTTTAGCAAAAATAAATATCAAGCACAATAGAGGAGAACCAGGACCTCCGCCCGCTGAATTTGAGTTTTATGCCCTCTATCTTAATTAAATTGACAACGCTTTTCGGCTAGTCTACAATGAGCAACTGAGATAAGCAGAAAAGGAGGGTAAGTTGGTAGAAAGTCGACACAAAGTAGTGCGAGTGGATAAGACGATCGACCGTGACGCGATTAAAGAGGAGCGTGAAGAGCTGGCCAAGGTCAATGCAGAGTTAGTGTTAGCTGAGTGCACCACCGAGAGCGAAACAATTGAAGCGACTAAAGACGCTGATGCTGTACTAACGATGTTTGGTCAGATGACACGCCGGGTTATGGAGGCGTCACCAAAATTAAAGGTAATCGTCCGCTATGGCGTTGGTTATGACACGGTTGATGTTGACGCCGCCACCGATAACGGTATCCTGGTAGTCAATCTCCCTGATTTCTGTCTTAAGGAGGTCGCTGACCATGCTATGGCCCTGCTCTTGGCCTGTGCCAGAAAAGTGGTTTTCTTCAATAACTTGACCAAGCAGGGTTACTGGGCCACCTATCGAGAAATGTTGCCGCTGGTATCAATTTATGGGCAGACTCTGGGTCTGATTGGTTGTGGCAACATTGGGCGAATGGTGGCCAAAAGGGCACAGTGCTTTGATTTAAAGATATTGGGCTGCGACCCTTATGTGGATAAATCCGTCGCCAAGGAGTACGGGATAACCCTGGTGAGCCTGCCTGAGCTACTCAAGGAGTCAGATTTTGTCTCCGTGCACACCTTTCTGAATAAGGATACCTGGCATCTGGTTGGGGAAAAGGAATTCAGACAGATGAAGCCGACTGCTTATTTTATCAATACGTCTCGAGGTTCGGTAGTCGATGAGGCGGCTCTCATCAAGGCTCTACAGGAAAAGTGGATCGCTGGCGCCGGGCTGGACGTCTTTGAACAGGAACCCATTGACCCCAATAATCCCCTGCCTAAGATGGACAATGTTGTGGTTACCCCCCACTATGCCGGTTGGTCTGATGCCGCTGGGCAGCGACAAAGGATGCAGGTGGGACAGGAGGCAGCTAGAGTACTAAGTGGGCACTGGCCCAAAAATTGGGTAAATAAAGCAGTTAAGCCCAAAGTTAATTTAGTAATGGGGGACTGAAAAAGTCCCCCATTTTGAATCGGAACTTGAGGCTTAAATTAACCTCCGAGTTTCTCCCCGGAGCGATAAACGGCTCCTATTTGCCATCTAAGCTATCCTGGCAAACTTCTGCACGGTTCTGGAGCCCTTGTCAACTCCAGCCCCAGTCATAGAGACTTCGCCGACATAGAGGTCACCCCGCGAATCAACCGCTATGGCGTGAGGAGCCAAAAACAGGGCAGTTTCCTTGTCTTTGCCTTCATTACCCCAGCGCACCAGTAGCTTGCCATCGATGGTGAATATGCTCACCCGCAAGCATAGTTCGGAGACATACACTGTTTCCTCATTGTCGATGAAGACACCGGTTGGGCGAATGACGTCAGTCCATTGGGTAATAAACTCACCCCGGGAATTGAAAATCTGGATTCGGCTATTTTCACGGTCGGTAATCCACACCCGGGCCTGTTTGTCTATCCAGATGTTGTGGGGGAGTCGGAACTGACCTGGACCACCACCCGGTTCACCCCAGGAGAATAACAGAGTGCCATCAGGGGTGAACTTGTGCACCTTGGCGTTGCCGTAACCATCAGTGATATAGATTTCCCCAGAAGGAGTTACCGCGACACCGGTGGGGCGATTGAATGGGGGTGCACCTCGTGTTATTCTCCCCAGGCTCTCCCAAAAATCGAAGGTTCGGATATAGCCGGTATCTGAAGGCTGGCCTTTGGTGCCCATTGTCATCAGCAACTTGCCCTCGGGGGTGAATTTGGCTACGATATGGTTTCTATCGTCGGTGCACCAGAGCGAACCATCGGGACCAATGCAGCTGCCGTGAGCACGGTTGAAGAAACCTTCACCCCACGAATTCAACAAGTTACCCTCACGGTCGAAGACCATTATCGGATGGTCACTTCGGTTTAATATGTACAGCTTATCTTCCGAATCGATAGATATGCCACCGACATCGAGAAATGACCACCCTTCTGGAAGTTTTGCCCATCCATCAACCAGTTCGTAGGTGTATTTGCCAGCACCATATGGCATGTTTTAATCCCTCCTTTTAACCTAAGTATCGGGGAGTTCCTCTTCCAACTCTTAATGAGGCACTTCCCAGCGCTCTACACATTGACGAATAATATACGCATATGCCCTTACCTGTCAACCTGTGCCTTTTTGTTTGCCGTAGTCCAAAAGAGGAGATGACTTCCAGTCCGTACCAAGGGTATGTCCACATATTTTCATGCTACTTTGGAGATACTGCCTTCATTTAATAGTTTTAGCATTTTTTCGGTCGTCTTTAACCCGTGCCCGGTAAATACAGAAACAATAACTTCATCAAAATTTGATTTCGGCAAGTATTTTTTTATTCCGGCAATTGTTGCCGCCGACGTAGGCTCAATATAATATCCTTTTCGACAAATTTCTTTCAGTGATTCTTTAATTTCATTCTCATTAACGGTAATAAAACATCCATTACTCTGCTTGACTGCTTCAACAATCTGTTTTCCTCTAATCGGATCAGCAATGGCAATTCCTTCGGCAAGCGTTTCCTTTTTGTTTATCACCGGAATTTCGTCCAAATTTTCCCAGAAAGCCCAATACAAAGGCGCACAATTTTCCGATTGAACGGCAATAATTTTAGGTATTCTAGTAATAATTCCAGCCTTCAGAAGTTCATTAAAGCCAATGTAGGCACCTAATAAAAGAGTCCCGTTACCAACCGGCAAAATAATCGTCTCAGGAGATTTCCAACCAAGCTGTTCACAAACTTCAAAGGCGAACGTTTTTGTCCCGTGAAAGAAGAACGAATTCCAGGAATGGCTTGCGTAATAGACTTTCTCTGCCGCTTTTAAAACTGCCTTGGCAGTGTCTTCTCTGGTACCTGGGATCTTATTTAATTTTGCTCCGTAAAGTTGTATCTGGGCTACTTTTCCTGCGGTCGTATCTTCGGGAACAAAAATATTACAATCAATTACAGCTTTGGCACAGTAAGCCGAGATTGCCGAACCAGCATTTCCAGAAGAGTCTTCAACGACTTCCTTAATTCCCAACTCTTTTACTTTGCTGATAAGAACCGAAGCCCCTCTATCCTTATAAGATCCGGTTGGGAATAATTGCTCTTGCTTAATCAAAACGGACTTATCGTTAAAATTTACTTCCGTTAATGGTGTAAACCCCTCATCAAAAGAAACTATATTGATGTCATCTTGAACCGGGATTGTCTCTCGATACCGCCACATTGTGGGCTTTCTTTTCTTGATTTTTTCTAAATCGAAAACCGCCTTAAATTCAATATCCAGAATAGAACCGCAGTCGCATTTCCACCTTGGGTCATCTAGTGAGTAAGTTGCCTTACATTTATGACAGATAAGCTGGTTCATGGTTTTTCGGTTACTTTTTCTTGTCCAGAGATTATTTATTAAGTGCCGCAATGGCTTCAATCTCGATTTGAAATCCAAAATGCAAATTTCTGGTCGGAACTACGGCGCGGGCCGGACGATGTTCGCCAAAGAATTTTGAATAGACGGTATTCACTCGATCCCATAACTGGATATCTGAAATGTAAACGGTGGTTTTAAGCACTTGGTTTAAGTTGCAACCCGCAGCTTGAAGTATCTCGGATAAGTTCTTTAATACTTGCTCCGTCTGTTCTTCAATCGAGCCTACGCGTTTTTCGCCCGTCTTTGGGTCTATGGGTAGCTGTCCGGAAACATAAACAATGTTATTATGGACTATCGCCTGTGAGTAATGTCCCGAAGGTTTTGGGGCATTTGGTGTTGAAATTTCTCTCATTTTGCGTATCACCCTCCGTAACAACTGCAGTAGCTATTCTGGACTACTGCTCGCTGGCTGTCAATGCTGCTACAAGGGAAAATGAAGAGGCACAGATTTAGGTCCGTGCCTCTTTGTTAGGTTGTATTTGTTGTTTTAGACTAGATTACGCCCATTTCCTTCAGCGCTGCTTTGAGCTCTTGCCTTTCCTCGTCAGTTAGGTCCTCCATCGGCAGTCTTACTGGACCTCCATGTAGCCCAACGATGTCCATCGCGGCTTTACCAACGCCCATGTACATGTAGTTCGATCTCAGGCACTCAGGTATGATGGAAATGGACTCCCGCTTTTTATTGAACTTTGCCAGAAGGTTCCACACTGGTAGTTCCTTTCGCAGGGCTTCAAGCGCCTTCTTGAAATTCCCTTCCTCGACTGCTTCGTAGACCGCGTAGCTTAAAGCGGGGGCGAAATTGCCTATAAAATTGATGAAACCCCGGTATTTAAGCCCGTAGGCAGCCGACCCAACATAGTGGATTTCTCCCATTCCATTTAACAGTACCATGTCCTCCGGGTCAATCGTCAGCGCTTTAAAGGCGTAATCAGCAGCATTGGTCGCGTTGTCTTTGAGGGCGATGATGTTTTTGATTTTGGCCAGCCTCGTCATCAAATCGGGGGGAATCAGCGTTCCCGAAACAGCGGCGTTGTTATATATCATGATGCCTATATTTACCGCATCGGCCACTGCCTTGAAGTACTGGTACATTCCCTCCTTGCTTGGAGAGTGATAATAGGGTGGCACCATCATCGCACAGTCCACCCCAACCTCTTCGGCGTACTTGGCCAGCTCTATTGTCCCTATTGCCGCTGCCTGTGACACGCCAGCGACCACAGGTATCTTTCCACCGGCAGTCTCAACCACCGTTTTAATGACCTTCTTTTGCTCCTCAATCGAGTTGGCGTAGCACTCGGTGGTACTGCCATTGGTCATCACTACCACATCTTTGTTGCCATTTTGGGCAAAGTCCACCAAGAATTGGGTATTCTTTCTTAGCCCTTCTACATCCAACTCTTTTTCCTTGGTGTAAGGGCAGTATTGCACGGGTACAATGCCCTTCAGCCTCTTCTTTAACTCGTCCAAAGTCATTGACATTTTAAGTCCTCCTTAATATTTTAGGTTTTCCCGCCACAAAAACTAGCAGAAAGTTGGGGATCTGTCAAGGGAGGGGAAGTGTTGGCTAATTTGAGGTTTAATATAAATTAATAAAATGGTAGCGCATACCGGATTCGAACCGGTGATCTCCTCCTTGAGAGGGAGAAATGCCAAAACCAACCAACTGCTAGCTTTGTTAGCTTCGACGGGCCCAGCTTTGGCTTTCACCTCCTTTCTTTACAAGGATGAGATCACCAAGCGGGCCATCGCTGCCCACATTCCGAGCACTATACAGAAAACCAGCCAGCTAGTTAAAGCTTCAAATCCTACAGCCCAGTTTTGAACCTGTTGCTCAGATGGGAGACCATGTTTTTCCACTTCCTCAGGGAACTCGCGTCCCAATGCCTTTTGCACATCAAGCCACGTCAATTTATTATCGCTCCGAGTCACGGCCCGTCTGCCCTCAATAGCTCGCGCCTGAAACTCTGCACTCCACCAAGGTCCATGAGACTGCAGGTAAAACATCCTCCCCTCCTAAATTTTGCCTAACCTTTCGCTAACAGTCATTCTCAAATAGCGTCATCTATGGTCAGATAATAGCAAAACCAATGGTAAAGAGTCAAGTGAGGGAAAAGGTGCTTTCTGTGGCTGAAGTGGCAATTGAACTTGGCGTCGCACGCATTACGGTGCGGCGCTGGCTCAAAGCCAAGATTATCGAGGGATTTCAGCTACCAGGAGGACACTACCGGATACCCACAAGTGAAGTACACCGAATTCAGGCCACAAAGAGAGAAGAGGCAGAGAAGTGACAATGAAGCCACAGCGTGAGGGTGGACATCACTCGTGGGGCAGACACGGTGCCGAAGTATGTCCCTTGTGCAAGGGCGCCGGTTTGGTCACGTCCGACGCTTGGCGGGAAAAGGGACGAAAGGGCGGAGTCAAGAGTTTTCTGGTGAGCCTGCAACCAGGGCAGTTATCGATGTGCGAGAGAGGTAAACATGGGGGCAGACCTAGGGCACTGAGAATAGAAGACTTAGAAAGGAGGTAGGCCGCACCGGGCCCGCTCCCATAGACGCTCAGGGCTGCCCCCGCCAATATATTTTACAACGAGAAACGCCCATTTAGAAGAGGCAAATTAAGGACAAGTTTAACATGCAAAAGTTTGACATGCAACAAGATAATCCAGATGGGAGGGGGTGACCCCCTCCGTAGTAGGGTTAGTCCTTCGGGAATAACCGCAGGGGTATGGTAAACCACCGGTGGTAAACACGGTGGTAAACGACAAAGTAAACGAGGTGGTAAACGATGGTAAGAAATAAGCAATCCAAGAAAAAGCCGAGCAGGGTCGCATATGAAGAGACACATCCAACTATAAGCTTCCGACTCGATATAGAGACTCATGACAGGCTCAAAGAACATCTAAAGACTACCGGTTGCTCCTTTGCTAACTTTGTAAAGGATGCACTGGGAAGGGAGGAAACGATGGTTGAAGAAAGAGTGACCAAATTGGCATCGAGGAAAATTGAAGAAATAGAGACGCCTCAACGTGATCTGGAGCTTTATGAAATCGTTGTGGACCTGGCCTACTGGGTTATAGTCTTCTGGATGAATCTGCCTGACCCACTGGATGGAGTCCCTTGTCCTAGCTGCCGATTCCCCTCCAAGCTGAACAAAAAGGAGGGTAAGACTGTCAAGTTAGATATGCTTGAGAACGGAGACTTCAAGTGTCCCGAGTGCAGACTCAGGCTCAAAAACCCGCCTCAGTTGGCCTGGATTGCACTGGTGAGCCAAGTGGCGGAAGAGGTCCGAAGAGAGAAGCTCCTACAGTCACAGGAAAAGGAAGCTAATTACAGAGGCGAAGTAGCCAATGACAATACCGCTTAGGCCTAATCAGGGAGGTTTTCTCAGGCCATTTGGTACCGCTTGGTTTATTATAGAGGTTCTAAAAGGTAACGCCCCTGAGGACTCAAGCCGAATAGATCCCGATGTCGGTGCTCCGATGACTGATATTCACTTTGAATATAAGAGTGCCCTTCATCGGGCTCATGCCAGGGATACTGTGGAAAGGGAAGAGGAAAGACAGATAAGAAAAGGTAAACCTGCCTACTCCGAGGAGGAGTACAATGAGAGGTTGCAGTACTACCTGAACCGGATTCCCTACAAGCTGCTCAAAATGAGATATTCTAGCTTCACCCGTTATTTTGGCCACCTGAAGCGCTTGGGCTGGGTCGAAGAAACTGGGAAGACCGAGCCTTCAGCCATCCAAGACGACTACCCACCGGCTCCTTCTCGAGTGTTTTACCACCTCGCTGACGCCGGCTGGAAGGCGTCCATGGTTGAGATATCTGACCCGGTCATGACCCTCTACCACTACTCCAGAGAGCAACGCAGCGCCAAGAGAAGCCGCTACGCCAGCTATTAAGGTAGAAAACCATTAGTCTACATCAAGAGCCGCCTCATTTTTGATTACAGAGTCTCTTCCGTTGGCGTAATCCAACTATGATTCGGAGAGACAAATTCAACTAAACAAAAATGACTTTTGTTCAACTACACAACTGAACGTCATAAAGTGAAATGGGGGGGGTGTCCTGGCAAGGATAACTCTACCACCAGTAATGCCTATTACTGCATTGTCGGGACAATGGGAAGAAAGACGTTTTGCCTGGACAAGGGCACACAGAGAAATTGAGGCAGTACCGGCGATCGGCTACCTGAAGCCAAAAGAAACGGCTGTAATCACTAAGCTAGGTGGCGGGGTCTCCAACGGTGTCTTTAAAGTGGAATCATCCAAAGGGGCAGTCGTCTTCGAACAGGCCTTAGCCAAGCGGAGGGGGTGAGGGATTAGCGCTTCAACAGTTTTATGGTGCTGTTAGCTTTACCCAGTGACTGGCTGACCCGGTCAATAATAATGGCAACGATGACAATGCTGATGCCAGCTAAGAAACCGCGCCCGACATCAAGCCGCTGAATACCCCGGAGAACCTCAAGACCGAGCCCGGAGGCACCAATCATTGAGGCGATAACCACCATCGCCAGTGCCATCATGATAGTCTGGTTGACACCAGCCATGATGCTGGGTCTGGCAAGGGGCAACTGAATCTTGAACAGAAGCTGAAGGGCATTGCAGCCAAAAGCTTTGCCTGCCTCAACTATTTCCTTGGATACCTGGCGGATACCCAGATTGGTAAGGCGAATACAGGGTGGTACTGCGTAGATAAAAGTGGCCACAACCGCCGGTACCTTGCCCAACCCGAAGAAAAACACCGCTGGAATGAGATAGACGAAACTGGGCATGGTCTGCATGCCATCCAGAATAGGCTTCAACATTGCTTCGAAGCGGTCGTTCGTGGCGGCTAGAATGCCGAGGGGAATGCCGACCAGTACGGACACGGCGACCGAGGTAATTATTATGGCTAGCGTGGTCATGGTTTGGTCCCAGAGACCCATAATCCCAATAAATGCCATGCCCAGCAGGGTGCCCAGAGCTATTTTGTACCCGGCAAATTTCCAGGCGGCAGCCACTAAGATAAGAATAATCGACCACCAGGGCAACCACCACAGTAAGTGCTCAATCTGTACCAGTGGCTCCCTGATGCCTATAGTAATAACATCGAAGAATGGCTCCAAGTTTACGGTCAGCCATTCTACTGCCAGGTTAATCCATTCCCCCAGGAAGGGAAAGGCTAATATCTCTGGGAAATCAAACATTACCTTATCACCTCGTTACCTTCAGACATACCCCCGCTCTGTGTAAAACTAGGGCGACCGTAGAGCGGGGGTACAAGCTTGCGGGATACTTCGTTGTCTTATTATCCAGTACCGAGCGGGAGCATTATTCGACTACATCTGGGCTACCGCTTCTTTAACCTTCTTAGCAACGTCTGCAGGTACGAACGGAGTCCACAGTTCTTCTCGTTCCTGGAGGAACCACACGGCAGCATCAATCGGTTCGCCGCCGGTCTCATCCATATAGGCCAGAGCCTCATCAAGAGTCGCCGTACTCAACTTCCATTTCCCAAACATCTCGGCTACTTCTGGTGCCTTATCCGGGAAGTCC
>Ga0209979_1005068_pt1 | contig 10544 bp, 11 predicted proteins | sample AnhtaG_FD_183114 | JGI IMG/M metagenome (GOLD analysis project Ga0209979, IMG submission 183114) | Deep subsurface microbial communities from Anholt, Denmark to uncover new lineages of life (NeLLi) - Anholt_01485 metaG (SPAdes) (version 2) | ecosystem: Environmental > Aquatic > Marine > Oceanic...
CAATTGTCGCAGAATGCCAATATGCTCTATGAACGTTCCCTGTAGAGCGAGAACCCCCACCCTCATATCTTGTCGATTTCCTGAATCGATTCTTGATGGCTAAATTCGCGCTTCAATCGCAGACTCAAGCGATTATCCCCTGGGCCAAGGCTCATGATATAACAAGCGACGGAACTAAGCAAGCTCTTAATCGGTATACTGAAAAAATAATAGGAACGGATTATAGTTGACAAGCATGACTTCGCTCTGGTATTGTGGAAAACGGTTTCCTATGACCCAGAATACCGGAGTGTTACCGTGGGTTTCGAAACACAGGACGTAGAAAGAAAGACAATCGCCATCATGAGAATCCTGAGGGACTCGCCTGAGCCTCTTGGAGCCAGGGTTATTGCACAGAGTTTGAAGAACCACGGGGTTGAGCTAGGCGAAAGGGCGGTGCGGTACCACCTTAAGCTAATGGATGAGCGTGGGTTCACAGAGAGTGAGGGAAGGGACGGGAGGTTGATTACACAGCTAGGCCGCGAAGAATTAGAAAGTGCTCTAGTCAGGGACAAGGTTGGTTTTGTAGCTTCTAGAATTGAGCTTCTGGCCTATCAAACGGACTTTGACATAGATAAGCGTCAGGGCAAGGTTCCCGTTAATGTCTCCTTTTTCCCTGAGAGGCAATTTAAGAAGGCGATCGAAATTATGAAAAGAGTTTTTCAGGCCGGGATTTGTGTTAGTGACCTTGTGACTTTGGCTCGCCAGGGTGAAAAATTAGGGGGGATAATTGTACCCCAGGGTAAAATAGGTCTGGCCACTGTCTGTAGCGTTATAATTAATGGTGCTTTGCTTAAAGCTGGCATTCCTATGGATTCCAAATTCGGCGGTATTTTGCAAATTAAGAACCACAAACCTTTGCGCTTTGTGGAGCTTATCCAATATTCAGGCTCATCCTTAGACCCCTCAGAGATATACATTACCAGTAAGATGACTAGCGTTGGCCAAGTGGCTAGAAAAGGAGAGGGGAGGATTTTAGCCAACTTCCGAGAAATACCGGCTATATGCCAACCCGAAGCAGAAAAGGTCGTTGTCGGATTAAAAGAAGCTGATCTGGGTGGAGTGCTTATGATGGGCGAGGTGAGCAAGTCTGTGTGTGAGGTTCCTGTGGAATTAAATAAGGTCGGAATGGTACTCACAGGGGGACTTAACTCTGTAGCTGCTGCGGTTGAATCCGGCATACAAGTGGAAAATCATGCTATGGGTACCGTAATGGAATACCAAGACCTAGTTAAGTTCCGGGATTTATGAAATGAATGTAGTGAGAATCATACCCTGTTTGGATGTGAAAGACGGCAGGGTAGTCAAAGGAATAAACTTTGTGAATCTGAGGGATGCTCGAGACCCTGTAGAGGCAGCGGAGGCTTATTGCCGGGAAGGCGCTGATGAACTGGTATTCCTTGATATCTTCGCCACCGTGGAGAGTAGAAAGACGCGTTTTGAATGGGTGAAAAAGGTCTGTGAGGTGGTTACGGTTCCCTTTGCCGTGGGAGGCGGTATCGCTAGCCTTGAAGACATGCAGAGCCTGTTCGACCTTGGGGTGAGCAAGGTTTCGATAAATACGGCTGCGGTTAGAACTCCTGAGCTGATAAGAGCATCCTCGAACAAGTTTGGCAAGGAAAAGCTCGTTGTTGCCATCGATGGTCGGAAGAACCCTGCTGGGACTGGTCTTCCACGATTAGAGGTCGTAGTCAAGAGTGGTAGTGAATCCACAGGGATGGACGTTGTTGACTGGGCTAAGCGGGTGGAAGCACTAGGTGCTGGTGAGATTTTACTCACCAGTAAGGATGCCGATGGCACAAAGGAAGGATATGACCTGGAGATGACCAGAGCCGTGGCAGAAGCCGTCAACATCCCAGTTATTGCCTCAGGCGGTGCGGGTAAGTTAGAGCATCTTTATGAGGCTGTAACAATTGGCAAAGCATCGGCAGTTTTGGCTGCGTCCATCTTCCACTTCGGAGAAATATCCATCTCCCAGGCAAAAGACTACTTGGCTGAAAAAGGGATATCTGTAAGAATGTAGGAAGGAAAAGGTCAGGAAAACTATGCGGATAGGTGCGTATGAAATTATGAACGCTTATGAAACAGTGAAGGCGATAGTAGATAGATACGGTGGCAAACACGACAGTGTTATCGCAATACTTCAGGATGTGCAATCTGAATATAATTATCTGCCAGAAGATGCTTTAAGGGCAGTAGCGAGCCAGTTGGGTCTTCCCTTGATACAGGTCTGTGGTGTGGCTACCTTTTTTAAGGCATTCAGTTTGAAGCCACGGGGTGAGCACACAGTGAGGGTTTGCCTTGGTACTGCCTGCCATGTGCGTGGTGCTCCGGCCGTACTGGATGAAGCGAAAAGGCAGCTGGGCATTGAGCCTGGCAATACCACTGATGATATGCGCTTCACACTGGAGACGGTGAATTGTCTGGGAGCATGCGCTTTAGGACCTATCGTTGTTGTAGATGATGAGTACCAAGGACAAATGGGCCCCAGAAAAGTCAAGAAAGTCCTTAATAAATACAAAAAGACACCGAGAGACCGTAGACATGCAGAGATTGTTGTCAGCAGTTGAACTTGAAAAATTGCGGGGCAGGATACTGAGCCAGCGCAAGCCAGAAAAGCCCTGTATCTCAATCTGCGGAGGCACTGGATGTCATGCGTACGGGTGTGAGGATATTGCCAAAGCATTCAAGAACGAGATAAAGCGACAAGGGTTAAGCAAGCAGGTGGAATTGAAAGTGACAGGATGTCATGGTTTCTGCGAACGTGGTCCACTAATTGTAGTGTATCCCCAGAAGATATTCTACCAGCGCGTTAGTCCAGACGATGTTTCTGAAATAATCGCGGAGACAATCATAAAAGGCAACATTATCGATAGGCTACTTTATGTTGACCCGGTGAGCGGAGAGAAGGCGCAGTTTGAAAAAGATGTTCCTTTTTACAAAAGACAGCAAAGACTCGTCTTTGGCAATAATGGCCTTATTGATCCCACAAACATAGAGGACTACCTTGCTACAGGCGGTTACTCGGCTTTGTCCCAAGTCCTCTTCAACATGCAGCCGGAGGAAGTAATTGAAGAAATCAAGAAATCCGACCTACGTGGGCGTGGTGGTGGGGGATTCCCCACAGGCAGAAAATGGGAGTCCTGCCGCAATGCTCCGTCTTCGGATGGCATCCGCTATGTCATCTGTAATGCCGACGAGGGTGACCCTGGCGCCTATATGGACAGGAGTCTTCTCGAAGGGAATCCTCATAGCGTCCTGGAAGGTATGGCAATAGGTGCCTATGCCGTTGGGGCACACGACGGCTATGTCTATGTGCGGCTCGAGTATCCACTCGCTCTGAATAATCTTGGCATAGCCTTGGGTCAGGCAAGGGAGTACGGTTTTATTGGTCAGAATATACTTGGCTCTGGCTTTGACTTCAATGTAAAAATCTCGCGTGGTGGAGGTGCCTTCATCTGTGGGGAGTCCACGGCACTCATGGCTTCCTTGGAGGGAAGGGTTGGAGAGCCTCGACCAAAGCATATCCACACCGCCCTACAGGGACTTTATGGCAAACCCACTAATCTCAATAATGTGGAGACTTGGGCAAATGTGCCTCTCATTATTAACCGTGGTGCTGACTGGTATTCGCAAATCGGTACTGATGGAAGCAAGGGCACGAAGATATTTTCCTTGGTGGGTAAGATAAACAATACTGGGCTCGTTGAGGTACCCATGGGCATTACGCTCAGGGAAATCATCTATGATATCGGGGGTGGCATCCCCCATGGCAAGAAATTCAAAGCTGTCCAAACCGGTGGTCCATCAGGCGGATGCCTGCCTGAGAGTTTGATTGATTTGCCGGTTGATTTCGACAGGCTTACCAAGGCAGGATCCATAATGGGCTCGGGTGGAATGATAGTCATGGACGAAGGCACCTGTATGGTAGACATAGCCAGATATTTCGTCCAATTCCTGACAGGAGAATCCTGCGGCAAATGCGTGCCGTGCCGTGAAGGACTGGACAGGATGCTGGACATACTTACCGACATAACTGAAGGGAAAGGCAAGGAGGAGGATATAGCACTCCTGGAGGAGCTTGGTGATGTCATCAAAGAAGCCTCCTTGTGCGCTCTCGGTAGCACAGCACCTAACCCTGTTCTCTCTACTATCAGATACTTTCGCGATGAATACGAGGCTCACGTAAGAGAAAGACGATGCCCGGCGGGGGTATGCAAGGCACTCATAACTTTCAAAATCGATGCAGAGAAGTGCACTGGTTGTGGGGTATGCGCCCGAGAATGCCCGCAGGGGGCCATATCAGGTGAGAAGAAAGAGCCGCACATCATTGACCAGGAAAAGTGCATCAAGTGTGGTCTCTGCCACGACAGTTGTAAGTTTGATGCAGTTATAATCTTGTAACGGGGGAATAGCATGGTTGAACTGACTATAGATGGAATAAAAACACGGGTATCCGAGGGTACCACAGTCCTCGAAGCAGCCAGCGATATGGGCATTACTATCCCTACACTCTGCTACTATCCCGGTCTGAGTTGCTACGGTGAGTGTCGCGTCTGCTTGGTGGAGGTAGTTAAGGGCAATCATTCGTCGCTTGAAGCTTCCTGTACCCTGCCGGTAGAACAGGGACAGGTGATTCTTACCGACTCAGAAAAGGCGAGGAAGGCGCGTAAAGTGATTGTAGAATTATTGCTCGCCTCTTGTCCAAACTCTAAGACGCTGCAAGACATGGCTGCAAATATGGGCATTAACAAGGTTCGTTTTAAGATAAAGGACAGGGGCTGTATTCTCTGTGGACGTTGTGTGCGCTACTGCAAAGAACAGATGAAATCTGGTGGCATTGGATTTGTTGGCCGCGGTACATCACGGAGGGTAGCAACCGCTTTTGATGTCACTCCTGAAGAATGCCGCAACTGTGGTGGTTGTGAGTGGATATGCCCGGTTACTGAGAGAGCCTGTATGGCGGACAGCCTGATAGAGGGTCTCTGTGGCGGCTGCCAGAACCTAGCACCAGTGGAAACATGTCTCGTATGCACAGGATGTTCAGAGAGTGTCGGGCCACAAGGCCATAGGGTTTACGAGTAATAGAGATGCAATCAAGAAATAATGCAGTTTACAGAACTATAGAAGGAGGTCAGACATGACACTGACAAGGTATAACGCAACAGCTGCTACATTGACTAAGAACAGGACTGCTGGTGACTGGTGTCCTGTAAGCGGGATGTGTGTCACTTGTGTGGAAGGTTGTATCGGTATGTGCGAAATTGGGAAGAGCGCATATCGGGGTCACGAGGTTATTTACCCGCAGCCATTCGGAATAATAACAACCGCATCACAAAAGGCATATCCTGTTGATTTATCGCATTTCAACATAATGGGAACAGTTGCTGGCGCTGTTGGCATAGAAGCAGACTCGGATAGCGCTATCTTCCCAAATGTTAGACTTGAGACGAGATTAGGTCAGGATAAAGGAATCAAGTTGCGCCTGCCTCTACTCATTCCGGGTCTGGGTTCCACAAATATCGCAACTCAGAACTGGGAAGGTTTAGCCATTGGTGCTGCACTTACCGGGATACCGCTCACCATCGGCGAGAATGTCTGTGGCATGGATGTGGACGCGAAAATACAGAATGGAAGAGTGATTCATTCACCTGACCTCGAGAAGCGTGTAAAGCTTTACCAGCAATGGCAGCGCAATGGCTATGGTGCTATTGTTGTACAGGCAAATGTCGAAGACAGTCGCCGTGGTGTACTGGAGTATGCTATAGAGAGACTTGGGGTCAATGCCGTAGAATTGAAATGGGGACAAGGAGCTAAAGATATAGGTGGAGAGGTAAAAATCAAGAGCCTTGAAAAAGCACAGCTCCTCAAGAAACGGGGCTACATTGTCCTTCCTGACCCGCTTAATCCTGCTACGGTAGAAGAGTTCAATAATGGCATTTTTACTGAGTTTGAGAGGCATTCACGGGTTGGTATGGTTACTGAAGAGAGCTTCCTGGAGACTGTTAGTCAATTGCGGAAGGCGGGCGCCAAATATATATCTTTGAAGACTGGCGCCTACAGACCCGCAGACCTTGCCCTTGCAGTCAAGCTCTCCTCTAAGGCAAAGATTGACTATATCACCGTTGATGCTGCAGGTGGAGGTACCGGCATGAGTCCGTGGCGTATGATGAATGAGTGGGGCGTACCTGGTATAGAACTATGGTCGCTACTCTATAAATATTGTAGCCGGTTGGTCCAGAAAGGTGAATATGTGCCTGATATTGTAATTGCAGGTGGATTTGCTTTGGAAGACCAGCTATTTAAGGGCTTGGCACTATGTGCTCCCTATGTGAAAGCGATAGGCATGGCACGAGCACCTCTCGCGGCGGTTATGGTTGGTAAGACTATCGGTGAATCGATAAACAGCGGACAACTTCCTGTTTATCTCCAGCGATTTGGCAAAACGAGGGAAGCTATCTTTGTTACTGCTGAGGGGCTGAAAAGAGAGTATGGCAAAGATTATGAGAGGATTCCAACTTCGGCTATCGGGCTCTACACTTATTACGAGCGGCTTGCCCAGGGTTTACGCCAGCTCATGGCTGGAAGCCGCAAGTTTGCCGTCGAGTTCCTTGACCGTAGCGATATTGTTGCCCTCACTCATGAGGCGGCGGAGGTCTCCGGCATACCCCACGTGATGGAGGCAGATAAGGAAGAGGCAGAGAAGATTCTGGGATAAAGGAGAGAAGATACCCAAAATAGTTTGTGTGAACCATATTGTCGTGTCTACATCAGTGTTCTCTTCAAAGCCTTCTTAGCTGTCTGATCCTTAGCTAGAGCTGGACTATTATCCCCATCCAGCGGAATTTTGGATTCCTACACTTTGCTGAAGTTTCTTTACAGCCAAGCGAGGGAAAAGGGAGCCAGGTTTGTCTTCGACACCGAGGTGATAGGAATAGAAAGGGCAGGAACAAAGTACAAAGTTCAAATAAAGGACCGAGATGGGATTTCTGCTTTTGTTGCCCATGTTGTCGTGAACTGCGCTGGCTTAAACTCTGACAAGATAGCCCAGCTAGCTGGGATAGATATAGCTAAAGCAGGTTACAAGCTTCATTATTGCAAAGGCGAATACTTCAGTCTAAGTTCAAAATATAGAAATGTTGTAAACAGGCTCATCTACCCCACCCCAGAGCAAGCTGGACATGGAATTCATGTGACCGTGGGGCTCGATGGTAGGGTGCGGCTTGGCCCCAACGCTCGCTATGTTGAGGAAGTAGATTATAGAGTCGATGAGACCCAGAAGAAAGCCTTTTATAACTCGGTCCAAAGATTCCTTCCCCATATCGAACTTGAAGATTTAGACCCCGAATTTGCTGGCATAAGGCCTAAGCTTCAGGGGCCAGGCAAAGCCTTCCGCGATTTCGTCATTGCCCACGAAGAGAAAACCGGCTTTCCGGGCTTAATAAATCTAATCGGAATAGAATCCCCGGGGCTAACTGCCGCTCCTGCCATTGCCAGATACGTGGGCAGAATGGTGGCTGAGCTTTTTGACTGAGGTCATTAGGGGCGGGGCTGTGGCTGTAAAGGCACCACAGAGTCTTAGTTTAATACATGGTATTTATCAAAATTCTGCTGTAAGAAGTTTTAAAATTTGGCATTTAATTTTTGGCAGGCAGCCTTCCCTTAATCTTAGTTGACATAATATTCTAATTGACTGATTCTAATCTGGCTTAGCCAGAGGATGGTATTTGTGGTGAGTTTCCTCAGCATACTTATCAGAGGCATGGACATAGCGGGTGGTGGTATCCAAGGATTCATGACCAAACAGAACCAGAAGGGGAACTGGACTAGCGCCTTCCTCAGCCAGATAGGTAGCAAAGCAATGTCTCAAGGTATGAGGGGTTGCTTTGATTGACAAGCCACATCTTTTTGCATATTTGATGACGATTCTTTGGATAGACCTTACTGTCAATCGCATTTTTTCGCCACCCGTCCGAGCGTCCACCTTACCACTATGGCGAATAAAAAGTGGCTCAAAGTGGTCCCGGCGTGATTGCAGGTAGCGCCCAACCCATTGTGCTACTCTATCTGATAGGAATATGACGCGTATCTTTTTCCCTTTGCCTTTGAAGCCAAGTTGTTTCCGCTCTAAGTCTACCTGGTCACGATCTAAGCTAACCAATTCGGATACTCTCAACCCTGTGTTGAACAGTGTTTCCAGAATAGCTTTGTCCCGCAGTTCTATGGTATTTGCCTCGGGGGCTGGCGCTTCAATTAACCTGATTAAGTCTTTAAGCTCGGGTACTTGAGGCTGTCTTGGGACGGCCTTCAGGTTTTTGACTGCTTCAGGTGCTAAAGGGCAGGGATAGTCGATATCGATTAGATAGCGCAGATAAACCCGGAGTGCGACCAACTTGTAGTTTATGGTGCACGGGGCAAGTTGCTTGTCACTATGATTGCCTTGCTTCGCTGTGTTTCGCCCGAGCGAGGCAAGATATGCTTTATAGGAGGTGATAGTCTGCTTGTTGATTTTATCAAAGGGAACACTGCTGTCATTCAGAAAGCGACTGAAAACCGCCAAATATCGTTCATAGTTATAAACTGTGTTCATAGAATAATGGTTAGCCTGCAAGTCTCGCAGAAAGTCATCAATGTGTGGTAGCATTTTTGATTAGTCCTTTTTCCTGCGCGCTGCGCAATATGTCACCTTGATCATCCCGGCAGGTAAACTCTATGACTCGTTTATCATCCGGCACCAGTAGAATTTTGGAATTCGTCAACATCTGCAAATTCCACCATAATTTATAAGCAGAGGTATCACCTATCTCTATGAACAAATCCATATGGCCGTCCTTATAGATGCCTAAATCAGCACGTCCTTGGCTAAGGAAAGGCTCGGGAATTACCTCGAAACCTTGCTTTGCAAAGTATACAGTAAGCACGTTCATCATTTTTCTATGCCAGCTACCACCATGGCGTGCGGATTTCTTAATGCCGTGCTTCTTTGTTAGGTCATCCCACAAGTCATGCCCATCTCTGGCAATTAACTCTTTTGCTGTAATTCTGCCGGCGATAATTAAGAGGGCGATTTTCCTGAAAGTATATCTACAGTCATCACAACCTGGCACTTTGCCTATGACCGTTTGCTCAATGACTCTCTCCAGCCATTCAATCTCACGATTGATAGCTTCTTCAACTATGTGCCATGGCAATCCCGTTTCTGTAAATTTTCTATTTGTACTTGACATAAGATTTATGCATGCCTGTTTTTGCTATGAAAAGCCTTGTGAACCTCTTTCAGACGCCTGTTAGTAACGTGGGTGTAAACTTGGGTTGTCCTGATGCTTTCATGGCCCAGCATTTCCTGGACGGAGCGAATATCGGCACCACTTATCAACAGGTCTGTGGCAAAAGAATGCCTCAGAGTGTGCGGAGTGGCCTCGATTGGCAAGCCAGCCCTTTTTGCATACTTGGAAACTATATTTTGGATAGACCTTGCTGTCAGCCGCATTTTTTCGCCGCTATTCCGGGCGTCCACCTTACCGCTATGGCGAATAAACAGCGGCTTAAACTGGTCCTGACGTGACCGCAGGTAGCGCTCAATCCACTGTGCTGCCGTATCTGATAGAAAAACTACCCGTAGCTTATTTCCCTTGCCTTTGACGCCAAATTCTTTGCGCTCTAAGTCTACCTGGTCGCGATTCAAACTAACTAACTCTGATACTCTTAATCCTGTGCTGTATAGGGTTTCTAAGATAGTCCTATCCCTCAGTCCTGCATTAGTTGCTATTTTGGGACTGTTTAGCAGTCTTTCCATCTGATCTGGGTTCAAAAAACTGACAGACCGAGAGCCCTGTTTGGGAAGTTCTACCTTGTCAGGGGAAAGGGTGGCTATGTCACGCTGAACCAAGAGATAGCGCAAAAAAGCCCTCAACGCAATGATGTGGTAGCTCTGGGTGACGCGTTCCAGTGGTACACCATCGCGGGCACGCAGGTGCGCTAAGTATAACCTGTACCTTCTAACAAGCTCCAGGTTTATCTGGTCGGGTTTTGTGACAGAGGAATTCTCGGCGAGCCAGTTGTGGAAACGTTTCAAGTAATGTCGATACTGGCGAATAGTAAGGGGAGAGCAGCCTTTCTGGATCTCCAGGTATTCTAAGAACTCGCCGATCAATAAGTCCAGTGTCATATTTGATTATTATGTTTCATAAATTGCTTAATTTCGCAAAAGTGACAGTTTGCGAAATGTTTTGATGTTAATACTTTTACATTTTCATGTCAAGTGCCGTGTTGTCTTCAAGGCAAAATAATACTTCTGAAGCCATAGCTTCATTATAGCAAGCTAGTAAGCTGGCAAACTGATCAGCCCAGTCACCCCGAATCCTTAAGGAGTCACCACCCCATCCAAGCATTCGCTCTCGCTGCCAACTCTCCCTTACTTCCAGCTCATTAAAAGACTCCGCTCTCGGGCAGTCTTGAGCAAAAATATCAATCCGCTAAATAAGCCCTTCAAAGCAGCAAGAGGT
>Ga0209979_1005069_pt1 | contig 10544 bp, 6 predicted proteins | sample AnhtaG_FD_183114 | JGI IMG/M metagenome (GOLD analysis project Ga0209979, IMG submission 183114) | Deep subsurface microbial communities from Anholt, Denmark to uncover new lineages of life (NeLLi) - Anholt_01485 metaG (SPAdes) (version 2) | ecosystem: Environmental > Aquatic > Marine > Oceanic >...
CGGTATGGAGGACAGCTCCTGCTGGCGGGCGAAGATGTTGCCCTCGCTGGTGGGACGGCCGGTGCTGATGTAGCCCACAGGGTGAAGGAGGATGCCGTCGCGGGTCACCACGCTGCCCATCCCTCGCCGCAGGACACGCAGAGCAGTATCCAGGTCCTCCACGACGATGGTGCGGCCCAGGAGAGTATCAACGACCTTGCGGTAACGTCCGTCGCACTTCACCAGCCGGCTGGCGACGCCCACGACCCCCTGTTCCTTCGTGATGTTGAGGGGGTAGACTTCCTTGACGCTGTCCAGGGGAAAGATGACTACCCGTCCTACCTCTTGCCTGGCCAGATCCTGCACAGCGGCCAGGGCATCCTTCTGCCGCTCCACCAGCATCGCCTGGAGATTCTCGGCCAGGGCGGCCTCCATGGCTCGTTCCAGACCCTTCGGCACGCGGATGAGGCTGCTCACCACTCCCAGGAGGCCATGCACTGTGGTATCGGCGGCCTCCCGGGTGGGGGCAGCAGTGGCCCGTGTTCGGGCATCGCAGGCTTGCTGGGCGTCGGTGAGGACGCCAAGGCGAGCTTCAAGGCGCTCTATCTCCAGGTCGCGCAGGCGACAGCTCTCTTGCAGGGCCAGGAGGGAAACCTGGCTCTTCTCCAGGCGGCTCTTGAGGGCATCCTGTTCCTGAAGAGCGGCCACCATGCCTTCGTTCTGGCGTCTCTCCTCGGCCCGATGGCTGGTCAGGCTGCGCGCTGCCTCGGCCATCTGCGATACGAGGGCCTGGCGGCGTTCCTCTTGCTGGGAGCCCTCCTCCTCCAGGCGCGAGCGGGTGTCGGCCATGCTGCGCAGACGCGCTTCGGCATCGCTCACGGCGGCGCGGCTGCGGGCGGCCTTCTCCTCGCCTGTCGCTGCCTGGCGCTGCATGCCGGTGGACTCCTGGTCGAGGCTCTCCAGCTCCTGCCGCGCCTGGGCGAGGGCGCGGCGGCCTGCCTCCAGCTCTTCCTCAAGGGCGACCCTGCGGCGGCTGTTCTCCACCGAGGATCGGGCCAGGTTGAGCATCTCCTTTTCTATGGCCTCCAGCTCCATCTGGAGCTGCTGGCGCCGACCGATTACGCCGCTGTGCTGCTGATGGGCGATGGCGATGCGCTCCTGCGCGCGGCTGACTTGCTCGCTGAGGCGCTGGTGCTGGAGGGCGCGGTCGCCGATGGCCGAGCGCTTCCTGGCCAGTTCCTCCCTTGCTGCCGCCAGCTGCTCCTCCCAGGTCTTGATCTCCGCCTCGGCCCGGCTCTGCTCCTGCCGGCAGCGGTCGAGAGTCTGGTGGGCTGTTGCCAGGGCTTCCCTGCCCTCCTGCCAGAGGTGACCGTACCAGGCTCGCAGGGCGTCTGTGAGCTCCTGCGATAGCTGCCCATAGCGGGTGGCTCGTCGCGCCTGCCGTTCGAGTTGGGATAGGCGAGGGGCGATCTCGCCGACGAGGAACTGCACACGCTCCATGTTGTCGCGAGTGGCCGCCAGGCGGTTCTGAGCCTCCTCGATCTTGAGGCGATACCGCTGAACGTCGGCGGCCTCCTCCAGGAGGAAGCGGCGCTCCTCGGGGCGGAGGTTGAGGATGGTTTCTACCAGGCCCTGGCCGATGATAGCGTAGCTGCTCTGGCTGACGTTGGCTCGCAGGAGAAGGTCAGTGATGTCCTTGAGGCGCACTCGCTTGCGGTTGATGAAGTAGTCGCTATCGCCGGAGCGCCGCCCGCGGCGGGTGATGGCTACCTCGGCGAAATCGAGAGGAAGCCAGCCGTCGCTGTTGTCGAGAGTGATGGTCACCTCGACCTTGTTGGCCGCTGCCCGGCGAGAGCTGCCGCTGAAGATGACATCCTCTAGCTTGCGGGCCCTGAGAAGGCGGCCGCTCGTCTCGCCCAGGACCCAACGGAGGGCATCGGCCACGTTGCTCTTGCCGACACCGTTGGGGCCGACGACGGTGGTGATGCCTGGCCCGAGCTCAAAGGCCGTGCGCGTAGCGAAGCTCTTGAATCCTTGAATCTCCAGTCGCTTCAGATACATAGCTCACTTACCTAGCAGGGGGTGGGCTCCTCGCCAGTGTCGACAGCCTTCAAGGCCTGCTGGGCAGCCTTGTTCTCTGCCTCCTTCTTGCTTCTCCCCTGTCCCCGACCCAGAGGCCGATCGTCCACCAACACCTCCACGGTGAACACCTTGGCGTGGTCTGGTCCCTCGGCGGCCACCGTTTGGTAGGAGGGCATTGACTGCCAGCGGGCCTGAACCATCTGTTGCAGCCGCGACTTGGCGTCGAGGGCTACCTTTCCGGCCGTCACCTGGGTAAGCTCTGGCTTGAGGCAGCGGAGGACCAGGGCCCTGGCCTTGGCCAGGCCGCTGTCCAGTAAGGCCGCTCCTACTATCGCCTCAAAGGCACAGGCCAGGTTGGAGGGTCTGTGCGGGCCGCCGGTCAGTTTCTCGCCCCGGCCCAAAAGGAGATAATCGCCCAGGGAGAGCCTTTCGGCAGCCCGAGCGAGGGTCTCCCAGCGGATGAGGGCGGTCTTGAGCTGGGTGAGGTCTCCCTCGCTGAGGTCGGGAAAGTCGTTGTACAGTTTCTGGGAGACGATAAGCCCCAAGGCGGCATCGCCCAGGAACTCCAACCGCTCGTTGGACTCTAGCCCTGGGGCGCGAGCCTCGTTAAGATATGACCGGTGGACTAAGGCTTGTTCGAGCAAGGAAGGGTCTTTGAACTTTAGACCAAGAGTGGTTTGCAATTCTGATAGAGGTGTCCCCTGTTCTACCGCTACTACTGTCTTAGATGCCAAACCTCAACCCTCAAAAGACTACTGGACCGTGTCCAGGGGGACATCTCCCCTCCGCGCTCAACTAGGTGGGAAAGAATAGAGGCTTAGTCTGGGGAGAGTCCTACAAACGCAGGCCATGATAGGCGGCTGCGAGCCTAATGTCAAGGGTCTACCGTGACGCTGGCATGAGGAAAGCGTAGGCAGAACATGCCTGGGAGGCACCTAACCAAAGCGGCAAACCCGCTCGCTCGATTGCGCACGGGCCTGCGCCCAGATGTGGCCGAGGCTCTCGCGGTTGTGCTGCGCCTGGCGGAGGAGGAGGGCCGCACGCTGTATCTGGTGGGCGGCGGTGTGCGAGACCTGGTGCTAAGGCGGGGGCAGGTAGATATCGATTTGGTGGGCGAGGGACGGATGCGATCCTTAGGGGAGAAGGCTGCTCTGGTACTGGCTGGACGCTGGGTAGAACATCGCGCTTTCGGGACGGTGACGGTAGAGGGGCGGGGTGTTCGTCTGGACCTGGCGATGACCCGCGCCGAGAGATACGCGCGGCCGGGGGCGCTGCCCAAGGTGAAGCCGGCGTCCATTGGCGAGGACCTGACCAGGCGTGATTTCACCATCAATGCCATGGCCCTCGCCCTCTGCGGCCGTGAGCGCGGGCAGCTCCTCGATCCGTTCGATGGCATGGGCGACATCGGCCGCGGGGTTGTGCGCGTCCTGCACGACCGCAGCTTCGTCGACGACGCCACCCGCATCCTGCGAGCCGTTCGCTACGAGACGCGCTTCTCCTTTGGCATCGAGAAGAAAACGCTGACCTTGCTCAAGCGGGACCTGGCCTATCTGGACACCATCAGCGGCGCCCGGCTGCGACACGAGCTCCTGCGTCTGCTGGCGGAGGACAGGCCGGAGAAGGGCCTCCTGCGCTGTCAAGAGCTAGGGGTGTTGGCGGCCATCCACAAGGCTTTGCGCTTCGATGACGAGCTGGCCGTCGCCTTCCGGCGGGCACGCCGCGCTGGCCAGGCGCCGCCGCCGGAGCTCTACCTCGGCCTGCTGGGCACTCGCCTCTCCCCTGCCGATGCCGAGGCGGTAGCTCACAGACTGGCCCTCTCCAAGAGGCAGCGGCAGGCGCTGGAAGGTGCGGCCGCGTTGGGTCAGCTTTTGTCTTGGCTGTCGCCAGCCGATGTCCACCCCAGCCAGGTGGTCGAACGGCTGGAGCCCTATCCCCTGCCCGCCGTCGAGGCCTGGGCCCTGGTAGCTTCCGAATCGGCCGCTGGACAAAAGCTCAGCCACTATCTGGGTGAGTGGCGTTATGTAAAGCCTTCCCTGGATGGCAGAGCCCTCGAGCGTTTGGGCGTAGCGCGAGGGGCAGGCATGGGCGATGTTCTGCGATTGTTGAGGGTGGCTCGGCTGGACGGGCAGGCGAGCAGTCGGCAGGAAGAGGTAGAGTTGGTGCGGGGGGTTCTGGAGGGGAGGGTCGAGAACAGTGATTAGGCTTCTTCCGCGGCGAAGCGCTCCAGCACAGCAGCTATGTGCTTGGCACTGCGGAGGAAGTCGGCCAGACGGATGTTCTCATCGGGGGCGTGCATTCGGGATTCTGGATGGCCGATGCCACAATCGACCGTGGGCAGGCCGAGGGTCTTGACGAAGGGGTAGAAGGGCCCGGTTCCGGCCATGCTCGGGATGAGGACGGGCTCCTGGTCGTACACCTGCCGAGCCGCCTCGCACACCAGGCCCACGAAGGGGTGGTCGATGGGCGTGCGGGCCGGCCGCTCGGCTGAGAGGCAGCGCACCTCCACGTCGCCGTAGCCTTTGTGGCGAAGATGGCGCTGGAGCTTCTCCAGCACTTCCTCCGGCTCCTGCTCCGGCACCAGGCGGAATTCGAGCTTGGCCTTGGCCCGCGCTGGCAGCACTGTCTTGGTTCCGGGGCCCTGGTAGCCGGAGCTGAGCCCATCGATGTTGCAGGTGGGCTCGAATAGGTGACGCAGGCGGTAGTCCAGGCCGCGAACGCCCTTCAGGAAGCCGTCGATCCCCAGGCTACGAGCTCTATTCGCTTCTTCGGCGGGCATAGCCTCCACTGCTGCCCTCTCCTGGGGGGTGGGAGGGCGCACCCGCTGGTAGAAGCCGTCGATGAGGATGTTCTCCTGCGGGTCCTTGAGGGTGGCCAGGGCCCAGAGGAGGCGCCAGGCGGGGTTGGGGAGCACGGTCGCGTAGGACGAATGGGCATCGCGGTTCGCTCCGCGGGCCTCCAGCTCGAGGTAGAGCAGGCCCTTCCCTCCCAGGGTGATCTGGGGCTGGCCCTGCCAGTTGACGCCGCCTCCTTCCCACAGGCAGGCGTCGGCGGCCAGAAGCTGACGCTGCTCCTCCACGAAGGGCTCGATGCCCGGGCTGCCGATCTCCTCGTCACCCTCGATGCAGAACTTGAGCGTTAGGGGCACCTGCCCCCGCACCGCCTGGAAGGCGCGGATGACCGCCAGGCGAGCGGCGATGTTCCCCTTGTTGTCGCAGACGCCCCGCCCGTACAGCTTGTCGTCCCGCAGGGCAGGCTCGAAGGGGGGCGACGACCAGAGGTCGAGGGGCTCCGCTGGCTGGATGTCGTAGTGGTTGTAGAAGAGGAGGGTCTTCTCTCTCGAGGCGCCGCTTAGCTCGCCGTACACCACCGGCTGGCCGCCGGCCTTGGGGAGGATCTGGGTGCGAAAGCCGAGGCTCCCCAGCATCTCGCTCACCAGCTCCGCCGTCTCCTCGATGGCTCTTCCTTCGGCGCTCACACTGGGCAGGCGGCAGAGGCGCACCAGATCCTCGATGGCCTCCTGCTGGTGCTCCTCGATGTGACGAAAGACGTCCTCCATCGCTTTCCTCCTAGCGCTTCGCCTCCAGCCAGGCGGCGCATCCCTTCGCTTCGCTCAGGGCAGGCTCCCTCGCTTTGTTTAGGGCAGGCTCTTGCCATTTTGCCCACATCGCCGCTGAGATTCTTCGCTCCGCTCAGAATGACGCTAGGCCATGCTGTCACCCTGAGCGTAGCGAAGGGTCTCACTCCAGATGGCATACTACGCCCGGGTGTCGCTGCAACTCGGTGATAGAACACCCTAGCGCTCCGCCTCCAGCCAGGCGGCGGCGAGGGCGGGCAGGTCGGCCAGCGGCACCTCCTCCATCCGGCAGTGCGGCAGGGAGTCCAGGAAGGCCTGCCCGTAGCGCTTGCTCTTGATGCGCCGGTCAAGCACTACCACCACCCCGCGGTCGGTCTTGGTGCGGATCAGGCGGCCGAAGCCCTGCTTGAAGCGTAGCACGGCCTGGGGCAGGCCGTACTGAGTGAATGGCTCCTCGAACAGGGCGGAGCGGGCGGCGAAGACGGGCTCGCTGGGCACGCTGAAGGGCAGGCGAGCCATCACCAGCAGCGACAGCGCTTCGCCCACCACGTCCACTCCCTCCCAGAAGCTGGCGGTGCCCAGGACAACCGAGCGGGGATTGCGCCTGAGGGCGTCTAGGAGCTGCTGGGGCGCGCCGTCGATGCCCTGGCCCAGTACTGCGACACCTCCCTGGCCTAGAGGCTCGCGGATGGCGGCGTGGGCCGACTGCAGAGAGGCGTGGGAGGTGAACAGCACCAGCGCGCGCCCCTCGCTGGCCCGACAGAGCTCGCAGAGGGCACGGTGGGCGACCTCCTGGTAGTCGCGTGCCCCTGGCTCGGGCATGTCCCTGGGCAGGAGGATCAAGGCCGCCCGCTGGTAATCGAAGGGGGAGCCCAGCAGCAGCTCGCGGGCTTCCTCCAGGCCCAGCCTCTGGCGAATGTAGTCGAAGGAGCCCTGGGTGGTCAGGGTGGCGCTGGTGAGGACGACGCTGTTGTTCTCGGCGTACAGGTGCTCCTGGAGGAGGGGGGCCACGTCCAGCGGCGCGGAGGCCACCGCGATGCCCGCTGGGCCTCCCTCCGCCAGCCACTGGATCCGCTGCGGGTCCTCCCGCTCGATGACGGCGGCGATCCCCTGGCGAAGCTGCTCGCCGGTTTGCAGCAGGGAGGCCGTCTCGGTCAGCAGGCTCTCGTAGCTCAGGAGGCCCAGGCCTTCGGCGTCGCTGAGGGCGGTGTGCAGGCGGGCCAGCGCATCCTCGACGGCCGCCAGGGCCAGGCGCAGGTTCTCCCAGGCCACCTCCACCGTCACCCAGTCGGGCTGGACGCGCATGCTGCGGGTCAACAGGAGGCGCTGCTCGTAGTTGCCGCTCTCCTCGGCCTGCTGCTGGAGGAAGATTCGCGCCGCCTCGCCGAACTGGCGCAGGCGGGGGTGTGCCCTCTCCACCTCCTCGCCGATGGTCGCGGCCAGGCCGGTGAGGTGGGAGCCGGGCCCAAGGGGCATGGCCAGCCCCCGCACGCCCTGGCGGACGCCGGCGGCCAGGCCCGAACCGCGCTCGCGGCCCTCCCGCCGGTGGAGGCGGTCCAGGTAGGCTAGCAGGTCGGCTTCTCGCGCCTCAAAGCCCAACTGGCGGGTGGCCTCTTCCTCCAAATGCTGCCCCTCGTCCACGATGAGATTGTCGTAGGGAGGGATGACCCGCCCGCCGACGGCGACGTCCGACAGAAGGAGAGCGTGGTTCACCACCACCAGGTGGGACGCTTCGGCCCGCTGCCGGGCGCGCACCAGGAAGCAGCTTCCATCCAGGACGAACGGGCAGGAGCCGCCCAGGCAGTTCTCATTCTGGGCCGAGAAGCGATACCAGAGCATCTCCTCGGCTGTTCTGAGCCTCAGCTCGGCGCGGTCGCCGCTTTCGGTCTGGGGCAGCCAGAGGAGGAGGCGGAGGACGAAGCGGGTCTCCTCATCGGAAAGGGAAGGTGCTTGGCGGCCCGCTAGGTGGCGACGCAGGCAGAGGTAGTTGCGCCTGCCCTTGAGCTGGGTCGCCGCCAGAGGAGGGCCATCACCAGACCAGCCCTCCAGCAAGCGCTGAATGGCGGGGATGTCCTTGGTGATGAGCTGCTCCTGCAGGTTGATGGTGGCGGTGGAGACGGTCACGCGAGCGTTGTTGCGCAGAGCATAGCAGGCGGCGGGCAGGAGGTAGGCCAGCGACTTGCCGATGCCTGTGCCCGCCTCGACGATAAGCTGCTGGCCCTCGTTGAGGGCCTCAGCCACCGCCTGGGCCATCGCCCCCTGCTCCGGTCTCTCCTCGAACTGGGGCAGGATGTCCAGCCGCTCTCGTAGCGATTGGAGGAGGGTCAGCACCTCCGACGGCTCCACCGGCCGGCTGTGCTCGTAGGGCACGAGAGGCTCCACCGCCCGCCGTGCTCTGGCGGGGGCGGGCGCGGCGTCGTTGAGCACCTCGCCGAAGAAGGAGCGCCAGGGCCAGCGACTGGCGGCGGCCAGACGGGCGGCCTCGGCCAGGACGGGCGGCGGCAGGCCGGCAGCGTGGGCTCGCAGGGCCAGGAAGACCTCGTGCGCGGTCTGGGCGTCGGCCAGGGCCCGATGATGGCTGGGCATGGGGATGTCGAAGTGGCGGGCCAGCGCCGAGAGGCTGTACTCCCCGAGCAGGGGGAGGAGAAGGACGGCCAGCTCGTGGGTATCGTAGACCACAGGGCTGTGGCTGAGGCCGGCGGCTGCCAGGAAGCGAAGGTCGAAGCCGAGGACGTTCTGCCCCACGATGGGGTGGTCGGCGATGAACCGCTGCAGTCGGGGGGCTACGGCATCCATAGGGGGTGCCTCCGCCACCTCCTCGGGGGCGATACCGGTGAGCATCTGTATGCGGTAGGGCACGGGCCTGCCGGGGTTCACCAGGGTGGAGAACGTCTCCTGAACGACGCCCTTTGGGTCGAACTTCACCGCTCCCACCTCGATGATGGTGTCACTGCTCGACTCGAGGCCGGTGGTCTCCAGGTCAAGGGCTACGTAGGTACTGGCCAAGAGCGCTCCCTGCTGCGATTGAAAAGGCTGGCTCCCTATTGTAGCACTCGCCGGGGAGGATAACGGAAGGGGCAGGGATCAGCCGGACGGGGTGAACAACGCGTCGCTGTTCACGCTGCCCTCGCCGAAGGGGACGAGTTTGCCCCTGAGCAGGCCGTCGGCGGGGTAGTGGCGGCCAGCCTTCAGCTCGGCGATCAGGTCTCGCTCGTCCGCTAGCGGTCGCTGGAAGACAGTGGTAAAGCAGCCCAGGCCGTGGGTGGAGTGGGCGTCGCTGCTGCCGATGCCCCGCTTGCCCAGGATGCGGGCCACCAGCAGGGCGAAGTGGTTCTCGCCGGGGGTGCAGCCGCCGTTGGCTACCTCCAGCTCGTCCACCAGCTCGAAGATGGGCAGTCGAGCCGCCTTCGCTGGGGTGAGGCTGGGCGGCTCGCGGCCGTCGCGGCGGAAGTGGACGGGGTCGAAGAAGTGGCGGAAGGGATGAGCCACGAACATGAAGCCGCCGACCTCACTCACCACCCGCCTGAGCTCGGCGGCCTTGCGGATGCCCGGCAGGTAGTGGTCGAGGCCGATGACGATGATGTGGCCGAGGTCGGTGGAGACCTCCATGGCGCTGCTGATAAACAGGCGGCTCTGTCGGCGCAATCTCTCCAGCTCGCGAGCGTCCCAGAGGCGGTCGTGCTCGCTGATGTTCACGCCGTCCAGGCCGATGCGCTTGGCTTCGTCCGTGAGTTGCCGGGGGCTCAGGCTGCTATCGGAGCCCCCCTTCACTGTGTGGAGGTGCATGTCGACGATGGTGCCAGGCATAGGACCGCCCTTCCGATCGCGATCAGTGTAGCACGGAGGGCGATTGCGTCGCTATTCGGCGGCCTGGGCCAGGCGAGGCAGGACCCAGCCGAAGAGGGCAATGAAGGACAGGCCCATCACTGCCACCTGCCAGGGCAGGCGTCGGAAGGCGCCTACTATGGCGGTCAGGCTCAGGCCGGCGAAGCTGATGATCAGCACCGTGTACAGGAGGTTGGGGCTGCCCAGGCCGCCGCCGGGGGCTTCCTGCAGGGTGTACCGATAGAGGAGGCCAAGGAGCATCCCGATGGCTGTCCACAGGAGGAAGGCGATCAGGGATATGGGGATGGCCAGGGAGACGACCGATATGTTGGCGGCGATGGCTTTGACCAGATAAGGAAGGCGGCTACGCGCCTGCACGATCATGAGGGCTGCCAGGCCGCTGAAGATGAGGGCCATGAGGTAGCCGCTAACAAAACCGGCGAACACTTCTTCCATGGCGTCAGTCGAGCAGTTGCTCCTCGGCCAGTGCCTGCGAGGAGAGGACGGTCGTAGCGGCGAGGGCCCTCGCCCCGGCGCCGGCCGCTGCCCTGGCGAGGCGTTCCCTCTGCTCTTCGTCTCTGAGTAGCACAAACAGGGCTGGGCCGCTGCCGGCCAGGTGAACGGCACCTGCTCCGGCCTGTACCAGGGCCTGGCGGCAGGTCTGCAGCTCGGGGAAGGCCTGGAAGGCCAGCGAGCCGAAGACGTCGTACAGATCGCTCTCCTTGAGGGGCCTCCCCTGCTTGAGGGCATCCGCCAGGCGGTCGCTGGCGGCGCCGTCGCTGTGGTCCTTGAGGTTCAGCAGAGAGTACATGCGCCGGGTCTTCTGAGGTATAGACAGTGCGGGCACGACCACAAGGATGGCCGTCCTGGGAGCGTTGGGCAAGGGGGTTATTCGCTCGCCGCGCGCCTCGGCCAGGGCGGTGCCGCCCCGCAGGAAGAAGGGCACGTCCGACCCCACTTCGGCCGCGATCTCGGCCAGCCGTTCGTGGGGCAGCGCCAGGCCCCAGAGGCGATCGAGGCCGCGCAGGGCAGCGGCGGCGTCGCTGCTGCCGCCGCCCAGGCCCGCCGCGACGGGTATGGTCTT
>Ga0209979_1005073_pt1 | contig 10532 bp, 10 predicted proteins | sample AnhtaG_FD_183114 | JGI IMG/M metagenome (GOLD analysis project Ga0209979, IMG submission 183114) | Deep subsurface microbial communities from Anholt, Denmark to uncover new lineages of life (NeLLi) - Anholt_01485 metaG (SPAdes) (version 2) | ecosystem: Environmental > Aquatic > Marine > Oceanic...
TTTCTCTATCCTTCATATAGTTTAGATAAAAGTTCATTTGTCCAACATCGCTATGACTAAGCTTGCCTACTTTTAAATCAAATAATACAAGACATTTGAGTATTCGGTGATAGAAGACAAGATCAATATAATAATGTTCATTGTCAATAGTGATTCTTTTTTGTCTTGCAACAAAGGCAAAACCCTTACCTAATTCCAGTATGAATTCCTGAAGATGGTCAATTAATTTCTGCTCCAACTGTGATTCGGTATAATAGCTTTTTTCTGGCAGACCTAAAAATTCAAGCACATAAGGGTCCTTAATCGCGTCTTCAGTTTTTTCAATAATTTGTCCTCTTTTTGCAAGCTCCATCACTTTCTTTTTGTCCTTACTTAAAGCAAGCCTTTCAAAGAGAAGAGAGTTAATCTGGCGATCGAGCTCTCTCGTTGACCAACTATTGCTTACTGCCTCAATTTCATAAAAGGAACGTGCTTTTGCGTCCCTTATTCCCAAGAGTAGCCTGAATGTGTCCAGGTTGATTCGTCATGCAGTGCGTGACGAATTGGATATTTATCCCCTTCTTAATTCCTGCTTACCCCTCAGGACTTCAACGCATCTTTTAGCTAAACTTAGTAGTTCTTCTTCTCTATCCACTGTATTTATCCAATCGAGCTTAGGATTCTTGTGTGCTTCTTTCTCCAAATCATCTCTCATGAATTACCTATTAAAGCAATCAATCACTGTTTTTAAATAGATCATCATAATTCCCTTGCCTTTATCTGTTATCACGGAGTCTTCCTCTGTTTCTTCCGTTAATGCTTCCACAACGTACCTTAAAATCTCTGGTTGAGGATAGTTACTAATTATCTTTTTGGTAGTCTCTATAAAATCGGCTTCTGGTTCACCCTCAAGATATTCAAGCATTTTTATATTTGCCTTTTCTGCCTCATCTAAAGCACTCTTTGTAGCTTTGATTAGTGGGTTACTTCCTTGCAACATTATTTGCCAGACTACTATCCCCATATAGAGTAGCAATTCTTGTTCGTCCTGATTTAAAGTTTTATGACCTGCCGCTAAAAGATAGGCCAGCACAACGGACTGTTGTTTTCGCATAAGGTTAATCAGTTTACCACTCTCTCCCAAAGGCATCTCGCTCATTTTCCTCCGTGTTCTTTCAACAACTTCCAAAGGTATAGGCTCCATTATAAACTCCTTGGTCTTTCTTGAAGGCTGACAATCTTCAAAGGTATTTACTTGCTGTATTCCTATCCCTGCCTGCACAAAATATCTTTATATATCATTTGTATTCAATTTTGGCTTTAATTGTAGAAATTAGAATTGCCCAAATAAGGATTTTTGATTCTACAGTGACTTCTAAAGTTTTACCAGGCATAATTTTTCCTCCTATACACTCCTTGCCTTGATAAACCTATTTTTCACAAGTTCAACAACTGCTTGATAGACCTCAAATTGTTCCTCTTTAGCCAAAGCTAATAGCTCAAGAGTAACTGCGTCAAATTTTGAAACCTGAGCCTATTTTGTCCACTATCTAAATATAAACTAGAGAGTTCATGGGAAGATACTAGGATACACCCGTGAGAGATGTATATAGGTCTATTGTATGGTCAATGTATTCCTTGAAATTCTCTATTTCTCTTGAGATTTTGTAAGCGTTCTGCCCAATTCTTGATGCGATATCTGGATGTCTAATTATGTCGTTGATTGTTGTCCTAAATTGTTTAATATTTTTAGGGTCTATTAGCAAAGCATTTTCTCCATCGGTCAAATTCCCATAACATCGCTTGCCGTAAAGTTCCTTACTGAGGATGAGACATTTTCCAACTGCCATTACCTCTCTCGGAAGAATGGGCCTATGATACTGGATAGGAAATTCTCTCTCCGGTACAACTACACAGGTAGAGAGTTTGATTATTGAAGGTATTTTCCAAGGGGGAACGAAACCTATGAAAATTGAGTGTTTTTCAAGATTTTTCTCTCGCACCAGATTTTGAAATTCGCCTAATCCCCTTCCATTCGCCACAAACAATAACAAAAAATCATCCTTTATTTCTTGCACTGCCTCTATGAGTTCGTATAAGCCTTTACTCTTCCAGCAGTAGTTAATTTTTCCAATATAGGTGATTATTGGATATTTGGGGATTTCTCTTTTGATATACCCAGGAAGATGAAATGGAGAAACTTCTGGGTTGAAGGCTTTGGTATCGACGCTCACTTCTTCATCAAATGCGATTTTTGATTCGGGTATTCCGAGAGAAAGGAACATTTTTTTCAAGGGAGGAATAGTAATAATTTTTTCTACCCTCTGAAAAATTGCCTTGAAAAGGGTGTTATAGGACGATGATACGAAGAGTTTACCTATATCGCTTCCTGCGTGGCGGAGGATTTGAGGTCTTCCAGTAATATTCTTAGCAATAAATGCGGCGATACCGTAGGGGAGGGCATAGTGGGAGTCAATGAGTTGGATATCATGCTCCTCGATAACTTCGATAGCTAGATTAGCTATTCTCTCTGCATATGCTTTTGAAAAGGGAATGTGCCAGGGATTAGTCTTGGGCCTGGTGCTGTGTAGATGAACGTTTTTCGGTGTATGTTCCTGTTCGTTGTTGTCAATTTTTTCCTTGTACTCACTTTCAACTTCCTGAGCGTTGGTGACGATATGGACTTCGTGCCCTCTTTCCCCCAGTGCTTTTGCTAGCCAGTATGCCCTCGATGAGACTCCTCCCTCGATGGGAGGATATTTGCTGATGATACAGATTCTCATCAAAAAACTTCCTTGTTAGTAATGCGATCTGATGCGGCTTTTTTACCAGATCCTACATGACGCATATACGACCATCTCCAATTTCTATCTGAACTTCAGGCAAGCTTCTTTTGTATCAACGATCAGTTCAGCTAACGTCAAATTATTTGCTGCAATTCAAGCATACGTTTCTAATAAGAAATACCACTGAACAGGGAAATTAATGTTTTGTTAATCTATGCTCAATATCGGCTTGTTTCTGAAGCGGGGAGAGGGTACTTTCACAGCCTTGGCATATATACTGAAGGGCATCTTCTCTCCCGTACGAGACCGTCGCTATGTTCTCTTGTAGGACAAACTCTTCGCAGAAATTACAACGCACCTTTTTTATCCCGTCATTCCCGATACCCACGTAGAGTCCGATATCACCAGGAATGCAACAGGCCTTTGTTGACCTACAAAGCCTCTTGCACAAGTCTTCCCGAAGCCCATATTTTAATTCCTCGCCGAATTCGCCAACTATGACCAAGATATCCTTTTTTGATCTAACACAAGATGTTATCACATCTTCCGTTCCAAAACACAGCAGATGTCCCGTTTCATTGTATAGATTTTTAACTTCCATAAACTGCTCGTCTGGGTCTATATCACGTCCTTTCTCAGAGTAATAATCATCTGTATAGCCAATCTCTTTGTGATTAATGCTTCCAACATGGACACACAAAAGATCGCATTCTTGAAAATCTTCTCTAATCTTCGGATACCAAGGTGTGTCACTAGTAAAGCCAAGACAGAGGTTTCTTGATTCACCGTTTTTCTTGCCTTTTACTGCAATTCCAATTTTTAGACCTATGGCATATGCTCCACCTAGATCTTCATGATGCGTCGGAATGGCTGAGATTACTAAACCATCTGTAAGTTGCCACTTCTTTTCATCGAGGTTTTCAAGAATGATAATATCCTTTAATTGCTCCTGCCATTTCCTGTCTCCGGTATAAATAAGGAATTTCTCATATGCTCCTCGGCTGAGGCAAAGATTGACTTTTTTTTTGGACTTTATGGTGCAAGAAGACCTCTCGTGCCTTTTGTTGATCTGAAATATAAGATCCATCATGGGAAGCAGTTCTGAACAATGGTCTAGGTGAGAGTGGGTGACTATAATTGTATCTATATGCTCGACACTAAATCCTTCACCCCAAAGATTTCGAAGGAAGTTGTATCCCGGATCTATAGCGATATTCTCTATATTCGTATCGTGCTTCTTTGTGTTATGTAAGATATTCTTGTCAATTCGCAGAAGATATCCTCCCCCCAGGCTCTCTGCCCCTCTCCTAGACAAACCAGGGCTAAAGGAGTTCCATCTTCTGAGCACAATCACTTCAACTAGATGGTCCGTCTTCTTCATCTTTCCGGGTTCCCCGAAGAGAAACTCATCAAATTTCTTTTCATTCACATCTAGTCGCCTCACAATATTTATTGCATCCATGTCGCCTTTTCCCATACAAGAGAAAAACTCGCATTTCTTACTGCTAAAGTTCTTTTCATTCTTTAAGATCCAATCAGGTGGGACTTTTGCTTCTTCAAGTAGTTCTCGCGTAATTCTTACAGTTTTTTCAACTCGAGCTAAAAAGTCTTTGTCCTCGCACTCTCTTTTGATTCTATCTACAATTTTGCGTAATAATAACAATACTCGCTTGGAGTTCTTAAGATCTTTTTGTGTGTTCAGGGTCTTACAAATTTGTTCTGAGAAACTCTCCAAGACATCTAGGTCTTCACACTCATCTATCCACTTTTCCTTTTTTTTATGATCAACGAATAGAGAGAAATCATTTATATTCCCCATAGAAATAAACAGGATTAAATTACTCATAATTTGTTGATCTTGTTGAAGCTTCAATGTTGTTGATCCTTCAATATCGTACAATATTGTATGGATATTGCTAAGATACTTATATGATTTCAGTTTGAATCCTTCCTGTTCGCGATCTTTTATACTCCTAAGGGTACTATTTATGGATTTCTCCGCTATTCCTAATTTGCGTTCTTTATCTTCATAAGACATGCTTGGACTATTCTTTACCTCTTCTATGTAAGATCTGGCAAGTAACCCTAAGGCCTTGAAACCTACCCATGTGATCCTATGCTTTTTCTTTCTCTTCAGAATAGGACCTTTCTCAATGAATTCTCTAAAAAGTAGTTTTCGCGCCTCGCAATATTCGGATCGGTCAATCAATGCCCCGATTTTAGTAAGATACGCCTTCCAATAGCGTATGTCATTTTCATTTGTGCTATTTGTTACCTTATTCAGAAGTTCAAGAGCTTCTCTGCATCTATTTTGGTCTATGTACAAATCGCTTAGATTTACCAAAGTAGAGTAGTAATTGAAGTCAATCACTCCAGATTTAATCGCGTAATCTATGATCCTCTTGAAACCCCTTTCTGCTTCACTTTTTTGATACGACAGTTTTTCTGCTTTAGCCCGATTAAACACCGCAATAATATATAGAACGTAAAGCTTGGAGGAGGCGAACCCATGATTTACCTTACTAGCTCCTCCAAGTGTTTCAGCAGAATTCAATTCCTGTTTAAATTTTTTGTAGCTACTTTTTTTCTCAATTATTTTCTTCGCTTTTTCAGCGTAACCTTGGGAAATAAAGGAGTTCTCGAGTTCGGCATAACAGATACTTAGATCATTATAGTAAAGGATGAGCCAATATTCTCTACAATTTTTGTCATCCCTCCAATTCTGCAAATGAATTAACGCATCAAGTAAGGTATAGATACCTTTTTCATAATAGTCTCCCCGTTTTTTTGAAACGTAGGAAATTCTGGCATTAAGTCGTTCAGCTTTTGCTTCAAAAAGTCGATGTACAAGATATTTCTCCAAGGAAGACTTATCTCCTGTTTTACATAAGTTGTTGATTCCTTTTTGTTTCATTTGTTCACAAATACTCCTCAACTCCTTCCTATTCTCTTCATAATTTTCGAAAGGAGCAACCTCTTGTCCCATTTGTTCTAACACACTGATACTGTCATCCTTTAGCCAAGATTCAAAATCAGTTCGATCCATTAATTTCTCAAATTCAATACTTTTAGTAATGGTTTCATTAACAAGTTTACTTATGTTATTTCCCTTTTCAGTCATGACTATTTCCTCTTCTAGCTAACTTCGTTAGAAATCTACTTCTAATTTATCTGCAGCTGTGCCAGTTACTCCATTGGAAGCACCATGGCCAAATTTTGCCCTGCCGCTTTTCTCTTGTAAGGCAGGTTTCCTTTCTTTTAGGAGTCATTCTATGGTGCATTATCCTGCCGTTCCTATCTACAACTCCTCCAAAACTCCTTCTATTTGATTGTGACACTTTTTCCGCTTTCAATACCGATAACTGCAATCTCCATTACTTCTTAGCCGCACCGATAGGTTGTCTTCAATTAGCAATAGATTCCAGTGCTGCATCGAATCCTATACTTTCCCTTTCTATAACTGATTCAGGTAAATACATTAAAGCTGACTCCCTTTCTATCTTCCTTCCAACTCTTTCTGTGTATGGGAGTTTCCTCATAAAATTTACAAGTCTTTCAGAAAAGAGTGGGGTATAAACTTCAATATTCAAAACTTCTGCAGTATGTGACAAAGGTGCAAGATGTCTTGGCGCCATAATCTTCACGAAATATTCCCATACAGTATCATAATCTTCCTTTTGTGATTCTTCTTTGTATAGAGAATCCCTAAAGCCCATATTAACCATTTCGTTCAAGTATTTTCTTGGGGTAGGGTGGATCTCTTCAAAGGATTTGATCATTCCTGTCTCCTTGTGTCCCAAGGGATACTTATGAAGCCAATATCCACCAAAACACTCGTCTCCCCCGTCACCAGTAACGATTATGTTACTAAATGCCTTAGCAAAACAGCAAAGGATATATACATTTATATCACCCTTAAAATCGTATCGCTTAACTTTTGCGTATTCGTCAAGAAACCTACTATACTCCTCATTAGAAAGAATTATCTCATTATGTTTCGTCTCAAACAAATCGGCGATTTTGCGAGCAAAAACCATGTCCGGATAATTCTTTGATTTAGCCAGAGTGAATGTTGAAACTGGCACTTTGGGATATACCCTACGGAGAAGTGCCAAAACAAGGGAAGAATCAATGCCTCCTGAGAGCAAAACCGATAATGGGATATCGGGGATTTTTCCTATATTCTGAATGATTATCTTTTCTAACTCTCTAATCAATTTATCTTTCCTTTAATAGACCGTATCCCATGACCAAAGCGTACAGAGCCCAGCTACTCCCTTCCTCTATGTAATGATAAGGCCAGAGTCCATTTTGAAGTTGCTTCTCTTGCAGCCATTTCAAGGCTTTCCATGATACTTTTTGGGGGATATCATTAGGGTACTGGAGAAGTCCCACCATATCAATTCCCGTACACCAGGGATCGCTTCCAACGGGATGCCCTTTCCACGGACTCCATCCCCCGTCATCGTTCTGCTGGTCATATAGCCAGCGAACAGTCTTTAAAATAAGATCCTGATTTTGAGGATGATAGTCATTCTGATTAAATGCCATCAGAGCGAAAGCCGCTTTATAGGTCAGGCATGGTTCAAACTTCCGTTCCTCACGCCATTTGGTTTCCAGCCACTTGAGATCCTCGTCGGACGAAAGTTGGGGAAGTAGATATAGGAGGAGCCCAGTTATAGGAATACGAGCGGAGTCTCTTGTGGATTTACCCCAGCCTCCATCATTGTGTCGCTGGCGTCCTAGCCATTCCAGTGCTTTTCCCACGGGGCCTGAGAATTCTTCAAAGAAGTTGAGAAACGAAGTACACCATATCGTTTCTTCCACATCCGTCCAACCTCCATCGTCTCTTTGCACATCAATACATTTTTCGGCTAACTTATGGTAAAGGGTAGTATTAGGATTTACGCCGCTTTCTTTCAAAAGCATCGCTGCTCTACAAATCCGGGTGAGTTCAATTCCTTTAGGAAGGAAATCCCCCACTATCTGACTCAGAGAGATTACGCTACGCTGGATTGCGGTTTCTATTTCAGGCAAGTCTTCACTTGCACCCATGACAACTACTGCACTGCACGCACAATCGTCCGCCGTTGAATTTCTCAATGATCTCCTTAGGGAAGGTGAGCTCTTTCTCTTGTGTAAACACAGGTTTTCTGTAAATTTGATAGGACTCACGGCCCTTCTTCTTCGCCATTATTCACATCTCCTTTCTTTGAATATCTTTTTTGTTCTATCTATTAATTCCTCAAAATCCTTTCGAATTATGTTGGGATCTATATCAGGATAATTGTCAAGGACGCATTTATGTATTTCCCCCATACTCCTATTTCCATCGAACAAAGATAATATGTAGTAAGAGGTCTCGTTTAGTTTGAAGGAATTCCCGTTTTCAATATTGAACAGCCAGAACATCCCCCCTCCCACTTCCAGTTTATAGAGGATAAATCCCTCTTTCAATTGCAGCACCCTATCTATTTCCAGCATTGCGGGTCCTCTGCTAAGTAATCGCCTGTTACAGCATAGGCTATTGCGCGACATCCGCTGCACCGGGGAATTAAATCACATCCATTGCATTTTCCCTTTAGATTATTCTTATTCCTGATTCTCCATAAGAGCTCTGAAGTATACCATATTTTGAAGATAGAATCATTTCTTAAGTTTCCAATAGGAATCGGTAACCTCCGACAAGGAAGCACAGTGCCATCCGAGAGTATGGTAAGACTTTCCATTCCGACGGAACACATACCACCCAAATCGATTTCTGGAGGGGTATTGGCAGTCTTTGCCCTTTCAGGGTCAATATTTGCCCATAGAGTTCGGTACTTCAATATTTTCAGAGGAGTTCCTTTTTTATATTCTATATCGGAACGCCGGGAAACATATTGGAACAGTCTATGAGTCTCTTCTTTTGTAAGAAACCAATCTTTAACTTCAGCACCTCTTCCCTCCGGCACAAACCTCTCAATAGTAAGAGTACTTATCTTCTCTTTTATAGCAAGATCAATGAGTGAAGGTACATCCTGAAGATTCCTTTTGTGCACAGTGAACATCAACCGTGTACTTATGCCATTTTCATAAAGCAGCCTGAAAGAATCTATGGCCTTCCTGTATGATCCCTTTCCTCTAATGGAATCATTGGTTTCTTCTGATGCACCATCCAAAGAAATCTGGACATAATACAATTTTTGAAGAGTTTTCAATCTATCCGCTATTTTTTCGTCTATTAGGGTTCCGTTGGTGAGTATTCCGATTCTCCAGATATGTTTGCTTTGCTCCAAATACTCCATAAGGGGAAATAGTTCTTTCTTAAGAAAGGGCTCTCCACCTGTTAAAGCAATTCTCCCTTTCTTACGCCACTTCCCTAAGGTAAGGATAATCTGGTCGGCAATTTTTTCAAGTTGAGCAAGAGAAGACTCGGAGGGGTTATTATGCCTTTCTTGATAGCAGTGAATGCAACGGAGATTACATCTTTCAGTAATATGCCATTGAAAATAAAATTCATTATTAGTTCTGAAATTTTTCATTTTCGGATGCACTTTTGTTTTAATAATAATAAAGCTTTGCCAGTTTGTCAAATAATTTTTTTCAGAAAAAGTACAAAGATTTTTCCCTATAAGTTATAAACTTCAGGAATTGGTTTTCCAACATGTTAAATCCTCAAGAATTAACTCCAGAAATTTGACTCAAAGGATATTCAGAGATTAGTAGAAAGTCAGCACTTGCCACCTACTTGGACCGTATTCTTATTTGATACTCTCCTCCACAATTCCTATTTCTTCCCCTGATAGCCCATACAGCTTATAGACTATCTGGTCTATGAGGTGGTCGGTTATTTCTATTTTGCGCTTTAGAGGTGTGAGTTTCTGGAGGCTTTTATCAAATTCAGCGGAGAGTCTATCCTGGAAGTCTCGGCGAGAAGGGTCAATCTGGAGCTTTTTCTTATTTTCCCTAAGAATACTTATGAGGTTGTCCACAGTAGTTTCATGATATTTTTTAATTGTAGTTTTTCCTGTTAAATCTTCCACTTTAGCTCCAATTTCTCTTTCTAACCATCCCAAGAGACTCTTTGTCTCCTTATTCTTCTCTTTGTTGTATTCAATCATCTTTTCAGATAAGAAAGCTAAGAGGTCGTGGACAACATCGGACTGCTCTACAAGTTCGCCTTCCTTAATCTGAAAATCCCTATTTAGCGGATCGGCATTATGCTTTTTGACAAGCTCTGGATCGGAGATATATTGCTTCTCAAGTCGCTGGTTGACAAAGAAGAGAAGAGAATCCCAATTGCCGTTTTCAAGGTACCTTTCGTAAAGTTTCTCTTCTTCCTCTGCCAACTTTTCTCGTTCTTCCTTTGGAGTGACGAAACAAATACGACGAATGGGCATAGAATCTATCTCATAAGCATTTACATGGTTATTTGTGCTTGTCAGTCTAAATCGCCACTCCCACGGCGATGAATTCAATAAAGCCAGGATAGCAAATAGACCAAGTTCTTTCGGATTCACAATATAATTAATAGTATCAGAACAAAAGTTACCCTTTTCTATTATTGTAGCGATAATTCTTCTCCAATTATCTATAGCAGATCCTCTTTGATAGCCAATTCGAACATAAAGATGATCGTAGGCTTTGGTATCCTTGCCATGAAACGCAAGAAATCTTTGAGCATCAAGATACACTGGAATTCCTTGTTTAGGCTTTTCAATAAAATCATAGCGATTCACGTGGGCGCCCCGCAAGACAATTTGACTTTTCGGCTCAGGAGACAGA
>Ga0209979_1005074_pt1 | contig 10531 bp, 7 predicted proteins | sample AnhtaG_FD_183114 | JGI IMG/M metagenome (GOLD analysis project Ga0209979, IMG submission 183114) | Deep subsurface microbial communities from Anholt, Denmark to uncover new lineages of life (NeLLi) - Anholt_01485 metaG (SPAdes) (version 2) | ecosystem: Environmental > Aquatic > Marine > Oceanic >...
TCTCGAGCGACGGCGGGGGTGTGGCCACCCTAGGCCATCGGGAGTTGCAAGACATAGCGGCCGAGTGCGGTGACGATTGCTACACCAGGAACAGGGCCTTGGGCATTCTGGCCCACGAGCTGGGTCACGCCTTCAATCTCCCCCATCCCCACGAGGACGTGTACTCCGGCGGTGCCGACCCTTGCGACGAGCATTGTGATCAGACCGTAATGTGGGTCTACCCCAGGTACCCTCATGTCGGGCTTCTCAACGTGCCGGAGCACCCTGAGACAGAGGCGCTACGTCGTAACCCCATCTTCAGCCTGGATGTGGAAACCGTTCGTCTCAACCCTGGCTGGAACCTCGTCTCGCTCCCCCTACAGCCGCAGCCTGCCGCCGCCGCTTCCGTGCTATCAAGTGTGGAGGGCGGCTACGATGTCGTCTACGGCTGGGACGCCGGCGCCAGCAGCTACCGGTCCTTTTTCGGAGCCGGCGGCAACCTCGGCCGCCTGGACGAAACCACGGGCTTCTGGATCCGCATGAACGATGAGGCCACCCTGTCGGTGGTGGGAGAAGCGCCCGGCCCAGTCCAGATCCCCCTGGTGGAAGGATGGAACCTCATCGGCTACCCCTGGCGAACGCCGCTGCCCCCACAGGAGGCTCTGGCCTCTATCGACAGCAGCTACGACATCGTCTACGCCTGGAACCCCTCGAGCCGCTCATGGCTGTTCTACGCCCCGGGCCTGGGCCACGGCACACTGAAGGAGATGGGCCCTGGCCAGGGCTACTGGGTGTATGCCAGCCACGACTCCGTCTTGACCATTGGGTAGTCTCCGCGAGCGGCGGCGGAAAGCTCAGAGGCCTGGAGCCTAGCCTCCCAAGGCCCTCTTGCGCTAAGATGGTGTCACCACAGGGGGAGATTGGCGCCATGAGCAGTAACGAAAGCAAGGAACACGTCCTCCGGATGGCCAAAGAGCAGGATGTCAAGTTCATCCGCTTGTGGTTCTCCGACATCCTGGGCAACCTCAAGAGCGTGGCTATCACAGTGGAGGAACTGGAAGGGGCTTTGGAGGAGGGTGTCGGCTTTGACGGCTCCTCCATTGAGGGCTTCGCCCGCATCGACGAGAGCGACATGGTGGCCATGCCCGACCCCAATACCTTCGTCATCCTCCCGTGGCGCCCCACTGCCAACCGGGTGGCCCGTGTCTTCTGCGACATCCTCCTGCCCGGCGGCCAGCCGTTCGAGGGGGACCCCCGCTACATCCTCAAGCGCAACCTGAAGCGCGCCGCCGACCTGGGCTACACCTTCTACGTCGCTCCCGAGCTGGAGTACTTCTACTTCGCCAACCCTGAGGGCACCACCGTCCTGGATAAAGGCGGCTACTTCGACCTCACGCCTCTGGATGCCGCCACTGACCTGCGGCGGGAGACCGTCCTGGCCTTGGAGGAGGTGGGCATCGGTGTGGAGGCCAGCCACCACGAGGTGGCCCCTAGCCAGCACGAGATCGACCTGCGCTACACCGACGCTTTCACCATGGCCGACAACACCATGACCTATCGCCTGATAGTCAAGGAGGTCGCCCTCAGGTACGGGGTCTACGCCACCTTCATGCCCAAGCCCCTGGCCGACCAGAACGGTAGCGGCATGCACGTCCATCAGTCCCTGTTCCGGGGCGAGCGCAACGCCTTCTTCGACGCCAAGGATAAGTACCACCTGTCGGCTATCGCCAGGAGTTACATCGCCGGTCTGCTCCACCACGCCCGCGAGATAACCATCGTCACCAACCAGTGGGTGAACTCCTACAAGCGGCTGGTGCCGGGCTATGAGGCGCCGGTCTATCTCTCCTGGGCCCTACGCAATCGCTCCGACCTCATCCGCGTGCCCGAATACAAGCCGGGCAAGGAGAAAGACGTGCGCATCGAGTACCGCTCCCCCGATCCAGCCTGCAGCCCCTACCTGGCCTTCGCCGTGATGCTGGCGGCCGGCCTGGAGGGCATCGAGAAGGAGTACCCCTGCCCCGAGCCGGTGGAGGAGAACGTCTTTCAGATGACAGCGGAGGAGCGGGAGCGGCGGGGCATCGCTCACCTGCCGGGCAGCCTGTTCGAGGCCATCGAGCTGGCCGAGCAGAGCGAGCTACTGCGGCGCTGCCTGGGCGACCACCTGTACGAGATCCTTATCAAGAACAAGCTCATCGAGTGGAGCGATTACCGCCGCCACGTCACGGACTACGAGATCAAGCGCTATTTGCCTGTGCTGTAGAGGCCCAGATGAGACGCTGCACGCGAGGGGTGGCTTAGGCTCTCCCATGGTACTGCCAACGTCCGCAAGTTGGTATGATTCGCGCCAAAAAGAAAACCCACCGTCGCCTAAGCGAAGGTGGGGAGGTAATAAACCCGGCATCAACTCATTGATACCGGGGAGTTGATCCATTAAGATCTTACAGCCCCCTGGGTAATTGTCAAGGGGGTTAAGCAAAAAAATGTCCTGCCATCGATCCCGCAATCAGCACTCGTCGAGAAGGGACCCGTTTCGATGGATCGGGTAATGGTCTTCATTGACGGCAGCAATCTCTATCACGGACTGAAAGAGGCCTTGGGACATGCACGGGTTGACTTCCAACGTTTCTGCTCCCTACTTTGTGGTTCAAGCCGAAGGCTCGTACATGCACATTATTACAACGTTCCGTTGAGGCAGGCGGATGACCCGCTGCGATATGCAGGGCAACAGAAGTTCTTGGCTCAGCTTCGTAAGATTCCGTATTTCACCATTCATCTTGGCAGGCTTGTGGACAGGGAAAGGGAGGAGACCTGCCCTCACTGCTCAGCGGAGTACACGGTGAAGTATCAGACAGAAAAGGGTATTGATGTCCAAATAGCCTCTCATATGCTTACGTTTGCTTTCGACAACCAGTACGACACAGCTATTCTAGTAAGTCAAGATGGTGACTTCTCCCCCGTTGTTGCCGAGGTCCTACGGCTGAACAAGCAAGTTGAGAACGCAGAATTTCCTCATAGGCTACCGAGCTTTCTCTCAGCGCGTTGCTCACATGTTATTCGCTTAGACGCCGCATTTCTTCAGCCTTGCAGTCTTTGATCTGGGGGTTTCACACTTCCCTTCCTTCCCCATTCGCGCTGTTACGCGCTCAGGCCGCCGGCCGCCGCCGCTGCCTGGGCGGGCGTGTTGTAGAAAGCCTACGTGAGCTCCTCCAGCCGGGCTTGCAAGCCCTCCAGGCGGGCGCGGGCAGCCGTTAGCTTCTCCTCCTCCTTGCCCACCACCGCCGCCGGAGCCCGCGTGCGGAACTGCTCGTTGGCCAGCTTGGCCGTCAGGCGGGTCACCTCCGCCTGGGCGTCGTCGACCTGACGGCGCAGGCGGGCCCGCTCGGCCTCCACGTCGAACAAACCAGCCAGGGGGACCACTACCTGCACGTCTCGGAGAACGGCGGTGATCACCCGCTCTCGCGGAGCCGCTCCGGTCCCATCGACGATGTGCAGGGGCCGCACCCGGGCCAGCGTCTCAATGATGAGGCGACTGGCCTCGGCTGCCTCGTGCATGCCGTCAACCACCAGGTAGGCTTCCACGTATCGGACTGGCTCCACTCCCCGCTCGGCCCGGATGTTGCGGATGGCCCGCACTACGTCCATCACCGCCTGGGCCTGGGCCTCCGCCTCCTTGTCGTGCCAGCGCTTGGCCGCCTGCGGCCAGGGTGCAACGATCAGGGCCTCGGCCTGCGGCGGGCGCAGGTGCGGCCTCAGGTTCTGCCAGATGGCCTCCGTCACGAAGGGCATGAAGGGATGGAGCAGGCGCAGGCTCGTGTCCAGCACGTGGGCCAGTATCGGCAGCGGCGAAGGGTCGCTGGCCTTCAGGCGCACCTTGGCCATCTCGATGTACCAGTCGCAGAACTCGCCCCAGAAGAAATCGTGGACCTGGCGACCGGCCTCGCCCACCTGAAAACCAGAGAGCAGCTTTTCGACATCGCCGATCAGCCTGTGCAGCCTCGACATGATCCAGCGGTCTTCCAGGGGCATACCCTGCCGCTGGCCAGGCTGCGGCGGCTCCACCGCCTCGTCCGCCAGGCTAGTGATGACGAAGCGGGCGGCGTTCCAGGCTTTGTTGGCGAAGTTGCGACCGCCCTCCAGCCTCTCGTCGGAGATACGCATATCGTTGCCGGGGGCACCGCCGGTGGCCAGCACGAAGCGGAGGGCATCGGTGCCGTACTTGGCGGCGGCCTCCACGGGGTCCACCACGTTGCCCAGGCTCTTGGTCATCTTGCGGCCGTGGCGGTCGCGCAACAGCCCGTGCAGGTAGACGGTGCGGAAGGGCGCGTCGCCCGTGTTGTACAGTCCCATCATGATCATGCGGGCCACCCAGAAGAAAAGAATGTCGTAGCCTGTCTCCATGACCGTGGTGGGATAGAAATAGCGCAGGTCTTCCGTGTCGTCGGGCCAGCCCAGGGTGGAGTGAGGCCAGAGCGCCGAGGAGAACCAGGTGTCGAGAACGTCCGGGTCCTGGCGGATGCTGGGCGATGCACAGTGCTGGCACTGGCTGGGGTCCTCCAGGGCCACCGTGACCTGGCGGCAGTCGTCGCAGTACCAGACAGGGATGCGGTGTCCCCACCAGAGCTGGCGGGAGATGCACCAGTCGCGGATGTTCTCCATCCAGTGGAGGTACACCCTCGTGAACCGCCGCGGCACGATCTTGATGCGGCCGTCTTTGACCGCCGCCATCGCCGGCTCCGCCAGGGGCTTCATGCTCACGAACCACTGCTGGCTGATGATGGGCTCGATGATGGTATCGCAGCGCTGACAGTGACCGATGGAGTGGCCGTAGGGCTCGATCTTCTCCATCAGGCCCAGGGCCTCGAGGTCGTCCACGATGGCCTCGCGGCAGACGAAGCGGTCCTGGCCAGCGTAGGGCCCTGCCTCCTCGGTCATCATCCCGTCGGGCCCCACCGACACGATAGCGGAGAGGCCGTGGCGCTCACCCACCTCGAAGTCCACCTGGTCATGGCCGGGCGTTATCTTCAGGGCACCCGTGCCAAAGGCGGGATCGACCGCTGCGTCACCAACCACCGGGATGCGACGATCCATGATGGGCAGAAGTGCCATGCGGCCGATAGTCCCCTGATTGCGGGGGTCGTCCGGATTCACCGCCACCGCCACATCGGCAACGATCGTCTCTGGCCGGGTGGTGGCGATGGTAATGTACTCATCGCCGGGCTCCCCACTCTCGTCCAGCAGGGGGTAGCGGACGTACCAGAGGTGGTCAGCGTGCTCCTTGTGCTCCACCTCCAGGTCGGACAGGGCGGTCTGGCAGCGGGGGCACCAATTGATAATCCGCTCGCCTCGATAGATGAGGCCGTCGCGATAGAGGTTGACGAAGGTAGTGCGCACCGCCTTCTGGGGCCCCTCGTCCATGGTGAAGCGCTCGCGAGTCCAGTCGCAGGAGGCGCCCAGCCGGTGATGCTGGCGGCTGATGATGTGGCGATACCTGCCCACCCACTCCCACACCCGCTCCACGAAGTCCTCGCGCCCCACATCGTGGCGGGTGAGGCTCTCCCTGAGCAGCTCCTTCTCCACCACGTTCTGGGTGGCGATGCCGGCGTGATCCACTCCCGGTAGCCAGAGTGTGGGGTCGCCCTTCATGCGATGCCAGCGGATGAGGAGGTCCTCGATGGTGGCGGTGAGGGCGTGGCCCAGGTGCAGCTCGCCCGTGACGTTAGGGGGCGGCATGATGATGGTGAAGGGCTGCTTGGCGGGATCGATGCGGGCGGTGAAGTAGCCTCCTTCCAGCCAGAGGCGATAGAGGCTCTCCTCCACCTGGCTGGCGTCGTAGGCCTTGGCCATCTCGGCGCGAGGGTTGTGGCCGCCTTTCTCAGCCTGGCTGGTCATCGTCAGCAGCTCCCTGTCTGTCATCAGGCAGGCACGACATAAGGGCGGCAGATGCTTGCCCCGAATAATGGGAATAGGCTCGCCGCCCCAAGTGCTAGCATTTTAGTAATTCCTGTCTGTTTGCGTCAAACCAGTTCGGGCGCTGGTCCCTCTGGAAGATCGCTTCTTGAGCAAGTTTGCCTTGCAGTTATCCCCGGCACCACTTGCGCCTAAAAAGAAAACCAGTAATATATTCGGTGCTGAGGCTAGGCGGTTTACAATTTATGCTAGCAGCAGCTTTTCTTTAGGGTCGTGACTGGACTACAGATAAGCGCTCTTACTAAGTCTTTCGGCGGGATCATCGCCCTGGACGATGTGTCATTTGAGGTTCGGCCGGGCGAGATCATGGCTCTTATTGGGCCCAACGGCGCCGGCAAGACTACCCTGTTCAATTGCATAAGCCGCCTCTACGACCCTGACCGGGGAGATATCTTCTTCGATGGCCATGATCTAGTGAAGCTAGCCGCCGACGACATTGTGAACGTGGGCATCGCTCGCACCTTCCAGAACGTGGAGATGTTCAAGACCATGACCGTCATAGAGAACCTGCTGGTGGGCCAGCACAGCCGCTTCTCTCCACCCCTCAAGGAAAACGTGCTCTTGCGGTATGCCAACACCATCATCCACACATTTGGCGAGGTGATCGCCTGCGTCGGTCGGTTACCGGCGGCATGGAGGGAGGAGCGGCTGGCGCGGGACACGGCAGAAGAAGTGGTCAGGTTCCTCGGCCTGGAAGGCGTGAAGGACATGCCGGCTGGCGCCCTTTCCTTCGGCATTCAGAAGAATGTGGAGTTGGCACGGGCCCTGGTCTCCAGGCCACGGCTGATTCTTCTGGACGAGCCGGCCAGCGGCCTCAGCCATCAGGAACTGGGCCAGCTAGGCAAAGTTATTAAGAGTGTCCGGGACGAATTCCGGGTGACCATCCTGGTGGTGGAGCACCACATGGAGCTTGTCATGCCCATTTCCGATCGCATTTGCGTCCTCAACTTCGGCCGGAAGATCGCCGAGGGGACGCCGGCGGCGGTGCAAAAAGACCCCGCTGTGATTGAGGCTTACCTGGGCGGCTAGGAACGATGCTGCAGCTCCGCGACGTCGTTGCCGCCTACGGGCCCATCGTTGCCCTCCACGGCGTGTCCCTGGAGGTGCCGGAGGGAAAGATCGTGACGGTGCTGGGGGCCAACGGCGCCGGCAAGAGCACCGCCCTGCGGGCCATATCGGGCCTGCTGCGCCCTAAGGAGGGCAGCATCGAGTTCGAGGGGCAGCGGATCGATCATCTCTCGCCGGAAGAGATCGTGTCCCTGGGCATGTCCCACATCCCCGAGGGGCGGCAGCTCTTCAGCGAGATGACGGTGCTGGAGAACCTGAGGCTGGGGGCCTACTCCCGGTTCACCGGACTGGCGACTAGCATTAGGGAATATCGGCGGCGAAAACAGGACTTCGAAGCGGCTCTCAAGCAGGTATTTGAGTACTTCCCCATCTTGGCCGAGCGTCAGAAGCAGATAGCGGGCACCCTCAGCGGCGGCGAGCAGCAGATGCTGGCCATGGGCCGCGGACTGATGGGCAACCCCCGCCTTCTCCTGCTCGATGAGCCCTCCATGGGCCTGGCCCCTATCGTCACGCGAGAGATCTTCGAGATTATCCACGCCATCAACCGAACGCAGGGGGTAACCATCCTCCTGGTGGAGCAGAACGCCAAGCTCGCTCTGGAAATCGCCCATTACGGCTACGTGTTGGAGACGGGCCGCATCGCCCTGGCGGATACCAGCGAGAACCTGCGAAAGAGCGAAGCGGTGCAGCGCTCCTATTTGGGCTATTAGGAACTCGGGAGGACCGAAGTGGACGAGTTTTGGCAGCAGGTGATGACGGGCCTAGCCACGGGCAGCGTCTACGGACTGCTGGCCCTGGCCATCGTCCTTATCTATCGCTCCACCAGCGTCCTCAACTTCGCCCAGGGCGAGATGGCTATGTTCACCACTTTCATAGCCTGGTCGATCCTGCAATGGGGGGAATACTGGGTGATGTTTCCCCTCGTCCTCCTCATAGCGGCTGGCCTCGGTGCTTTCATCGAGCGGGTGATCATACGGCCGGTGGAGGGGGCGCCCGTCCTGAACATCATCATCGTCACCCTGGGGATGTTCGCCATCCTCAACAACGTAGCCACCTGGCGCTGGGGTGGCATACCCAAGGGCTTCACCGCGCCCCCCGAGATCCAGGTGACGGGGGTCAAGTTCTTCGGCGAAGGGGCCCTGGATATCGGGCCCACGGTAGTCAGCTACCATGACCTGACCATTCTAGTTTTCGCGGTGGCTATCATGGCCGCCCTGTACGTGTTCTTCCAATATACTCCCCTGGGCCTGGCCATGCGGGCTACCGCTCAGAACTCCACCGCCAGCCGCCTGATGGGCATTCGGGTGGGGCGCATGCTAACCATGGGCTGGGCCCTCTCAGCCGCCGTTGGGGCGGTGGCCGGGCTGCTCATCGCTCCCCTCATTCTGCTCCAGCCTCCCATGATGATGGGCGTTCTCCTGTACGCCTTCGCCGCCGCCGTCCTGGGCGGCCTGGACAGCCCGGTGGGGGCGATAGTTGGCGGCCTCATTATCGGCGTAAGCGAGAACCTGGTGGGAACCTACACCCCAAAGGAGTGGCTGGGGCCCGATATGAAGCTGACGGTGACTTTGCTCATCATCGTTGTCGTGCTGCTGATCAGGCCCACCGGCATCTTTGGTAGACGGGCGCTGAGGCGGGTATGAGACGACTAAGCCTACCAAGCCTACCGCTGACGCCAAAGCTCGTCGCCTTCGCCGTTCTGGCGTTCTTCCTGATCTGGTGGGTGCCTTTCAGCCACGTCCTGCCCGAAGGGTTTCCCCTGCGTTTCGGCACCTATCGCACCTTCCAGGTCAGCGAGATCGCGATGTGGGCCATCGTGGCCCTGGGCCTCAACATTCTCACCGGCTACAATGGCCAGATCTCCTTGGGGCACAGTGCCTTCGTGGCCGTAGGCGGCTACACGGCCGCCATCCTGATGGTCGACTACGGATGGCCTTTCTGGAGCACCATAATCTTGGGGGGCGTCATTGCCGGTTCCCTGGGCTTTCTCATCGGCGTTCCAGCCCTGCGACTCACAGGCCCCTATCTAGCCATCGCCACTCTGGGCCTGGCCCTGGCCACCCCTCAGATTCTGAAGAAATACGACGGCCTCACCCACGGCACCCAGGGCATTAACGTTAGGCCGGAGGTGCCAGAGCCGCCGGCGTTCATAGAGGACTGGTTCGGCATCCACCTGAGCAACGATGAGTGGATATACTTCTTGGCCCTGTTTATCGCCTTGGTCATGCTCATCCTTGCCATAAACATTGTCCGCAGCCGCATCGGCAGGGCCTTCGTGGCCATTCGTGACAGCGAGATAGCGGCCCAAGCGATGGGCATCAGCGTGCCCCGCTACAAGACCATGGCCTTCGCCATCAGCGCCTTCTACGCCGGCATCGCTGGCGGAACCTATGCCCAGGTGGTGGGATACGTCAGCCCCGAGAGCTTCAACTTCCTGCTGTCCATCAACTTCCTGACCACCATCGTCGTAGGGGGCCTGGCCTCCATATTGGGTTCCATCCTGGGCGCCACGGGCCTCATTCTGGTGCCCGAGCTATCGGACCTTGTCAGCTTTATCCCCGGCGCTAGTCTGCCCGCTGAGCTTTCCTGGGCTTTCTACGGCGGCGCTCTCATCCTGGTGATGATCTTTGCCCCCTACGGTCTGGCGGGCCTAGTCCACCGTTTGACCAGGTGGGTGTCTACCAGGCCGCGAGCCGAGCTTCGCAACGTAGTGGCTGGGGTAGGGTTGGGCGTGGCTGCCGTGGTCCTCGCAGACCAACTGATTGGCGGGTTTGTCGGCCAGACCGTTGGTTGGATTGCTTTCCTCCTGATTGCCACGTTCCTGTGGGGCCCGGCGCTCACGAGGATGGGGGCGCGTGGTTACGGGCGCCTGCTCGAGGCACGCAGGGGCCCGCCGGCATCGCCAGGACAGACTGGGGCCGGGCCTGACGATCGGCCCTCCGAGGAGCATCCGGACGCCGGGAAAAGATGAAAGCGGGGTAGATGGTAGCCCCTAGCGCAAGGTTATTTTGGTAGACTATGATATCTCCCTGGGACAGGGAGGGCGAGTGTGACAATCGAAGGAAGGAGACTGACGTAGCTATGTGGAAGCTAGGCAGATTCTGGCTGATCTTCCTCGCTCTAGCAGCGCTGCTGCTGGTAGTGGCAGTGGCCTGCGAGGAGGAAGAAGAGGAGGGAACCCCCACCGGCACACCTGCCGCCGCCGAGACCGGGACTCCTGCCGTCGCGGGCGAGGTCCCCGGCATCACCGACACAGAGATAATCCTGGGCAGCCACTTCGCCCAGAGCGGCACCTACGGAGCGGCATTCGCTCCCGTCCTCGCAGGCACCAAAGCCTACCTCAAGTACGTCAACGCGGAGGAAGGGGGCGTCTGCGGCCGCCAGATCGTTTTCAAGATAGAGGATGATCAGTATGACCCAGCCCAGGCCGTCGGGGCTGTCCGCAAGCTGGTGGATGAGGACAAGGTGTTCGCCATCATCATCGGTCTGGGGACGGCCGCTCACTCGGCCATCTGGG
>Ga0209979_1005075_pt1 | contig 10531 bp, 10 predicted proteins | sample AnhtaG_FD_183114 | JGI IMG/M metagenome (GOLD analysis project Ga0209979, IMG submission 183114) | Deep subsurface microbial communities from Anholt, Denmark to uncover new lineages of life (NeLLi) - Anholt_01485 metaG (SPAdes) (version 2) | ecosystem: Environmental > Aquatic > Marine > Oceanic...
TGCCTATATTCTTCTCACTGGCTCGGGTGAGTTAATAAAGATATAACCACACTCGGTATCCTACTCCGTGCCAATCTCGCCAGCCTTACGAAGAGCCCACCGGGTAAAGAAGGGACCAACGATCTCGTAGAGAACGGTGGTAGCGACAATAGTGGTGAAAATCATCCCTCCCATAGAGGGAAACTCCGCCTTGGCAATTAAAGCCACACCCAGAGCCACACCTGCCTGAGGAACAAGAGCAAAACCCAGATACTTCTTTATAGGGCTGGCAGCTCTGGAGATCCATCCCCCCAGAGAGGCTCCGCCCACTTTGCCCAGAATGCGGAAGATAAAATAGCTCAGGCTAAGCAAACCCAGCTTTCCCAGAACATGGACTTCTAGGCTGGCCCCGGCCAGGACAAAGAAGGCCAGATAAAGAGGAGAGTCAACCGTCCTGAGAGTATCGAAGAACCTGAAGCTGGTCTTGTTGATATTAACCAGCACCACTCCCAGAAATATACTGGCTAGAAGAACGGAAAGATGAAAATAAATAGCCAGTCCCGTATTTAGGAGAATAAAGCCCAGAGTATAAATTAAAAGGTCTCCCGGGGATCTCAAGTGGCGAGAAAAGTAGGTGAAAATCAAAGCCATCAAAGTTCCCAGACCCAGAGCTCCCCCAATCTCCAGAAGGGACCGGACAAAAGCTGCCGATAGATGAAAACTTTCTCCTCCCGAATGAACTAAGCCTTTGGCCAGAGCTAAAGAGATGGCGAAAATAATAAGACACCAGGCATCATCGAGGGCGACAACCCCCAGAAGAGTATCGGTGAAATTCCCTTTGGCCCCGGACTCCCGCACCACCATGACTGTGGCCGCTGGAGCCGTGGCTGAGGCGATGGCGCCGAAAAGAAGACAAACGGGAAGAGGCTGCCTCAAAAGATATAGGCAAGAAAAAGTTACCAGGAGCCAGGCGCCGCTGGCTTCCAAAAGAGAGATCCAGAGAACTGATTTGCCAATGCGGGAAAAGTTCTCTCTGGAAAAATTCTGTCCCAGACCAAAAGCAACGAAGCTGAGTACTATATTGGAAATGGATCCAGTAACGCCGAGAATAGGTCTGGCTACCAGACCCAATACTTCTGGACCTATGAGAATCCCCAGCAGAAGGTAAGCTGTTACTGCGGGAAACTTAACTCGTCGTAGGAGCCGTGCTGCAAGGAGTCCCAACAAAAGAATAGCTGCAAAAGAAAGAATTGTTTCCACAGAAGTTTTCCTGCTTTCTTATTTAAGAGGAACCTTAGCTTCTCCTGCCTTAAAAATAGCGTATTTTGTAAGAGGTGGGGCAATGAGCTCATTGATAATCACCGAAGCCAGCACGGCACTTATGATTAAATTCCCTATTGTAGAAAAAGCAGGATCTCGCTGCACCAGCAGGATGAGACCTACAGTGACTCCTGCCTTGGGGAAAAGACCAAAACCCAAATACTTCCTCACCGATTCGGGAGCGTGAGAAAGGGAAGAGCCTATTCGTGCTCCCACGAATTTACCTGAGAACCTACCCAGGATGATCAAGAGAGATAGAACACCAGCCGCAGCCATAACTCGAAGATCGAAGTGGGTCCCGGCTAGAGTAAAAAACATAGCGAAGATAACGTCTTCTATATCATCAATAACTCCGAATAGCTGCTGGTTCTGCTCCATCCTGTTGACGATAATAAATCCCATGGTCATATTAGCTAAAAGGGGCGAGACACCAAGAGTTCTACTCAGCCCGACACAGAGCATAATCATACCAAAAACTAAAGCTAGAAGGGTCTTCCTTGTTTTGGCCAGAGGGCTCATATGAATTATGGCAAAGCCAACGCCCACCCCCAGGGCAAGGGAACCAGCGATCTCCCACAAGGGAGGAAGGAGCATCTTATAAAGAGAGAGGCTCCCCCCTCCTACGAGCATGCGAGCTAACGATATGGCCACAGAGGTACCCAAAATGGCTACGGCATCATCCAGAGCCACCACCCCCAAAAGAGTGGTGGTAAAAGGACCGCTGGCTCTATATTCATGGACTATGGCCAAAGTTGCCGCCGGTGCCGTTGCGCATGACACCGCACCGATAATAATGGCCATAGGCAGGTAAGTCTGGGAGTAGCTGGCATGAGGAGGATTCAGGGGAACAAAAAGATGGCCCAAGAATGCAATTAACAAACCAACAAAAAGCCATGCACTCAAGGACTCGAAGGAAGTTATGGTCAGGATACTCCTGCCTAATCTTTTCAATCTTTTTAGGCTCAGGCTCCCCCCAATAAGATAGGCAATGATGCCCAGGGTGATATCGGTGACCACACTCAACTCACCCCTGATGAGCTGAGAAGGTATGATGTTCAGAAGAGAAGGACTTAGTAGAATACCTATGATGATATAGCCGCTGATTCTGGGAAACTTTATTTTCCTGGCCAAAAGACCACCGCCGAAGCCGGTGATTATGAGGATACCTATAGCTAAGATGAGGTTCATCCTTCACTCTCTCCATAGCTCAATTACGCCTATCAAGAACAGATTATCCCCTAGAGAATTCCCTTTTGCTTGAAGACAGCCATGATAATATCGAATAAACTAATTATGCCCAAAAGACAATTTTCCTTGTCCACCACTGGTATTCTCTTAAGTCGGTGAAGCTTCATCAAAGAACGTGCTTCGACGGTGGTAACCTCCTCATTAATGGTAACCACATTCATATTCATTAGATCCTCTACCACGCATAGAATTCCCATTTCAGGTGGAATATCAATATCCCAAAGAGATCTATCGTCATATTCATCAAGAAAAGGAACTCTGTCCAGCATATCCAGAATATCGGAGGGATGAGGTTGAAATATCTTAAGCACATCCTCCAGGGCCACCAGTCCAATGACCTTGTTTTCTCTGTCTACCACAGGTAAAGTATGAAAGGTAAATCTGCGGAAGATCTCCATGAGCTCTTTTAGAGTGGTGGATCTTTTTGCCGTGATTACCTTCCTGGTCATCACCTCTGCTACGGGCATCGCTCCCTCTCCCATCGTTTTCTCACCTCCTTCTTTGAACTTCCCGCTCTGTTCGCTCCCAACTCGTGCCAGCTCTGAGGCACCAGATTAGGGGTAAGCTGAGCGGTGAGCGCAAACTATTTCTTCTCCCATTTTAGGAGCTCGGTAACAGAGGATAAGGTTCCCCCTTCCCCTATTTCCTCCCGAATTCGGTTTTCCCTTTCCAGCACATCCATGGCCCGATTGGCTATCTCCACAGCCTTGCTTTGGGGAACAATCACTAATCCATCATCATCTCCCACCAGCCAATCTCCGCTAAAAACCCTTCTGCCTCCCACGCGGATGGGGACTCCGATCTCACCAAACCCCTTAGGTTCTCCAGCATTAGGAGTGATAAGTTTGGCATAGGCAGGAAATTTCAGGTCTACTATCTCGGAAACATCCCGAATAGCCCCATCTATGACTACCCCTGCCAGTTTTTTCCTTACCGCCGAGTGAGTAGCTAACTCTCCCCACACAGCCGGGTCACTCCCTCCTGCGTCAATGATAATAACTTCTCCCTCTTTCGCTCTGTCTATGGCTTCCACCGGTTTAGCCCAATCTCCCGGATAGGTCCTGACAGTGAGGGCCCGTCCCACCAATTTCACACCCGGAGTAATCCTTATAAGACCCCTAACCTCTCCCTCTCGATGCATGGCATCAGAGAGGTTAGCTGTAGAAACCGTACCAAAGATCTTAACTATTTCCTCACCTCTGGCCCGTTTGAAAAGGTCGGTTCTGACTACTGACCTTTTCACCATGGCTTCTTTGATGACCCTGGTGGCCTCCTCAGGGTCTTTAGCTTTGATGATAGCCCCTCCCACCATGATAATACTGGCTCCTGCGTCCAGCGCCCTAGCCGCTGTTTCCGAATTTATCCCCCCAGCTACAGCCAGGGGTAGATCCACTGATCGAGAAAGGTGTCTCAATACTTTGAAGGGATCGCCACCCCTCATCTGCTCATCAATGGAGGTATGGATTCCTAGATAGTTTACTCCCATCTTCTCCACTTCCCTGGCCCTTTTGAGAGGGGAGATTCTACCTATCATATCCACCATAACTTCTCCCCCATAGTTCACCGCTGCCTCGGCACACTCACGAATGGTAGCATCATCAGCAGCCCCCAGCACGCAGACCACATTAGCTCCGGCCTTGAAGGCTGATTCTGCCTCTATTCTTCCTATATCCATAATTTTCATATCCGCTACGATCTTGTGGTGGGGAAATTTTTGTCTGAGCTGCCTGACACTCTCAAGACCCTCACTCTTGATCAGGGGAGTCCCGGCCTCCAGCCAATCTGCCCCTCCAGCAGCGGCTGCCTGGGCAACTTTGAGAGCTCGAGTGAGATTCAAAAAATCCAAAGCCACTTGAAGTACCGGTTTCATAGCTTCAGTCCTCCTGGTAACTAGCACAGGTATCTCTGGCTTCCCAGACTCTAACCCGGCTCACTTTTAGCCTCTCTAGATCTATTTCTCCTTGTAACTTCTGGAAAAGGTATCTGGCGATATTTTCTGTGGTGGGGTTCATACCTGGCAGGACCTCATTGAGATATTGGTGGTCCAGTTCCCTCACCTGGCGAGAAGCTATCTCTTTGAGTTCGGCAAAATCAATAACGAAACCCCTTTCATCAAGCTCTTTACCTTGAACAAATAGCTCAACCTTCCAGGTATGCCCATGGAGTCTTTCGCATCGCCCGCCGGACTCAACTATCCGGTGCGCAGCATCGAAATGGAGCTCGACCATCAGCTCATACATCCTTTTGCCTCCTCGATATTATACCAAAAGGTAACTGGCGGTCAAAGAATTCCCCTCATCTTAAGCAGCCTTTGATAGATCTTCTCCACTTTCAAGATGCTATTCTCTATATTATGAGTTTGAATCATCTGGAACGACGCCTCCTGCATGGATCTTTTAAGAGTCTCATTAGAAAGAATCCTAATGATCTTCTCTACTGCGTCCTCTGGATCCTCTAACCTAAATAAGTAGCCATTGATCCCTTCTTTAACCAGCTCCTGGGCGGCATTTTCCTCATTCCTTCCAATGAGGAGGGCGCATTTCATGGCCATGGCCTCTATAGTAGCAATACTCTGCAGCTCATAGAATGAAGGAAGAAGGAAAACATCAGCACTAAGATAAGCACACAGAAGCTCCTCCCCTCCTAAATAGCCAGTCATAACAACTTCCCTTTCCATCTTCAGCTTTTTTATCCCTTTATCCAGATGACGTCTTAGCCCGCCTTCTCCTACGATCAAAAGGCGAGTCCTCCATCCTTTCTTTCTCATCACCTCCATAATCTTAAGAAGATACTCCACATTTTTCTCCCGGCTTAATCTTCCCACATAAAGAAGCAGAGGCTCATCTTCGAGATCATATTTTCTCTTGAAATCTGAAAGCTTCCTAGCACTGATTTTCCCGGGGTTAAATTCTTTAAGATCAACTCCATTACTCACTACCTCATAGGGTCTTTTGGTAAGTTCCTCCAGGATCCTGGCAGCAAAATGAGAAGGAGTAACCAGGAAATCGCCTCTTTGGTAGAAGTAAGAGAACCATCGCAAAATGATAACTTTCAGGGGTAATAGAAGTGGTCTAGGTGAAGAAACCACATTACCAACCTGGACGTGAAAACCCATTATCACTGGAATTCCCAATCTTTTGGCAGCCTTTAAAACCTGCCAGCCCAAATAAGTAGGTAGATTAATATGAACAATCTGAACTTTCTCTTTCCTGAGGATGGTGAGGACCTCGCGAAGATGAGGAAAGGCCAGAGGCCCCTTCCCTCCCGGACAGGAGAAACTTAAGAATCGGTAAATCTTGATTCCCTCCGCCGGAGGGGGATTCTTAACCCGGGAGGTAAGCAGGGTAATTTGGTGTCCTCTTTCCCTTAATTTATAAGAGAAATTTTGGGTGGAGATCCCCTCCCCTCCTCGGGGCGGAAAGCTCTGGTCAGAGACAAAACAAATCCTCATTCCTGCTTTCTCCCCCAGAGTCTATTCAGACCAAAATGCAGAGCTAAGAATAGGGCAATAGCAATAAGCACAGTATCAGTTATCCTGACCATTAAAGTAAAGGCCAGAGCCTTTTGAGCTGCCACTCCCACCAACCCATATATGGCTACCTCTCCCAGCTCGAATACCCCCAGAGCTCCAGGAGTCACCTGCAGGATAAGAATAAGATGGGTTATGGCAAAGAGCAGGGAAAGCTGGGACAGCTTAAAGACGATCCCGAGAAAATAAAAGAAAATGGCCGGTTTGAGGAAAATCAGTGATCCGGCCAGAAAATTAAGAGCAAAGGCGAGGAGAGCTTCCCTTCGATGTTCCTTAAAAACAAGGAAAACTTCCCCCTCCAGTTTGGAAATATGGGGTTTAACCTTTTCCACAGCTTTGGACAAAGGATTCCATCGGCTGAGAAGGTTAGCCAGATTAGTGAAGAGTCTGTTCTCGTAAATAAAACTTAACAGAAGAGCAGCCATTCCCAGACCCATGAGGACATTGACCACCACCATGACTACAGACAATTGCAGAGGAAGTTCGTACTCCACCAGGGTCCAGATACTGCCCAGGTAGATGAAGAACAGACCCGCCCCCAGTTCCAGAAATCGATTGACTACCACACTGGCCCCTACCGTGGTCAGGGGAAGATTATGTTTCTTGCTAATCAGATAGGCTCTTACCGGCTCCCCGCCAAAGTACATGGAGGGGGTAAGATAACTGATGACGAATCCAATGATCTTGGTAGCAAGGATATCTCTAAAGGGAAGATAGTATCCATATGATTTTAAAATGATCTGCCAGGAAACAGCATCAATAAGAAAAATAAGGAGAACATTGATAATAAAAACACAGACTCCGGCCAGACCCACTTCCTGGAGTTGAAAGATAACCTTCTGAAGCCCGATCAGATAAAAGGTTAAGACTAGAAGAGCGGTGCCACCCAGAGTGGTGGCAAGAAGGAAAAGTCTTCTTTTCATTCACCGAACACTACGCTCATAAATTTTTTCACAGCTTCTTGAGGTTCAGGCTTCCCTTTTATCCCCTGATAGCGCTTGGCTTCTTCTACATCCCGGTCCAGATTCAGGTTATTCTGATCTACAGTGTGAAAGTTTCCTTGCTCCCTATGATACTTAGCCAGGTAAACCTGTTCTGTCTGTCCAGGGGTAGGGACAAAGAGAGCTTTTTTGCCTAAAGCCACCAGCTCCATTAAAGTTGAATAGCCGGGTCTGGCAATGATGACTTTAGCCCTGTTCATGACATCTTCTTGCTCCCTTCTGTTTAGATAGCCAAAGATCCTAAGCTCGCTACTCCCTCTCTCCTCGGGAGCTTCCGGCTTTCCCAGAGCCACTACCACCTTGCCTTTCAGTCGAGGAGCTTGTTCTAAAACTTTATGTTCAAAGATGCTTCTCTGAGGTTCGGGTCCAGAGACAGAGATAAAATAATCAATATCCTGCCTCACTTCTTTCTTTCTCAAATCGGAGAGAATCCCTAGATATTCTACCTGCCTTTCTTTGAAGTATTTCAGATCATGGGAAAGATCCCCTGATAAGGAATCCTCTTTAAAGTCGGGGACTAAAAATTTAGTAAAGCTATTCTTAAAAAAGGAGTAGTTGAATCCCTCGGTTGCCATCTCAAAAAGCTTTACTCTACCAGGAGCCAGGAATCTGAGTTGATGGGAGATGAAATAGGAAGGAACTTCCCGGTTATGAATACCAAAACGGTTATCAGATACGATCCTCTCATAGCCTTCCCTTTTTACCAGCTTCTTTATTCTTTCGTGTTCCCTGATGACCTGGCTCATGTAAACAGGAAAGTAACTCAAGAATTTGGGTACAGAGAAATCCTTTTTAGAATAAGGGGAAGAATAGTCAGGTATCTCCAGATAGTGGCAGGAGTTTCCAAGTTCCTCCTTTAATAAATTCAAAGATCTGCCTCTGGCCACAATGGTAACCTGATGTCCCGCCTCTATTATCCCCTTAATGAGTGGAAGGTCCCGCGTGGCATGACCCAGTCCCCAGGAACAGACACCAAAGAGAACCTTCATCCCTTCCCTCCTCACCTATTTTGAGTGATTTTTCCCTTTACCTTTTTCACTACTTTCTCGGCCGTCTTTCTTCCTCTGGAAAGAAAAGAAGAAATTTCCCTCTTTTTCTCCTCGACAAAATGAGAATCCTTAAGGTAGGAGAGATTTATCTGGACATTGATAACTGCAGCTTCCAGAGCTGCCTCTGCCAGCAAAACTCCCACCCCCACATCACTTATAAGGTAAGGATTGCCCAGGGGAAGAATCTCTTCAGCTAAGTCTATTAACCTGAGGGAAAGCTGACTTGTCTTCAAAGGAACCAGAGCAGCTTCCTTAAGTGAGAACTGTAGGGCCTGATTCCGTGCCTCCTTTTGCTGGGGAGTGTCCTTAGGTAGACCAGAGGCATGGGAATACTTCTGGTAGGCTTTAATATCTTCCTGAATAAGTGAGGAAAGCTCATCTTTGAGACCATCCGCAATCTTGAGAATCCTGGCCACCTCATCCTCCACTCCTTCATACTGTTTTTTACCCACGGTGTACCTGCCGACCATACACAGGAGAGCCGCTCCCAAGGATCCGACCAGGGCAGCTACGCTTCCTCCTCCGGGAGCAGGAAGCCGGGCAGCTGTGTCCTCAACGAAATCCTTCATGGGTCTTTCAAGGTACATCTTCTCCTCCTTCTCTCTTTACATTTGATGATTCGCTTTTCCGTGATGATGTAATCTACCGCCACATCGTGGGACCGAGAAGGTAGGCTCTTAACAACCTGAAGTTCAAAGGCTAGAGCAACAAAGCTAACTCTTTCCGGGAGCCTCCTCAGGAATTTGTCGTAGAAACCTCTCCCGAAGCCCAGACGATTCCCCGCCTCATCAAAGGCTACTCCTGGGACAATGACTAGATTTATCTCTTCCAAAGGTTGGGGATGGTAAAACTTCCTCTTTGGCTCTAGAATGCCCCAAGGGCCGGGGGTGAGCTCTTTGTCAGGGTCTTTCAGTATGGAGGGAAGAATCTCTCTTTCTTCCTCATCAATCAAGGGAACCGAGATCCTCTTTCCCATTCCCAGAGCCGCCTCTATCATAGGGCGAGTTTGAACTTCATCCTCCAGGGCCAGGTAGAAAAGAACTCCTCGCCCTTTTAAGAAGAGATCGAAGGTGAGGAGTTTCTCCCGAATTCGATAGCTCTTTCTTTCAATCTCCTCGGATGACCCCGACCTTCGCTTCTTAAGCATGCGGCTCCTCAGATCGATCTTTTCCAATTTTCCCTCTATTCCAGGTTAGTATGCCGCCTCAGCATATCCTCTTCGGATATCTCCATCTTCCTCATCAAAAAAAGGGCTACCCCCTCCAGGTACAAGAATAAAGACTGCTCAAATAAGGAGCCTAAGGGCTCTTCTGATGCGCCTTTTTGTGAAACAAGAGGAAAAAGAATGAGATGATGAGCTAATCTAGCTAGAGGTGACTCTCGGGAGGCGGTTAAAGCGAATACGCCGGCTTTACTTTGCCGAGCCTGGCGGACTAGCTCCACAGTTACGTGTTTTCTCCCCGAGCAGGAACAGACGATGAGGAGATCTTTCTTCTCGATACGGGGAGTGATTGTCTCACCTACCACGTAAGAGGAAAAACCCAGATGCACTAGCCTCATGGCAAAGCATCGGGCAATAAAGCCGCTCCTTCCCTGACCGCTCAAGAATATTCTCCGGGAGGAAGAAATTGAGTGGATAAACTCGGCTGTTTCCTTCTCATCAATTCTGGAAAGAACCTTTTTGACACGGGAATGGATAAGTCCTAACCCTTCCCTGAACTTCTCTGGGTCCATAAAAGGTCCTTCAGAGCTTATGAAACTACTCTTCAGCAAGCTCATCTGCCCGAAAGGCCCTCAGGTATCCCGCACAGTATTTGTCTTTGCCCAGGAGGACCTCCCCTGCCCTAATCAAGGAGATCAATTTCCTATCCAGAGGATCAAGGATAACCGAATCTAAGCCTTGAGCCATGGCCATGAGAAGGAAAGCTTGGTTAATAAGACCCCTTTTAGGCAGTCCAAAAGATATATTGCTCAGACCGCAGATGACGTGGATTTCCTTTGAGGAGTTCTTTATCTTCCCGATGGCATCCAGCACCGCCAATCCCGCTTCTGAATCCGTGCTAATGGGGCGCATCAGGGGATCCATATACATATTATCCTCAGGAATCCCTGCGCCGCTCAGTAACTGCACCAATCGCTGACTAATCTGGTATCTGGTTTCCCCATCCTGGGGAATTCCTCCATCATCCATAGTTAGAGCAATGACGCTGGGTCTGAACTCCTTAAGAAGAGGAAGGATGTCTTTTACTCTCTTACTCTCCCCAGTGATGGAGTTGAGCATGGCCCTGCCTTTATGCTCTTTCAGCCCCATCCTGAGGGCTTCAGGATTAGGACTATCTATGCTCAAAGGAACATCTATGGCTGACTGGATAGTTTTCACCAGCCACCGCATATCCTCAGCTTCG
>Ga0209979_1005079_pt1 | contig 10526 bp, 10 predicted proteins | sample AnhtaG_FD_183114 | JGI IMG/M metagenome (GOLD analysis project Ga0209979, IMG submission 183114) | Deep subsurface microbial communities from Anholt, Denmark to uncover new lineages of life (NeLLi) - Anholt_01485 metaG (SPAdes) (version 2) | ecosystem: Environmental > Aquatic > Marine > Oceanic...
ATAAAGGATACGAGAACTTCAGCATTGACTAATTTAATAAGAAGCTCTATTCAAATGTTAAAACCAAATATGACTAAATTAACGAGTTTTATTAATATTAATTATCGCCAGATAATAGACTATTATTCTGATTTGGATTTATTCAATAGAGTGTTAGACAAGTCTGAAAGAAGTTGTATTTTCAACTGTAAAAAGGACCTTGATAAAATTAGAGACACGGGTATAAAGAAAGAAATTCCTTATTATTTCCCCCAAAGTTTTTATGCTTTTTACCTTAAAACTGCGAGGTACGACACTCCATGCAGGATTGAATTTTTTATGAATGAGAGACACTCTTTAAAGGAGGCTTCAGAAAAAGCTGATCTGATATCATCGATCCTTTTACCAATATCTAGTCTTAATGAATTCTATGGGTTGCCTATACCTCAAATAGAAGCTCATAGAAGAGCGGTGTTCAAACCACATGAGATTAATTTGCTGTTTAACAGTTTGTCAAGAACTTTGAATAGTTATGGGGTTTCCTTGTTAGAAAAACGTAGAACTAGGAGACCGTTTTAAGATTATAATTTTTCTAATCGGTTCAAAATAATGTCTTCGAAAAAAATATGTTTTTTTTTTAAGGTTTTATTTTTAAATCCACTTTTTTCTAATTGTTCGTGTATATCTTGGAAATTGGAAATACTTGAACTAATATAATAAACGTAAAACTTCTGATTTAAATTAATGAATGGTTTGGCTTGTAAAATAAATTCTAAAAATAACTCAAATCCTTTTTTTCCACCATCCCAACTATTATCAATACTTTTCTTGGCTCGTAGTTTATTGTTAAATTTAAAAGAAGGTAAATAAGGAGGGTTAAAAATTATTACATTAAATGAATTTTTGAGGCTAACTGGGAACTTTTTAAATAAATCAGAATGGATAAAAGTGACACTCTTCTTGAGGTTGTTAAAGATTTCATTTAATTTAGCACATTTAATTGCATTTTCTACTATATCTGAGGCAAAAATTCTAGGAGAGAAGTTTGATATCTTTTTTTTTACTTCTTGCAAAAATAAAGCAATTATTCCCGTTCCAGTTCCCATATCCAAAATGTTCTTAACTTTTTTAATATCAAGCCCATCAAAGTAATTTTTGTTAATACACTCCTTGAAATAATCAATAATTAGATAGGTATCATCAGATGGAGCGTAAACATCCTCAAAAGGACAATCGATATTCGGATTGGGAAAAAGATTGATTTTTCTCACCAGATAGTGTAGTATTTAATTATATAGTAGATTAAAGATTGACTTACTCAGGTCCACGATCTCATCCACTTTAAGTTGAGCGATTTTTCTATCTATGTTTTTTGTATCTTTTATATATTTATAAATATCATTTTTTGAATAATTAGCTAAATCCTCATTTTTTACGAATAAACTTAGAGCATTTACAATATTCTTGTTTTTGTAAGGCATTATTCCAGCAACAAACTTTAAGAAGAACTTCCTCTCTCTTTCTGCTAATAAAAATTGGTCTATATCGTCTTTAGGCTTAACGATAATTAAAGCCAAATCAATCTTTGGAGTAGGAAGAAAATTAAATCTAGAAATTTTATATTTTTTAATAGGTTCCATGAATGCGTTAAAGCTTACAGTAATTCTAGAAAACTTTTTGTATTCGTTTTTAGAAAAAATTCTTTCTGCTATGCTATCTTCAATTAATAAAACGCCTCGAGGGGGATTTTCATTATAAAAAACCTTTTCGATTATAGCGCCTGTAATGGAATAAGGAATGTTAGAGATTACGATGTTATGATGAGGAATATCAGCTTTTAGTATATCTTCGTTATAGAGTATTAAATTTTTATTTTTCGAAAAATTATTCGTAAGATATTGAAACAATCTCAAGTCAATTTCATAAGAATAGATTTTATTATGTAATTTTACTAATTCTTCTGTTAGAGCACCTAATCCCGATCCAATCTCTAAAATTACATCATCTTCAGAGATATTAGATTCTGAAATTACTTTTAATGCAATATTTTTATTTATTAGAAAATTTTGACCTAGTTTTTTATTTGGTTTTACCTCTAAATCTTTTAAAATGAGTTGAGTTTTCCTTATATTCATAGTATTCATTCATATTTTTGGGTCTTCGAGAATAAGTAATACTTCACTCCTTCACGCTGTAATTCCTTGATAATTCTTAAAGCAATTTGCTTTGTGGGATTAGACATACTTGTCCGATCAGATATGTCCTGAAATGTAGTAAATTTCTGTCTATTTCTTGCCTCTATTATTTCCCACATGTGTTTCTGACCAACACCAGGTAATAATTTAAGAGAATGCATTCTTGGAGTGATCGAAGTTGAATTATTAAAGAAGTATATAAATTCTTCTTCGTAATTTAGGACCTCACTTTCAAGAATGGGTTGAATTAAAGCTTTTGAGGTGTTGGTTAGATCATTATAATTGATTTTTTTAAGGACTTCCCTTAATTTGTTCTGATTTAAAAAGCCCTCATATGTGTTTTTTTCTTGAACTTTAATTTCGGAATCTCTGTTACATTTAACTTCATAGAGGACAAAATCCGGGAAAGTAAGAACTTGAGCGATTGGTGATTTGGACCAACTAGGTTTATCCTCTTCAGGATGACCATGTAGTAATAAATCTAGGATTACAATTTCTCGAAACTTCTTGATAAATTGTTTCTTTGTCCTTGGATCCCTTCTTTGATATTTGGGCCTGCGAGGCTTTCTTCTGTATCGATCCCGATTCCTTTCCATACCAACCAATTTTCTTATTATTTACTTTCCAAATATGCATAATGTTTTATAATTTGAATATTCCTTTTTTAACAAGGATTGCTCATTAAAATTTAAAAGAATTCGAATTTATAAATTCTTCGATGTTTATATTCGCATTGTAAAAAATTTATGATAGAAATCCGGTTAAGAAGTTTTGAGTTCTTCTATTTGAGCAAGAAGATCTTGTAATTGATCATCATTTAAAGATTTTCCAGCGAAACTTTTCTCTAAGATCATCCTAAGTTCAGGAATCGTATGAGGATCTATATTAACTATGGTTATAGCGTAATTTTCTTCGATTTCGTATTTATCTATTAGAAACTTTTTAATTTTTATCGCGTCTTTTTCGCTCATTTTGGCAAATTTATTGACATAGTTATGAGTGATTTCTTGAAAATGAGATAAGCCTTCTTCGTTATCTATTTTTTCTATTTTTTCTTTGACATCTTCCATAATCTTTTTTACTTCCGGTATAGAAACAGTTTTTTCGCTTATTTTTCGTCCAGACATACAAAACCCTACTTTTTAATTGATTTTTGGAGCTTATTAACTGAACCTTTATTAGCTCGTAAATGTTCTTTGCCAATAATTAATAGTTTTTTAGAGTTACCTAATTTAACTTCAACTTCGTAGCATCTTCCTCTCGTACCTTTGACCGTTCCTGTTAATCCATGATATCTCCTATGAGGAAATCCTCTTTTATGTTGAGACGAATCAGTAATTACATCCACTTTATCATCGATTTCATAATCAACTAAATACTTTTCTATAGAACCGAGTCCTCTATCTCGTACACTCTTTCTATGTCTTTGACGAGATTTGTTCCGATAGCCTTTATGTAAAGTCAAAATTAATTCCCTACGCTAAATTGAATTATTTTAAATAAAAAATTCTATTTTTGATAATATGTGATGCATAATTTATTTATTTTTTGATTTAGCATCTTAAAGAAGTTGATTAATATATCTTTAGAACATCCAATTTTTTGCACTCAAGAGGAGAGCCAAAGATTTCTGTAAGTGAAGGTGTGGTTCTTCCATTGTCGCCATTTATTAGTTCTTTAATGTACGTCCCACCTTGAGACTCGATAATGAATTCATATATTTTAGGTTTAATGAATTTTCCTTCTATTTGATATATTTTTTTTTCTCTAATTTTATCAGCACGACGATGAGACACTCGATTAGGTGTTCTCTGATGAATTTTTTGATTTTCAAATTCTTTTTTTATTTTTTTTAGAAGAATTTCAAATTTTTCTTTTGATATACTCTCGAAGGACGATGTTAAAGCTCTGTAAACTTTTTTAGTGTTTTCTGCGTTAAATTTAAGGTTTTTAACTTGTTCTTTGCTACTATATTCTAAATTAGTAATTTTTATTTTTTTCTTATATCTTTTATTTACTTTTTTTTGAATTGTATTCAAATCTAGAGTTCTAATCTTTGGATTGTTTAATTCTAAAACAAAAGGTCTGCCTTTTCCTAACATTCTCACATCGATATCTTCTCTTCCGGCCCCATGAAATTTTGAGCCTTCTGCTTTTGCTTTCTTAACAAATTCAGGACTCATTAATTCCTCTACACTAGTTTTATATTGCTTTCCTGTAAATTTACACAATTCACATCCTTTTCCTCTACATGATCGACAATCCCAATGAGTTTGTGGAATTCCTCTAACAAATTTATTATACCTTCCTCTAATAAAAATGGATCTTAAAAGCATGTTTATATCAGTTGTTGCAAAGTCTATCGTAAAGATAATCGTTATATCAGGTTTTGAAAATTCAGCAGGTTTATGTAAATTATTTGATAGTTCTTTTCCAACCTCTCTGTTAAAATGATTTTTAAACGCCTCGGAATTTAGCAAATTAAAATGAGCTTTAAAATTATCCTCTCTATTAACTATTTGTGAATCAAGAGTGGTTCCCACTAAAATATTTTTAAATTCTAGATTATTCAGGTTTTCCTCTGCAATTCTACTATAAGTGGGGATATTACTAAAGATATCATTACATAGATAACATTTTTCAGGTAGATCATGTTTACTTTGATCCATTCCTTCTTTTTTTAAAACACTAAGAGCAGGATTGAACTTAGCTTTTACGGCTAGGATTTTTAAATTAGCTATTGCTTCTTCGTGGTTGTCTTGTTTTGATAAATAAGCTCTGTGATTTTCCATAGTCATAGCTAAAAGAAGAGATTTACCTCTATCGTAATTAGTAGTATCTGTCCCTAATAATGAAAACATCCTACCTAAACAATGCAAGCAGATGTAATATTCTTGGTAAATCTCTAAAACTTTTTCAAAAATGGTCATACTCTAGTAAAGTAATTAGGTATCACTTTTGTTTTTAATGATTAAAAAAAATGTTCCATTTAAGATCAAGAGCCACTAATTTCTTAGTGTAAAAATGAGTTATTGGCAATAATGCTTTGCAAATAGGTTCAAACATTTAGTTAATCGCCGTCTTCGTCCCATCCTAAATCTTTTAAAACAGATTCAAAGGCTTGTGAATCCTTATCTAACACAAATTCAGTATCGTATTCTGAAGCGGCTTCTCCAAATTCTACTTTGAAATCTGGAGGAGGGAGGTCTTCAAGTGAAGGTATTCCTTCTTTTGAAGGTTGTTCCTGAACGATTTGAGGCTCTTGAATGCTTTCATCCTCTTCTATTTCCATTGGAGTGTAGTCATCAAGTGGAATTGGAGGAATCTCGTCCTCATAAACCTTAAATTGTTGTTCGGTGCTTTCAGCTGCAGGGGGATTTTGCGTTGGAGTTGTTGTGCTCTCTACTAAATGTTCCAACTGCTTTTCATACTCTAATCCAACCGATTTAGGAATTGATACAATGTTATTTTCGTTAGTAGCTTCAATTTCTTCAATTTCGGTACCTTCTTTTTCCCAATCGTCTAAAAATCCTAGCAGATCATCTAAAGCAGCCTTGTCTTCTTCAACACTAGGTTTAGTTATTACAGTTACTTCCTCTTCCTCTTGTTCTTTTTTTAGTTTAATTCTTTCAGACTCCTCTAAAGAAAGAGTCATCTCAGTTATTTCATCTCCTGAGATTAAGATATTCAATTTTTTTGCTAACTCACGTAAATATCCGAGATAATATCCTATCCTATATACATTTTTTAAGCCACCAAATACAAGATATTCGTCGTTAATTGCCAAAATAATACTATAACCCGAAGTATTGTGAAGAATAATTTCTGTTAAAGCGCCATGAGCAGTTGCCTCACTTAGTCTTAATCCTAAATCAATTAACGCAGTGCTCGAGGCAGATGTTGCATCGGCGTCGAGTTCAGCAGAAGCAGCAGAGGCGACTTTCATACCTACTCTAGATAACACTGCTAAATTTTCTAAGTCAGTTTTATCTTCTTCGAATCTTAAAATTTTCATCATGTTTTCTCGTATACCTTGCGCAAGAGACGACATACTAAATTAGTTTCCTTTTTGGGTTAAAGATGATTAAAATTCATTAATTTTTATTTTCTCTTAACTTATATCATAAAATCTAGATTAATATATTTTATCATAATTCCTTACACAAAATCATTTAAATTCTTCTGCGTAGAGGGTGAGTTATCGAATTTGTCGAAGGAATATCCGGAAGTATCGGTAATTATTTGTTTAATCTCTTCTACTACCTCTTCCGATGTCAATTTATTGGTATTGATTGTGAAAATTTTCATTGTTTTATTTCTTTTTTTTTTATCAATTTCTAGAAATTGATTATAATAGGAGAGTATTTCTAACAAATATTTTTTATCGTCTTCGTTCCATTCTTTTCTAATTTTATCTATGGAACCTCTTTGAATAATTCTTTTTAAAATCGTATCCGGTTGAGCTGTTAGATATACAACATAATCTTCTTTCCACTTTACCGATTTATACATATCAAGGATAAGATTATAGTCCTTTTCTTTAAGATAAAGGCTTTTTGAATAGACTAAGACACAGATGGGTGTTCTATCTAAGACGATCACTCTACCATTATAAAGATTATCAAAGTTTGTAATATTTTTATTTCTCTTTATTAGCTGTTGAAGAAAGTGAATTTCACTACGGAAAGCAATCTGTTTATTTTCAGATCCAAAAGGAAAAGGAGGGTTTTTTTTGTATCGTTCGGGAAAAAATTTAAATTTATTATTATCCCCTAAGGAATTCTTTAAAAGATTAAATATGGTCGTTTTACCGACTCCATGTGCTCCAGCAATAGATACTATGATGTTATCTTTGCTTCCTTTATTGGTATAATACTTTTTTCCCAATATCTCTTTCTCCACGCTGTTTGAATCGTATCGTATTTAAAAGAACATGTGTTGCTAATAATACCACTAGAGATATTTGATTTTTCTTATTATTAAATTTATATATTAAAGGATAATGAATCTAAAAATTAGAAATATACAATTAAGATAATAAAGAAAATGTTATAGGCTACATTGGCTATGATTGTACTTAGTAGATTTTTATTAATTTCATAAAGGATACCTAAAAATAGAAACACCATGAAGTTCACGATAAAGAAATAAATCCCTATAGGAAACGTAAAAAAGAGAGAAAGAACCGAATAAACTAATGCGACTATGACGATTGCTGAAGATTTACCGAGGAAATTATTATCAAAACGTGCTTTTAGAGTGTTATGTAAAACTCCTCTGAAAGCGAGTTCAATTGAAATTACTGATAAACTCATGAGAAAAATCAGTAATACTATAAAAATTAAATCCGCATTTTGAAGAATTAGATATCCTTCTTCCAAAGATGCAAATACATCGAAAAAATCGATACCCGAACTGTACATAAAGCTGATTATTGAAGATGAAAAATGATCGATTAGTATCAATATTTCACTTCCAAGAATTCCTATAATCAAAGCAATTATAAGGGAGTTGGTTTTTAGCTTTAAACCTAATTTTTGGAATTTATGTTTTTTTGAATAAATGTAATATAGGGGATACAGTCCAAAAATAATATCAGGAATTAGACCTAAGAGAATTGTAGTAATATTCGAATCTAACGTATCCGTTGGCCCCAACTGTAAAGTTAATAGCATAGTTAAGATTAACCGAACCGTAACATATGCCATTAGAGAGCTACCAAAAACTCTAATGCCCTCCCTAAAATTCCATTCGTTTCGATTTAAAATGAACTTTTGTTCTGGTACTAGTTTTTTATTTGCATAAATATAACCAGTTTTTCTTTGAGGCTTTTCATCTTGAATACCACCTTTTTGTTCTGAAATTTTTTCTAATTTCGTATCGCATAGAGGACATTGCTCTAATATAGAGGAAGTAATTATTGACCCACATCCCGAACATTTTCGTGATATTATTTCTTTTTTAAGAAGTTCTGGTTTTGATACTTGTTTATCGAGACTTTCTTCACTCGGTTTGATATTTATCACTAATTTTCCACATTTAGGATTTGGGCAATATGCTATATCCTCTTCAATTGTGGTACCACAATAAACGCAAAATTTTGCTATAGGTTGTTTTTTATCTTCTCTTGACATTATCCTCAATAGTGTAAGAAATTAATTTGTGCTAAAGCGTACTTAGTTTATTATGTAAATTTAAAATTATATATTTTATTGTTATCTTATACAATTATATTAATTTGCTGACGGTTAGGGAAATTGTAGCAAGCTTAATTTCTACTATGATATATTCTATTACCGGGAAATCAATCTTCTTGATTTTTCAAATTTTTTCTAGTAATTGAATAAATTTCCATAAGTAATAGGTTATGATAGAATGATATCGAATCAAAATATCCGTCTCCTAAGTCAGATTGATTCGCATGAACTAAGGCTAGCTGAGCATTTAGGGCAGACCTCATTAATAACTCTATTCCTTTATAGATCAAATTTGGACTCCAAATTCCTCGATCTGGGTTAGCCCACCACGTACTATCTGAACAAATGCCTCTATCATAAAACCATCTTGCGGTATTACAATAGTTCTCAACTTCCCAATCTCGAATCGTGTCTAAATCCCCTATTAATGACATTAAATTATTAAGGCTTTTCATAATCTTCCAGTAAAGCTTGTGAATGGTATTATCTGGATGATCCCATAACGGATAGGGGATATTTACCTTCATATCATTATGTGTAGTGCTCCAACTTGAATCTCTTGGAATTATTTTCTTTTTATGAATCGGAAAATGCTTATCTAATTCGGAAATAAACGATATTTGTATCTCGTCTTGATCATTAATAAGTTCAAGAGTTTTACTAAGAAATATTCTTTCAAATTTCTTTATGTGGTGACCAAAAGTCTCCGAATCCATCGCAGTGATAAAATATCTATTCCCTTGCTTATTTTCATTATTCTCATTAAATGATGTGTTTAATTGTTCTACAAATTGTTTTGCTGTAATATCGTTGAACGCAACTTTATTACTTAGAATATCATCTCTAAAGAAGAGTTTTAATCCATTTGGAGAACTGTATATGTATTCATAAGGCCACTCTAATGGACAAGCTAATCCGCTCATGATTACCCATTCATAACCTGATTGTCGAATAAATTTAGCAACTTTAGAACTAATAGACAATTCAGGTGGAAAAAATCCATTTTTCTCCCAATTATTAAATTCTTTTCTATTTACATCCTCGTTTAGGAGAATTTGGCGTTGAGCCTCTTTTTCAGGTATTAACGGAAGAATGGGATGAAATTTTGCGGTTCCTAGGATTTCGAGTTTTTGATCTGCCACTAGATTTTGAACCAGTTCAATAGTCTCTTCTAACTCAAATTCACGGAGCAATTCAATTAAAATCCCGCTAATATTCAAACAAATTTTAACATTATCGTGTTCTTCCAACATAGAGAATAATGGTTTATAACACTCTTTATCTATTTTTCTTAAAACACCAATATCTTGTGTTGGAGGTTGATAAGCGTGAAGTAAAGGTGCCCAATATGTCGTCATATTAAATAAAAGTATGTTTTTTATTATAGTAGGAAATCATTATAAAAAAAGTTATTTTTCTAGAATTTTTTCATTTACTGCTGTGCCAAAATGAGTCGCTCCAGGTCCGATATGTACTAAAACCTCATTACCGACTTTAATCTCAACAACTGACTTAGCAATTCCATTTTGATCAACAAACCGGACAGTTTCTGCATTTTGGCAAATACAACTAAACGAGATTTTATTATCACCCACAGTCGCTTCTAATTCAAATCTAAGCATAGGGCGAGTTTCAATTTTTACTCTTCCAATGGAAACAATTCTAACTTCCCCTTTATTTGTAACTGCTAAAACCTTATCTCCACCTTTTAATTCGCTAAGATATTTTGTACGATAAATTTTATTAGGATCGTTATCAGGAACTAAAACATAAGCTGAAACATCACCTGAATTCACTCTAAACGGTCTCGAAGCAACAAACTCAGTCTCAAACGTCTCAGAATGAATCAAACAGAATCCTTTAGATGTTGAACCGACTAAGAATCCTTCTCCAATCTGAAGAAGTGATGTAGAATCAATACAAACTCTTTCGCTCTCGGATATGTTTTCTATATTAGTTATTTTTGCTTTAGTTAGCTTAACATTAAATTCGGTTTGGAGCAAGCCCTTTAATTCAACTATCTCACTAGCATCTTTAGGAGTGATAAGTATTCCATCAACGCCTATTTCTAACGTCTTTAACATAAGTTCAGCTTCTTTTACATCCTCAACTTGAGCAATTAAATCAGTATTGTGAGTATGCATTTCTGCTATTA
>Ga0209979_1005080_pt1 | contig 10523 bp, 7 predicted proteins | sample AnhtaG_FD_183114 | JGI IMG/M metagenome (GOLD analysis project Ga0209979, IMG submission 183114) | Deep subsurface microbial communities from Anholt, Denmark to uncover new lineages of life (NeLLi) - Anholt_01485 metaG (SPAdes) (version 2) | ecosystem: Environmental > Aquatic > Marine > Oceanic >...
TTGACATACGTCCGTATATTCTGGGCGTAGATGTTGCGCAGCGGTCGGCAAACGAGCTGGTGCTCGGGGTCCGGCTGCGATCCGGCGACTCCGGCGGAGCCGGGCCGCAGGATTTCATGCAGGCACTAGGGAATCTGGTGCCTTGTCTGAATGTGGAGAGAATACATAGAGTGCGCCAGTACAAGGCGTAGTTTGAAAACGGCAGGTTGTGGCGACTTATGACCGCCCGACCCCGGTGTGCGGCACAACACGGCTCACAGCCGAGGTTTTGCCGGCAGACCAACAGCGTAGTTTTTTTCCGAAAGAAAGGAGGTGAGAAGGTATGTCGAGAGAGATTGTCGCTAACGTCGGCACGCGGGAGACCCGTATGGCGTTGATCGACCGCGGAAAGGTAGTCGAGCTTCACGTGGAGCGGCAGCGTATATAAGTGCCGGGTGGCGAACGTCCTCCCCGGGATGGATGCGGCTTTTGTTGACATCGGCCTGGACCGGAATGCGTTCCTGTACGCGGGTGACGTGCTTCCCGAGGCCGGCGAGGAGTTCCCCACGTCCAAGAAGGAAGCGGCGAAGTCCGTGAGTATCAAGGATCTGCTGAAGGTTGGCCAGGAGCTGCTCGTCCAGGTAGTCAAGGGACCGCGCGGCACCAAAGGAGCCCGCGTCTCCACGAGGATTTCGCTGCCGGGGAGATACCTTGTCTTGATGCCCGAGGCCGACAACATTGGAGTTTCGCGAAAGATTGCGGACGCGCGGGAACGCGACCGTTTGAAGAAAATGGCCGAGAAGATAAAGCCCCTGGAGTTCGGTGTTATCGTAAGAACCGAGGCCGAAGGGAGAGGCGAGAGGGACCTTCGCAACGATCTCGAGTTCTTGGTCCGCATGTGGTCGCAAATCCAGGAGAACGCAAAGTCAACGGCCGCCCCGGGACTGATTCACCAGGACTTGAGTTTGATATACAAGACGATCAGGGACGTTTTCGGCTCCAATATTCACAAGATGTTTGTCGATTCGCCGGTCGAATACGAGAAGGCCCTGGAAGTTGTCAAACTCATAGCGCCGAAACTGAAGTCCCGGCTGGTGCTGTATGATGACCCCGAGCCGATCTTCGAGCACTTCAGCATCGAGAAAGAAATTGACCGGCTGCTGAAGCGGAGAGTGTGGCTCAAATCGGGTGGCCACATAACGATCGACGAAACCGAAGCGTTGAGCACAATTGATGTGAATACCGGCAAGTTTATCGGCAGCACCAGCCTGTCGGACACGATTTTGAAGACGAACCTGGAGGCGGCTGAGGAGATTGCCAGGCAGCTCAAGCTGCGCGACATCGGCGGGATAGTCATCATCGACTTTATCGATATGACGAGGGCCCGAGATCGATCGCACGTAGTGAGCAGCCTGGAAAAGGCCCTGAAAAAGGACCGAACCAGGACCAAGATCTCGCACATCAGCCCGCTCGGACTGGTGGAGATGACCCGGAAGAGAACGGGCGAGACGATCTCCGAGCTCATAAACGAAGCCTGCCCGTACTGCCAGGGTCGAGGTGAAATCCTGTCGCCGGAGTCTGTCAGCATTGTAGTCGAACGCGAACTGATGAGCAAGGCGTCTGAGATGGATGACGAGGCATTCCTCGTCAGCGTACACCGAGAAGTGGCCGCTCACCTCATCGGTCTGGCCGGCGCGGCGATCAAGGAGATCGAAAAGCAGGTCCGGCGCGCCGTCTACGTGCGTGCGACCAGCGACATGCACATTGAGAGGTACGAAATCGTACCGGGAGACCTTCAGGAGATCGAGAGGCAGATGCTTCCGTTCCGGAAGTCACAGATCGTGGAGTGCGACGTAGTTCGCAACCCATTCACCAGTCTACCCAGGGCTTCGGCGTGGGCAAATGGCTATATGGTGAACCTCTCGAATGGCGGGAAATTCATCGGCCAGCGGGTAAAGGCCCGGCTTACGAACATCTCCCGCTCCTTCGCGGAGGGCGAGGTCGTGGCGCCCGTTGAAGCAGGACGCACTGGGCCATCCCGGTCGTAGGCGTCCCAGTTGGGCAATGTCCGAAAGCCCGTCCGCCGCGGTGGACGGGCTTTTTCACGTCTCCCGCCGAACGGGTCAGATCACCGGACCGGCGTGAGCACAGCGAATGATAATCCCGGCCCACATTTGTTATCTGTACTTACCTGAAGGCTCTTTCTTGGACAGAGCTTCCGCCATCATCTCGTTCGGGTCTTGCCTTGCCGTGTGTACATCCTGCCCGCCACGATGTCGCCGAGGTCCTTGTCGCCGACCTTTTTGGCTGGGATGCCGCCGTCGTCCTTGCCGTCCTTGCCCACGCTGTAGAGCAGATAGCCGTCGCCCGCGAGCTTGTACTTGAGCGGCTTTCCGTCGAACTCGTCGATCGGGATGCGGGGCAGGTACTCCGGCACAAGTTCTGAGAGGCTGGCCGGGCAAGCGCCTCGTCTGAGCTTGAATGCACGTAGCGCCAGCATGACCTGTAGGAGCCGGCCCTGGGTCCGTGTCACACTGTGGTGGGCCAACATCCGATCGACCGGCGTACAGAGGAGGGCACTGAACATGTTGTGCCAAGTCGCCGGGATTTCATCGACCGGTTCTCTAAGGTAGTATGGCTTCTTGCACTCCTCGGCGCACTTCCGATAGTACTCGGGTACTTCGCGGGCCGCGCGTTCCACCCCGAGGAGGCGAGCCACATGAGGTGACATCTGTATTGCTTCACCATCCGAGCCTTTAAGCCCTCCGCGCCTCATGTCCTCCAGATGCTGTAATGCGAGAGCGGTTTCCGCTTCCAGAGTTTCCGCCATGGGTGGTTCGGATACGCTTATCTCCTCTAGCTCGACGATCACTCGTCGGCACGTAGCGCTGTCCAGCTTTTCCGCAATAGACTCCAGGCCGGAGTACGCGATAGAAGTGATGGCCCTACCCAGCAGCCGGTGTATGATTGGCCCACCCTTGGGTACCCGCATTCCGAAACGCCTGGCGTCCATGAAACTCTCGGCCGCTCCTCGATAGTCGCCTTTCGAGGCCTTGATCTTGCCTTCAAGCACGAACAGCCGAGCGATGTTCCTGAAGCCGGGAAGGTAGGGGAGGTCTGCATCCCAAGCACGCGGCTGTGGCGTCATATACTCCTTGCCGAAAGCGCTTCGCACGGTCGCCATAGCTTCCCGGTTTTGGTCGAGCAGTGCCCGGGCCTGGTCGGGGTGCGCGGCCGGGTCGATCTCCTCGATCTTCTCGGCTTCCTTGAGGAGCCCGACAGCTCGTACGCAGTCGTCGAAGCCGTTGTCCGCAGGTAAGGGTGGGGGAGGTGGAATGTTAATCGGTGGTAGGGGGCGGATAAAGAAAATGACGAGGCCGACTACGGCAAGGACGAAAAGGGCCCCAATACCCGACAGAACCCCTATCAGCCGCTCTTGCGTCATTAGCTCACCTCAGCCGTATGGTCAGAACGCACCGTTGCACGACTTCTACGCCGCGAAGCGGATATCCTTCGCTTTCGAGCGCCGCTCCCTTTCAAGTGACCTGCCATGGGGCGCACCCAGTCGCAGGCATAGCCTCCCGTGCCCAGGCCGAGCGCGACATTTGCATTCATGGACCTGTACAGCAGCGTAAGAAACCAGATACTCGACGTGCCTAAGCGGTTCCCGGCTATGAATCCGGGGAGCCATCGCTCCGGCATCACACTGCCGTACTTGAACAGGATCTGTGCTACTGCCTGCACGGCACAGAATGATGGCAGACAGACTAGGGTCATATGGGTTTCCTTGAATCAGCTGCGAGGTAAGGTCCGAATCTCCGACTTTTCCAGTTTCGCCTATTCTTTCACCCGCTTGTATACGATGATCACGGAATCCGGACGATTCCTGAGCACGAGGGAAAGACCTTTCTCCGTGAGTTCGCGGCCGCTCATAACAAGTCCATCACCGGCGTCAAGATCGGTCACCTGATAATCCGCTTCGGGGTCCAGACCGTTCAGCCTGAAGCGGGCCGCCTCGTAGAAACTGTCCGCGCGGCGGAACGCCTGTACCATCCCCTCGCCCAGGTCGGGGCGATCGAACTGCCATGCCATCCAGATGTCGTTCTCCAGGCTGTACGGCGTGAGCGGGTAGTAGTCGCCGAGGTAGTAATCCACCACCTCCCGCCACTGCGCGATCAGCTTGCGGAGCAGTGGCCAGTCAATATCCCTGCGCCGCGCATCGCAGCCGAGAGTGGTGTTTGGGCACATCGTGCTCCGGAAGATGTACGTATCGAAGTCTATGAACCCCGTGCCGTAGTACGGCAGCCAGAATGCCAGGCCGTACGTGTGGCACTGCTCGCCGACCGGGTCGAATATGTAGTCGCTGCGCAGGAGCGGCACGGCCCGGCGCATGGTCTCAAGATCGTTCCGATGCCCGCCCGAAGCACAGGAGTCAATCAGCATATCAGGATGTCGTTTCCTCAACTCATCCCAGAAGGCCAGGTAACCGGTGACGTACGCGTTCTCAGTAATACCCTGGCGATCCTCCGCATCGTTTCCGCGCCAGTAGGGCAGGGGGTCTATGTTGAAATCCTGGCGGTAAGCGTCAATGCCCTGCTCGGTCATGAACCCGTCTATGTGTTCGGTGATCCATCTCCGCGCCTCGGGATTGCCCAGGTTGAGGAGCTTCTGCCCGCCGTCAGAGCCGAGAAGCCATTCGGGGTGCTCGTCATACAGCCACGAGCCCGGCGTGACGCGTTCCGGCTCGAACCAGACGATGCTCTTAGCGCCCATCGCCCTCGCGTGATCGGTCACGGCGCGCAGCCCGCCGGGGAAGCGAGTCTCGTCTACCTCCCACGTGCCGGTGCTCGTCCAGTCGCCCTTGTTCGGATACCAGCCTGCATCCATCCACCAGTAGTCGAGCTTGATGCTCTCCTCGGCATAGCGGTCGAGGAACAGGATCTCGTCCTTCTCGTTGCACAGCAGACCGGGGTAGTGGTTGCCGCTGACTGCAGGCATCGCCCGTTCGGGCAGCTTCCCACCGTAGCGGGGAAGGTTATGCGCAATCATCCACCGTCGCCAGATATTCTGCGAGCGGATTCCGTCGCCCTGCCAGAACTGCAGGACGATTAGCGGCGTTCGGACCTCCTCTCCCGGATGAAGTCTCAGATGGGTTAGCTCCTGGCCGGCTCGAATGTCCAGGCTCAGGGCCTCGTCTCTTGCGAACTGTGCCTCCCACTTAATGTTGAAGTACGGGAAAACCTTGCCGAGCGGACGTCCACCGGGCGGCGCGAATCGCATGGTCTCCTTCGGCTTCAACGCTGTCTCATGCGGCTCGAAGTCGTGAGCGGAGACCAGCGTTCCTGTGTGGTGGCGCAGGATGAAATCGCCCTGACCGTTGCTCGCCACACGCATGTCCAGGCCTTGTATGTCAGACAGAACAGGGGTATCGGCACTGCCCTCGTTCCTGAAGTATACGGTCCACTCTACGGTGGGGAAATCCTTGTATTCGACACCCACGCATCTAACGATCAGGCCCGTCTTCGGATCGGTGTACGTGATGGTGCGCTCGGTACGGTTGGCATCGAGCTTGCGGGATTTGCGGTCCATCTTCCAGGCGGGCAGGAGCTCGGATGACGGCCGACCATCATAGGTGAACGAGAAGGCCGGGCCATCCTCGGCTTCCACTAGGTTCGCCGCCACCCATTGGTGGGCGGTGCGCATTTCCTCGGGCGTGACGGTGGCTGCGTTCAACGGGACTGTCAAGAGAAGTGCCCCCAGTATAGCCGGCGCGGCATTCATGAGCCCTTCATCCCCATGACGAAGAGCATCATGCCGGCTGAGATTGCGGCCATGCCTGCGTATTGAGGGAGCGACAGGTTCGACCGGAAGATGAACGCGATCGCCAGTTGTGCGCACAGGAAGCCGCCTCCCGTGCCCAGGCCGAGCGCGACATTCGCGTTCATGGACTTGTACAGCAGCATGAGAAACCAGATGCTCGACGCGCCGAAGACGTTCCCAGCGATGAAGCCGAGAAGCCAACGCTCGGGTATCACGCTGCCGTACTTGAACAGGGTCTGTGCTGCTGCCTGCATGGCCCAGAATGATAGTAGCCAGACTATGGTCATGTGGGTCTCCTTAAATTAGCCGCGGGATGAGGGCCGAATCCACGGTTTTCCCGGTCTCAACTATTCTTTCACCCGCTTGTACACGATAACCGCCGAGCCGGGCTGATGCTTCAACACCACCGAAAGGCCGCGTTCGGTCAATTCGCGGCCGCTCATCACGAGCCCATCACCGGCGTCAAGATCGGTCACCTGATAATCCGCCTCGGGGTCCAGACCATTCAGCCTGAAGCGTGCGGCTTCGTAAAAACTGTCCGCGCGGCGGAACGCCTGTACCATCCCCTCGTCCAGGTCGGGGCGATCGAACTGCCATGCCATCCAGATGTCGTTCTCTGTGCTATATGGTGTGAGTGGATAGTAGTCGCCGAGATAGTAGGGTGCGATCTTTCGCCATTCGGTGACCAGGCGGCGCACCGAGTTGTAGTCCGCGTCCCTGTTGCGCATGTCGTAGCAGGCGGTGACGTGCGGACACATGACGCTTCGAAAGCCGTAGGATTCGAACTGGTTCACTCCCGTTCCGTAGAACGGTATCCAGAACGCTATGCCGTAGGTGTGGCACTGCTGGCTGGTCGGCTCCAGGAGGTAGTCGCTGCGGTGGAGCGGGACGGATCGGCGCAGTGTTTCGATGTCGTTCCGCCGCCCGCCTGACGCGCACGTGTCAATAAGCATGTTCGGATGCCGGCGGCGAAGTTCGTCCCAGTACGCCAGAAAGCCCGCCACGTATGCGATCTCCGTGATTCCCTGACGGTCCGGCGTGTCATTCGCCCGCCAATAGGGCAGGGGATCGATGTTGAAATCGTTCCGGTACAGGTCAATGCCCTGCTCGACGATGAGCTTGTCCACGTGTTCCGTGAGCCACTTTCGCGCATTCGGGTCGCCCAGATTCAGCAGTTTCTGCTCGCCGTCCGGTCCCAGCAGCCATTCCGGATGGTTCTCGTAAAGCCATGTGCCCGGCGTGACGCGTTCCGGCTCGAACCAGACAATGCTCTTAACGCCCTTCGCGTGTGCGTGATCGGTTATCGCACGCAGCCCGCCTGGGAAGCGTTCGGTGTCCACCTCCCAGGTGCCCGTGTTCGGCCACCCCGACTCGTTAGGGTACCATCCGGCGTCCATCCACCAGTAGTCCAACTTCAATCCCTCTTCGAGGTAGCGGTCAACGAAGAACTTCTGATTCTCCTCGTTTGCGTGAATCATCTCGCCGAACTGGTGTGAGCTGCACCCCGCCATTTGGGGAACGACCGGCTTGCCGAATGGTTTCGGCAGGTTGTGCTCGAGCATCCAGCGGCGCCAGATGTTCTGTGCTCGGACGCGATCGCCTTTCCAGAACTGCATCACGATGAGCGGGCTGCGGACCTCTTCCCCGGGATGAAGCTTGAAGTGCGTCAGCTCCTGCCCGGCGCGGACGCGGAGGCCGTTCACCTCGTCGCGCGTGAACTCGGCGGCCCACTGCCCGGGCCAGCCGATCACCATAATCAGTCCTTCCCCCGGCCATTCGATGTTGAAGTAAGGCAGGTCGCTGTTGGAGGAACGTCCCCCGGACGTCGTGATGCGCTTGTTCGAGCTGGGTTCAAGTGCAGTCCTGAAAGGTTCGTAATCGGAGGGCAAGCACGGGCTGCCCTTGTGGTGGTGGAGCGCAAATTCGCCCTCAAGGTTGCGTTCGAGATGCGTATCCAGCGCGCGGATATCCGCCAGGATGGGCGTGTCGCTCGACCCTGTATTGTTGAAGTGAAGCGTCCACTCGACGGTCGGGAAATCCTTGTATTCGATCCCCACGCATCGAACCATCAAACCTGTGTCCGGATCAGTCCAGCTGACGGCGTGCTCGACGCGTCGGGCGTCAAGCTTTTTCGACTTCCGTTCGGTCTTCCACGTCCCGAGCAGTTCCGCCGAGGGCCTGTCCCCGTAGGTGAACGAGAACGGCGGCTCAGTGGTGTATACTTCTTGCGGCTTCCATTCGATGATCGGTAGGTCGCCGAGCCATATCGTGCGGCCGTCGGCCAGTGCGACATTCGCATCCGCCCAGTCCGCCTGATCGCAGGATATCCCATCGCCCGCGTCGCCCACCTCGATGGTGAACTCCGTCGCGCCGCCAAGGTCTACGGAGACCGGTATCGGCGGCGTTCCCTCGCGCATCACGTCGGTGGAAAACCTGTTGTCCCCGCCGATGCCCACCGAGAAGACAATGCTGCCTCGCCCGCCGCTGGTCTGCTCGTTGCTGTCCACGCCCACTACCGCACTGAACGACTTGCCCGGGCCCGGCAGCCGCACGATGATCTTGCTGACCGCGTGGCAGTAGAGCCCGCGCCGGTACTCCGCGCTTCCTAGTCTCAGCGGCCTCCCTGCTCGCGCGTTCTTCTGCACGGCGTCGTGATTGGCGAGCACGACCAGACCGGGTTCGAGCTTTGGCATTTGCGCGCGTCCTTCGAATTTTGCAGAGGCCCACTTGCGCACCTCGGCCATTTCCTGGGGCGTCACATCCGCCGCATGCGCGGGTTGAGGCATTGCAAACATTAGCAGCACCGCCATTCCATTTAACACATGATTTCGAATTGTCACTGCAGCCGTTTCCTTTCCCGCTGAGCGGGAACGCCGGCGGAGCGGATCGCGTAGATGCAAAGGGTTTCCGCCGGTGAGAATCAAATGCTATAATAGCACAAAAATCCAGGTGGTTGGATGGCGATCTCTCCTTCAGCAATATCCCTTCTGATTAAGCCGTCCGGGCCGGACTGCAATCTGCGGTGCACGTACTGCTTCTACCGGCAGAAAACAGGGATGTTCCCCGGCACGAAGCAGCATCGGATGAAGGAGTCCACTCTTGACGCGCTCATCTCGCAGGCGCTCGAAGCCGGCCGGGACCTCGTGAAAGTCTCGTGGCAGGGTGGGGAGCCGGCCCTGATGGGATTGGACTTCTTCAAGCGGGCGGTCGAGCTTCAGGCGAACTACATGCAGCCGGGCCAGGCGATCACCAACGCGCTCCAGACGAACGCTACGCTTCTCGATCGCAAGTGGGCGGAGTTTCTGCGGGAGCACAACTTCCTCGTTGGAGTGAGCCTGGACGGGCCGCTCGGTCTGCACGACCACTATCGGCGCGACGAGAAGAAGAAGGGCACGCACGCGCGCGTGATGCAGAACCTGCGCATGCTGGTGGAGATGGGCGTGGAGGTCAACATCCTGACGCTGCTGAACGAGCGGAACGTGCGCGAGCCGGACAAGGTGTACGAGGCTCTGCTGAAAACGGGGGTCAAGTACTTCCAGTTCGTGCCGTGCATCGAGCCGGGCCCGGGTGGAAAGCCCGCTTTCTACGCCATCTCACCCGAGGCCTATGGCGATTTCCTATGCCGACTCTTCGACAGGTGGCTGGACAGCCCGATGGACATCTCCGTCCGGGATTTCGACGACTTGGTTCTTATGCGTCAGGGTCGGCCGCCCACTACCTGCATGTATGGTCCGAGGTGCGGAGGATACCTGCTCGTCGAGCACAACGGTGACGTGTTCCCCTGCGACTTCTTCGTGGCGCCGAGATGGCGGCTGGGGAATCTCCATGAGACGCACCTCGGCGAATTGATGCAGTCGGAGAAGCTGAGGGAGTTCGGCGACTACAAGGCCGCGCTCTCAGACGCATGCCGCGCTTGTCAGTGGCTCGAGTTCTGTTATGGGGGCTGCCTGAAGCATCGAACTGTGCTCGGAGGAGAGTTCTCGGATCCGACGTACTTCTGCCCGGCGTACAAGCGACTTTTCCAGCACGCCACGTCCGAGCTGCAGAAGCTCACTGCTCAGAGCATGGGTTAGGGAAGGGTGGGCGGAAAGCGACCCCCTGTGGTCCCCCTTCCATGGATCTTGATTTCTTAGTTCGACAATGCGAAGCTCGGCCCGGGAATCTCCCGCTTGCAGACGGGATCCCGCCCCAGGCGGGGCCGCCAACGGCGGGCAATTCCCGGTCTACTCGACGAAACCCCTCCGGGGTTAGGGCAGTTCCAGTCCCGTAGAGACTTTTGCCGTGTAGACCCCGTCTTCAGCCGGGGGAAACAGGGCAATTGTGGGATTAAGCTGTCAAAGTGTGCCCAACGGGGACAGTCTACCTGATGCTGCCGGAATGAACTCTTTTCCGGCAGCAGGGCTTGTTGTCGGGTACTGCTGCGGGAAACAGAAGCATTCCCGCAGCATCGGGGGGACGCTGTTAGATCCCCTCCTTACAAAGGAGGGATGGACGCCGAACCTTCGGCGAAGGCGGCCGGGGGGTCCGGAAGGCGGATTCTACGCATGTTCGGACGCCTGCAATTCGAAACCGTGAGAGGTCGGGGGGCGTCAATGCCTGGGGAGGATAGCAGTAGATTCACACGGCGCGACTTCCTTAAGCAGGGAGCGACAGTCGGCGCCGGACTGACACTGGGGGTACCCATGTTCAACACACTCGGCCGGGCGGACGACCGTCCGCCGAAC
>Ga0209979_1005081_pt1 | contig 10521 bp, 11 predicted proteins | sample AnhtaG_FD_183114 | JGI IMG/M metagenome (GOLD analysis project Ga0209979, IMG submission 183114) | Deep subsurface microbial communities from Anholt, Denmark to uncover new lineages of life (NeLLi) - Anholt_01485 metaG (SPAdes) (version 2) | ecosystem: Environmental > Aquatic > Marine > Oceanic...
CTGATAAAGGTTCTACTCTCTATGTTACGGTGAATCTACCACCAGACTTTATCTGCTTGGTCACCCGCCGCTCTCTTGAGGAAATGGGGCTGGATGAGGGGCAGAAGGTTTATATCACATTCAAAGCGTCCGCCGTTCACATTTTCTAGGCTAATATTAACAAGGAGGTTTAAGTGAAACGATTAGTCATCAGTCTGTTCTTGGTTTTAAGTCTAATGTCAAGCGTAATAGCCGGTTGTAGTGCACCACCCCCGGCAGGCAAGTTGGAAGGCAAGCTCCAGATATTCCACGCTGGCAGCCTGACCATACCTTTCGCTCAAATTAGCGAAGCGTTTAACCAGCTCTATCCAGATGTTGAGATACTGACTGAGGGAGCCGGTAGCCAGACTACCATCCGCAAAGTTACCGAGCTTCATAAAGAGTGTGGGGTCATTGGCTCAGCCGACTACACTCTTATTCCTCAGCTAATGTTTCCCGAATATGCTGACTGGTATGCAATATTTGCCACCAACCAGATGTGTATTGCCTATACGGATAAATCGCAGTTTGGCGACGAGATAAATGGGGAAAACTGGTATCAAATTCTGCAGCGCGATGGTGTGAAATATGGCCGCAGCGACCCCGACCAGGACCCTTGTGGTTACCGAACACTGCTGGTATGGCAGCTAGCCGAAGCACACTACGATGTTTCAGGGCTATACGATAATCTCTATGAAGCTGATGGCGACTTGATGCGACCAAAAGAGGTAGAGCTTATCGCTCTGCTGGAATCAGGTGACCTGGACTATGCTTTTGAGTATTCATCAGTAGCAGCACAACATAACCTGAATTATGTGGTATTACCACCGGAGATTAACCTTTCCAGCGAAGAGCACAAGGACTTCTATGCCACAGCAGAGGTAGAGATTTCAGGTAAGGAGCCCGGAACAAAAATTACCAAAAAGGGTAACCCCATAGTTTATGGAGTGACTATACCCAATAATTTCCCCCGCAAAGAGATAGCTATTGCCTGGGTTGACTTTCTGTTAAGTCCGGAAGGGATGGCAATAATGGAAGCAAATGGTCAACCGCCGGTAATTCCAGCAGTGACCAACGATAAGAGCAAGCTACCCCAAGGGTTGAGAAAATATGTTATTGAGGCCAGCTAACTTCCGTGAATCAGACTGCACTCAAACTACTGACGCAGAAAATTGACAGCTTTAAGCAAATCGTGCTATATATATTCTTTAGTGGCAGCGTAGCTCAGTGGTAGAGCAGAGGACTCATAAGCCTTTGGTCGTGGGTTCAAATCCCTCCGCTGCCACTTCTCATTTTAGACAGTGCCCTACTATAATATATTAAGTTGAACTTGAGCCAGGGCAATGAACAGGTAGCTTTGTGAACGTCTCCACATAGGGCAGATGAAGCCCAAAAACCGAGTTTGGCACAACGGGAATAATGCTGGTGAAACAAATGAAGCAGAGGCCACTTACTGTCGCCTCTGCTTTCAATATAATTACAATCGGGACAAGTTCTTGTTTATCTCGCGTACTTCTTGGCTAACTCCTCCAATCCTAGCTTAGCCAGACTGTCCTCGGTAGGATATCCGCTGTCCGGGTCCCATCCCATAGCCTTGCGATATTCTTGGGTCAGTGAGTCAATATCTATGGTGATACCCTTCAGAGGCCCCTCGCTCTTGGGTGGTATCCCGGCCATGCGGTCTGGCAAACGATTATTCGCTGGCTCAACACCTTCCCTGATATTGAACAGCTGCCGTAGGGTCTGGATTCTGGCTCCGGTTTGCAGGGCTTCCTCCACAGAGATATTCCATCCGGTAACCGCGTTAACAAAATCCAAGAGAGGGAAAATCCCGGAAAAGACCACCGGGAAGAGGCAGACCCCAGCACAGCTCCCCACCTGCCAGTAACTGGAAGCTGTAGCACTGGCTGGACCCTTGCTCTTGTATTCGTAGCGTTCAAAGCCAGAGGGCTGCAGTTCGGGGTATGGAGCGATTTTTGCATTGGCATCAATTCGTGCGATTGGAGCAGCCGCAGTATGTCGCCCTGGAGTGGGGTCAACCACAAGCCCAGTGCCACGTCCAGGCAGGAACAGGGCATTGTGCAGCCCAGGCTCCTGGCCACCAACGTGCATGGCAAATTGCTCAGCACCCTTGCCTATCCGCTGGGCAGCTACCTTAACCCCATCGGCAAGAACATCACCAAAGCCTTCTCGGCGAATTATCTTGTCCGTCATGGCAATCATAGCTTCAGCATTTCCCCAGGTGAGTTCTATACCATCAGTGTCTGCTTTGGTGATAATGCCGTTTTCGTAGCACTCCATGGCAAAGGCGATGACGTTGCCAGCCGAAATAGTATCCAGCCCACTCTGGTTACACATGTCATTTAACTTAAATATCGAAGAGAGGTCGTCATTCAAGCACATATTGCCGAAAGCAGCTATGGTCTCATACTCAGGCTTATGTGTCTCGGATACGGGGTATTTCCCTTCAGTAAAACTCACGATACCTCCACAGGCAATGGGGCAATTGGCACAGCTGTATCTTTTTAGCTGGTACTTGATAACGTTATCGCCCTTACCTATCTTATCTACGGTCGGAAAGGCCTGAATACCGGCAAGTAGCCAGTTCTTCACCGGGCTGGCACCTCCAGTCACTAGGTTGGACGTCATATCACAGGTTCCGTAGTCGCTTAAACCTTTAATAAACGGTAGAGCACGCATTTCCTTGATAAAGTCTCCACGTAGCTGCTTGACGCGCTCACTATCAGTTACCGCCACCTTCCCTTTTCCTCTTACGGCCACCGCTTTCAGCCGTTTGGAACCCATCACCGCGCCCACACCGGAACGAGCGGCAATCCGCCCCTTGTCGTTGACAATACCGCTGATTAGAGATAATTTCTCAGAGGCAGGGCCAATACAGGCGACTCTGATTTTTGCATCACCCAGCTCCTCAGCTAACATCTCTTCAGTCTCAACAGTGTCCTTACCCCACAGGTGAGAGGCATCCTTCAATTCGATTCCACCGTTGGTTACGAACAGGTATTTAGGCGACGGGGCAATCCCAGAGATGAAAATAGCATCCCAGCCAGCCGCTTTTAATTCGCTACCAAAGAAGCCACCCGAATTGGCATCACCCCAACCACCAGTAAGCGGGGACTTGCATACCACCATGTAGCGGCCACCAGTAGGCACCGGCGTGCCGGTCAGTGGCCCGGTAGTAAAGCCAAGGATGTTCTCTGGCCCTAGTGGGTCAACTCCGGCTTTCTGACGTTCAAACAAAACACGAACGCCCAGCCCGTAGCCCCCGATAAAATCGCGGGTCAGCTTCTCATCAAGTTTTTCCTCTTTAATTTCCCCAGTGGATAGGTTAACAAACCCTATTCTGCCTGCATATCCTCCAGTCAATTTGCACCTCCATTTTTAATTAGATTTAAAGTTCTGCGGCCTGTTGCCCATGTTACTCCTATCTCATGATGGTGTCAATACCGCGAATTGCATCATAATTATTGTTACCGAAAGTGGTATCGTTGCCTCAAAAAAAGTGTTACCGAAAAGGAGGCAACATGACACGAAGCAGCATACGGGAATACACTGAAGCGGTGCGAGGGCGATATGTCCGGGCATCGAAGAAAGAGAAAGGCAGGATTTTGGACGAATTCACCAAGGTCATAGGCTGCCACCGCAAGGCGGCCATCCGTTTACTCCGTCGAGGAAATCAGCTCAGGGGGAACAAAAAGCGTGGCCGTCCTCGGCAATATGATGCCACTGTGGCTGGTGCATTAAGAGTGGCCTGGGAAGCCACTGACCGTTTGTGCTCCAAGCGCTTGCACCCATTTCTGCCAGAGCTAGTCAAGATTCTAAGGAGACATAGTGACACGACCATGACGACCGAGATCGAAGCCCAGCTTTGCCGAATGAGCTCATCTACCATCGACCGGCTGTTGCACCCCTGGCGTCGGCTTGGAGGACGTCGTCCCTTTACCACTACCAAGCCGGGAAGCTTGCTAAGGAGCTCCATCCCTATCCGAACCTTTGCCGACTGGCAGGAGGACCACCCTGGTTTCCTTGAGGTTGACCTTGTGTCCCATTGCGGAGAGAGTACCGAGGGCTTCTACCTGACCACCCTGTGTACCGTTGATGTCGCCAGTGGCTGGTCAGAGTGTATGGGGGTGTGGGGAAAAGGCCAGGAGCGTGTCGGTGGTGCAGTGCACCGGGTGCGGCAGCGCCTGCCTTTCTCCCTGCTTGGATTGGACTCAGATAATGGCAGTGAGTTCATCAACCAGCACCTCTATAACTATTGCCGTCGGGAGGGGATCAACTTTACTCGCTCTCGTTCCTACAAAAAGAACGATAGCTGTCATGTAGAGCAAAAGAACTGGTCAGTGGTAAGACGGCTGATAGGCTACGACCGCTACAGCTCTAAAGCCGCCTTAGAGGCTCTTAACCGTGTCTATGATCTTACCCGTCTCTATGTCAACTTCTTCCAGCCAGTGATGAAGCTGGTGACTAAGACAAGGCATGGTGCTAAGGTGCACAAGGTCTATGACGCGGCACGAACACCCTACCAGCGATTACTGGAGGCTGGCGTGCTTACGGAAGCTAAACGACAGGAGCTGGCAGCAATCTACCACGGTCTCAACCCAGTCTCACTCTTGAAGCAAATCAACGAGAACTTGGAGCATCTGTGGGCTATGGCGGAATACCCTGTCCAGCAACAGAGGAAAGTGAGAACTTATCAGGCTTCAGTAACATGATTTATGATGCAACCCTACCCTCTTCGGTAACAGTTTATTTTGACGCAATACGGGAGGTGTACTCGTTCATTTGATTAGTGACACATGACCTCCTTTCGTTGAGTTTCCTTCCACTGCTCCAAGAATTTAAGCGGTGTCATATAGTCCAATGCTTGATGCGGTCTTATTGTATTATATGTTCTCTCCCATTCTAACAGCTCGTCTCCTAGTTCAGGAAGGTCAAAGGAACTGTCTGTTACATCGTAGAATTCCTCAGTATGGGTTCTGGGGTGCCCTTTCCGCATGGCCATTAAGCTTAGGTGAGACGGGCATTGTGACCATGTGAATTGTAATAATCAAACCATTCTAGTCTTTGCCTGGCTTTCTTGGATAGCTCCACCTGAAACCTTGCCAGGCGAGAAGCTCCAGGTACTACTCCACTTATTATCCTCATAGTAGCACTATTATAGTGTCACCTATTTATCTGAACTAGCTCAGGTCAAAAATGCGACAAAATCCCATTGACCTGTTTAGAACATATGTGCTATCATGACAGCGTAAGGTTTCTACGAGGCAAATTATGGAGTTAGGACCGAGAGATGATGAATTGGATTTACCACCAGAGCATTGTCGCTATCGAGATGAAGGCTGTGAATTTGCCAGCTCTTGCCTTAATTGCCCGTTTCCCCAGTGTATCTATGAGCAGCCCAGAGGCAGGCAACACTGGTTAAAGAGATTACGGGCGGGGGAAATAAAGCGACTGTTAGCTACTGAGGGCAGAGGGCTAAGGGAACTGGCAATAATGTTTGGTGTCAGCCAGAGAACAATACAGAGAGCATTAAAGAGGGTGAAAAATGAATGAGACTTCTATTCCTATGCAGTTAATCCACCGTGATTTAGACCGAATCAGAAAGTATAAGGAGTTACTGGACTTCTACCAGGGTAAGCACTGGGAGGGTAGAGACAGGCGGGGAGAGAAACGCCTGACCTTTAACTACGCCAAGGTATTTGTGGACAAGGTTACCAGCTACCTTATGTCTGGGATTAACTTTGCCGTTGATGCTGTCGAGGACTCTGACGAGGCACAGGCAGTAGCCCAGAGGGCGGAGGCCGCCCTATATCAAGTATATGAAAGCAATAACCTGGAGCAGCTTGACCTGGAGACAGAGATAGATTGCGCCATCCTCGGCGACGCTTGCTACAAGGTTATCTGGGACCAGGAGATGCAGCAGGTTAGGGTTACTGCCCCCGATATTCAGGGGATATATGCCTGGTGGTTGGGGGATGACGCTTCCAGAGTATGGCGGGTAGCGTCTAAATACTCTCTCAGCGCCGAGGAAACTGAGCTCCTGTATAAGGTAAAGCCCAAGGCTAAGACAGCTACCATCGTTGAGGTCTGGACAGAATGGGATTTTGAGCTTTACCTGGATAATGTTCTCCAGGAGAAGAAGCCCAATCCTTACGGATTTATACCATTTATCATCTATCCCAACCTGAGAGAGCCCAAGAAATTCTGGGGTATTTCCGACCTAACCCAGATTATGGAGTCGCAGAGAGAGTTGAATCGAGCAATGAGCCAGCTATCCCGGATACTGGAGTTATCCGGTAACCCCATTGCTGTTCTGGAGAATGTTGAGGAGTCAGAGGATATTGCGGTTAGGCCGGGGGCAGTATGGAATATACCTGAGGATGCCAAAGCATATCTACTTGATTTGCTTCAGGGTGGTGGAGTCAGGCTGCATATAGACTATATCAATTTGCTATATAGAACCCTGCATGATATCTCAGAATCACCCCGGGCTGCCTTTGGTGCCGCCGAGAGGGATTTATCTGGGGTAGCCATGGAGATTGAGCTTCACCCCCTGCTCCAGAAGGTTCGTAGAAAGAGGCTCATCAGGACGGTGGTCTATAATAAGCGGAATGAAATGGTGCTTAAGCTCTTGGAGAAATACCAAGGGGAGAGCTTCGGCACCAACCGCTTGAGGGTGGTGTGGGGACCGGTGTTGCCCCGGGATATGACCCGGCTGGTAGCCAACGAGCAGACACTGGTTCAAACCGGCATCCACTCTAGACGCCGGGCAATGGACGAGTTGGGGGTTAAGGACCCAGAGTATGAGTTTAATCGGTGGCTTGAGGAGAGAGAGACCATCCTCAGGATGAATAAGGAGCTTAATGCCAAATCTACTCGGGACAGAGCGAGGGAGAGGGCTTCAGATTCTCAGGTAGAGGGCATTGAGGAATCTTCGTCCTGATGCTTGTCTATGAGCCAGCGAAGTTAATTAACAGACTTGGTAAGGACGACGAAAAAAGGAGGACGAAAAGTGCCAGATAATGACGAACTAAACCCGGCAGAACCTACCGTCCAGAATCCACCGGAGGGCGAGCTGGGTCAGAGTGAAGCCTCCAGGGAAAGGATTGCTGAGCTTGAGAACTTAATCGCTCAGAAAGACCAAGAGCTGGCTTCAAGAGATACCCGTATCTCGGAACTAGAGCAGGCAGTAGCCAGTCTGGGGGGTGAAATCGCTGCCCTGAAGCAGGCGGTGGCTGAATCCGATGACAACCTGAATAAACTCAATGAGAGTCTTAATCAGGCGGTGGCCAGCTATAAGGCGCTAGTGATTCAGTCTAATCCCGATGTCCCCGAGGAGCTGGTTACCGGAGATAGTATTGAGGCGATAACTGATTCTCTAGCATCAGCCAAGGAGCTTGTTACCAAGATAAGGAAAGGTATGGAGGCTGAGATTTCATTGGTCAGGGTGCCGATTGGTGCCCCGGAGAGGACAGCACCTGACCTATCAGCTCTATCCCCAAGGGAAAAGATTCAATACGCAATAGGAGGTAAACAATAAAACACGAAATCCTAAACTCTAAATCCTAAACAATAAGGAAATTTTAGGATTTAGAAATTCGAATTTAGGATTTCCTCTGAAGGAGGTTAATTATGGCGTTAACTTTAGCTGAAGCATCCAAATTATCCAATGATGTGTTACTACAGGGGGTGGTGGAGACTATCGTTAAGGATTCACCTATCCTGCAGCGTCTCCCCTTCATTGAAATCGTAGGCAATGGCTTAACCTATAACCAGGAAAATACCTTGCCTAGCATCGATTTCTACGATGTGGGTGACACCTGGGCTGAGTCTACCCCAACCTTTGAACAGAAAACAGCCAACCTGAAGATTATGGGTGGCGATGCCGATGTTGATAATTTCCTTAAGGCAACCCGAAGTAATGTCCAGGACTTAGAAGCCGCCGTTATTGAGCTCAAGGCTAAGTCACTTCGGGACAAGTTTGAGGATACCTTTATCTACGGGGACTCAGGCGAAAATGCCAAGCAGTTTGATGGCCTAAAGGAGCTTATTGATACGGCTACTGCCAGCGACCAGGTGATAGCTATGGGGGATACCGGAGCTACTCTGACCCTGAATAAGCTGGACGAGCTTATCGATGCCGTAAAGGGTGGCAAGCCTGACATGCTGCTAATGAGCCGCCGCTCAAGGCGCAAGATTAATGCTCTGGTTAGAGCAGCTGGGGGGATGATGGATACCGACCGGGATACCTGGGGTAACTTCATCCAGTTGTGGGATGGTATTCCTATTGGCGTCAATGACTGGATACTTGATACCCATGTTCTGGTTGATGGTCTGGAGACAGCCACCACTGGCGGTACCTGCTCCACCATCTATGCCATTCAGTTTGGGGAAGGTGCCCTTTCTGGCCTAACCAGTCCTGGTTTCTTACAGGCGGAGCCGATTGGTTCACTGGAGAACAAGGACGCTTCCCGAACCAGGGTTAAGTGGTATGTGGCTCTAGCTTTGTTTAGCTCGATTAAGGCAGCCGCTTTAATCGGGGTTCAGGATTAAAGTAAACCGATGGAGAGGGGCTTGGCCCCTCTCCAAACAAGGAGGTAAATTATGGCAGAAGTTTACACAACACAACCCAAGCTCCACCGGAGTAATGTTACAAGCGTTGACGCTACCGACCCAGCCGATACCTCGGGTGCTGTTGATAGCCGAGGATATAAGGAGTGCCGTTTTGACATCACCATCTCTGGTAATGACTTTGCCAGCCTTGAGACTCAGGTTCTTTTCTGGAACCCGAGGCAAGAAAAATGGTTTGGCGGTAGCACGAGAACCTTTACCGCTACCGGACAACATGCCCTGGTGGTCGACTCAAGAGGGGCTATCATATTCCTTAAGGTAACTGCTTTCTCAGGGACATCATTCTCCCTGTCAGCAGACTATGCCCTAAACTAGGAGGTGAAAACATGCTTAAACTGGCTGGAGAATTACTAGAAGGACAACTGGCTGACCACATAGCTGACCTCGATGCTCATACCAGAAACCCGTTTGAGGAGATTATAACGGGGCAGTATTCTAATGTTCTTGTTAACCTGGATACAAGCGTTAAAACATTAGTTGCTGACCATCTTTATGCTACTCCTTACCTTGCTGCAAGAACACTTACAGTAGATAGGATAGCTACTGAAATCAAGGTTGCCGCTGCTGGTAAATCAGCCCGCCTTGGCATCTACCGCAATGGCACGAATATGTATCCAGGGGCACTAGTGCTAGATTGTGGCACCATAGATTGTGGCACCATAGATTGTGGGGCTACTGGTGTTAAAGAGATAGTCATAGACCAACAACTATCTCAAGGACTTTACTGGCTGGCAGTTGTCAGTGATGGGGCTCCACAGATTGAGCAGGCATTAGTGGTTAGCAAATTTATGGGTGTCATTGGTAGCAATTATTCTAGTTACTATGTAGGTTGGGACGTATCACAAGCCTATGGCACTTTACCAGACCCATTTACCACCGGGGGTTCCTTAGTACAGAACGTTACCAGAGTGCCTTATATTGTCTTACGCCCCAGTAGCTTGGATTAGGAGGAAGAAATGCCAGAGATAAGATACGAAACAATTGAGACTTATGATAATAAAGGCAACCTGATAGGAACAGAGCAGATTCCTTACGAAGTTTCCGATGAGGAGCTGGAGAGGGAGGAGGCGGAGACGATAGTCGCTAAACTCTCCGCCCTAAATAATGATGAAGGCTTTACAGTTCCTCAGGTTGTCAAGTTCTTAAAAGCATTAGCCAAGTTAAGGAGATAAGCGATGAATCTAAGCGAAATGAGGGCTATAGTCAGGCGTGACCTCAGAGACGAAGATGAGGCTAACTACCGCTGGACTAATGATGAGCTAGATAGACACATCACTCATGCCGTCAGGGAGTTATCTGAGGCTATCCCCAATGAACAGAAGGCAACCAAAGCCACCACCCTCGGCTCTAGAGACATTGATATATCTAGCCTAAGCGACCGTATTATGGTTCAAGCTGTGGAATACCCGGTGGACAAGTTTCCTAAACGATTCCAGCGGTTTATCCTGTGGGGAGACACCATAACCCTGCTGGGTGAGGAAGTCCCCGATGGCTCGAATGCCTATATCTACTACGGTAAGCTCCATACCCTTGACGCCGAAAACTCTACTATCCCCGCTTACATTGAAGACTTAATCGTTGCCGGAGCCTGTGGCTATGCCGCTATTGAGTGGGCTGCCTATGCCATCAACCGGGTCAATGTCGGTGGTACCATGACCCCCAGGGAGTTCCTGGCCTGGGGGAACGAGAAGTTGAGGTTTTTTAAGGATGAGCTAAAGAGATTGGGCAGGAGAAACCGCGTCAGAGTCCGTACCATGTACAAACCCTACTTTCCCATCGTCTCTAAATCAACTGACTACGGGCCTTAGACAAGGAAAGATACTGAGTTAAACCTAGGAGAGATAATGGCGA